>JABAHR010007423.1_pt2 | contig 13535 bp, 16 predicted proteins | sample 7062101 | NCBI WGS metagenome assembly JABAHR01 (sample SAMN14534553, study PRJNA622989) | marine sediment metagenome | biome: marine biome [ENVO:00000428]; feature: marine pelagic biome [ENVO:01000023]; material: deep marine sediment [ENVO:00002113] | place: India: Gulf of Kutch | collected... | reverse complement strand
AAAAGGGTTTGATCTTTTTTCTATATCAATAGTGGTAACAGGACCGTGACCCGGATATACCTTGCTCTCAGGTGGATAGACCATGAGCTTTTTGTTAATTGAACCTACAAGTTCCTGCATGGATGTGCCTCCGGTAAGGTCTACCCTGCCAACGCTTCCGGCAAAAAGAGTGTCTCCAGAGAAAATGTGCTCGTCTACTACAAGACAGATGCTTCCCCAAGTATGACCCGGGACAAGGAGTACATCTGCTTTATATTTTCCGATTTCTACTACATCGCCCTCTTCAAGAAATTCATCTATCTCCGGCACTACCACTCCCGAAAATTCCGGGAGACCTCCAAATCTTAGTGCAGACTCAGGCATAGAATCTAGAACTGGTTTTTCCTTTTCATGAAGATAAAACTTTGCTCCAAGCGCATCCTTAGCCTGCTGTACACCCGATGCATGATCAATATGAGCATGGGTGTTTACTATCTTATCAACTTTTAGGCCAAGCTCATCTATTCGGTCCAGAACTTCTTGCACCTGAGCGCCCGGATCAATTATGATTCCTTGTTTAGACTCTTCGTCTGCAATAATGTAGCAGTTAGTAAGAAAACTCCCGCCAACAATACATTCTATTATCATAGTTTTATAATTTAAATTATTTAGAACTCAATAGTAAATTCTGCAAGTTTACTCGAAGAAGCAACCTCTGTAATATCCACTTTTGTGACTTTTGCCATTTTTGGACCGGTCTTGCACCAGCTTATGAACTTGTTTATTTCCTCATCACTGCCCTCAGCAACTGCCTCGACAGTACCATCTTTTTTATTTCTCACCCAGCCTACAAGACCCAGGCTCTGGGCTTTTTGCTGAGTAGAAAAACGGAAATTCACTCCCTGAACAATGCCGTGAACGATTAGGTGTATCCTTTTAATAGATGGCATTTGTATATTAGATAGATTACCAAAGCTCATTTTTTCTGTCAAACAAGTTTAATTTATTAACATAAATATTTGATTTGACTGAACTTTATAATATCTAAAAAGAAAAATTGACAGCTAAATCTACTATATGTATTTTGTACTAATATTATGAGCTACAAAGCATGGTTTCAGTGTATTGATGAAGAGTGTGGCGAGACATACGAACTTAATGAAATAGTTTACCGCTGCAAATCCTGCAACAACCTATTAGAAGTAGTTCATGATATGGAAGTTCTCAAGAAAACTTCTGCACAGCAGTGGAAAGAGCTTTTCGACAGCAGGTACAGAAGACAGTCCTGGCCTTTTGGAAGTTCTGTATGGGGAAAGAAGGAATGGGTATGCCCGTATGTTGAGTCGGACAATGTAGTCTCCATGTATGAGGGTGCAACCAATCTGTTCTGGGCCGAGAGGTTTGGGCAGCAGATTGGTATTGAAGATATCTGGCTTAAGATGTGCGGCAACTCTCACACAGGTTCATTTAAGGACCTTGGAATGACTGTTCTGGTGTCTGTAGTAAACCAGATGATAAGCGAAGGCAAAAGCATCCCAGCTGTAGCATGCGCTTCCACTGGAGATACCTCTGCTGCTCTTGCAGCTTACTGCGCTTCTGCCGCTATTCCTTCTGTGGTTTTTCTTCCAAAGGATAAAGTTTCCATAGCTCAGCTTGTACAGCCGCTTTCAAACGGAGCTTTGGTTCTCTCAATAGACACCGACTTTGACGGTTGTATGGAGTTTGTTCAAAAAATATGCACCGAACAAAATATTTATCTTGCAAACTCTATGAACTCTTTGAGAATTGAGGGACAAAAAACGATCAGTATTGAGCTTTGCCAGCAGTTTCAGTGGGATATACCTGACTGGGTTATAATCCCAGGGGGAAATCTTGGTAATATATCGGCTCTCGGAAAGGGATTTTTGATGATGTACGAGCTTGGTCTAATTGACAGGCTTCCAAGACTTGTCTGTGCCCAGGCTGAGAGTGCAAACCCTCTATACCTAAGTTATTTAAAGAATTTTGAAGAATTTCACCCGGTTAAAGCAAAGACTACCTATGCAAGCGCAATTCAGATTGGAAACCCTGTGAGTATAAACAAAGCTATTAAAACACTAAAAACCTTTGATGGAATAGTTGAGCAGGCAAGCGAGAAGGAGCTTGCTGATGCTGCTGCTATGGTGGATAAAACAGGCACATTCAACTGCCCTCATACAGGGGTTGCTCTGGCGGCTTTTCTAAAATTAAAAGAGAGAAAACTTTTTAAACCTTCTGATAAAATAGTAATTATTTCAACCGCTCACGGACTTAAATTTGTAGATTTTAAGATCGGCTACCATAAAGATCAGCTAGAAGGACTAAACCCCAGTTTTAGTAACAGACCCATCGAGCTTCCCTATGACTTTGATGCCGTAAAGGATGCAATATTTTCTAACATCGATATTTCCTAAAAATTATTAAATACAAAATAATACGTTATAATTTTAAATGAGTAGGCCATGACCGGAATAATATTCGCAGTCATGGCCTGTTCGATGGGGGAAAAACAACTTAAGTTTTAATTTTATTAACTTCCAAATCTTATAAGTAAGTCCAGAAGAATACCAACATCATCAGCAAATTCATCGGATTCTTCGCCTACCGGAATTTCAACACCTGCTCCAACGCTGAATATCTGACCGCCAAACCTGAATCCAGGAGTAATAAAAGCTTCTGTTCTGCTGTCTTCAAAGGAACTTGCAGATGCCAATAGTACTTCTACTAAGAATGATGTTGCAAATGGGACAGGCATATGAGGAGTTACACTTGCTGTACCTCCATATCTCCATATTACTTCGGTATCATCGCCTTCAATTTCTTCAGCACCTGTAATAATATCCGCACCCAGGTTTGCCTGAAATGCAAATATGTCTTTTCCGACTCCAAAAACCGCATAAGGTCTAATGGTAAATGCATCATCAACAAATGAAGCATATTCCCTGAAATATGTACGTGCTCCCATGGCAGCTAAGTCATTATCCACTGTAGGTAGAAATCCCTCAACACCACCAGTAAGAACCGCTGTATTGCCCTGGAATATTGTGGATTTACCACCGATCACTATGTTTCCAAGAGCTATGTCATCTTCATTTGTAGGATCAACATCCGTAATACCTGCAATCGGTATTCTTGTATATAATGAAGCTTTGTTATCGTGTATATTAACATCTGCCCTAATCTCATTCATATAAAGAGCATCTTCAATGTCAAGATCGATGATTTCGGTACTAATTTTAACACCTGTTATAGAATAAGGGTGCTCTAAAAAGAAAGACTGCGGCAGATCAACCCCGGCCGACCGGGCTTCTTTTGTTACTGAAAAAACAGTTAAAACTATGAGTAAAACAGAGAATATTATATACTTATAAATCTTTTCGCCAGTTTGTTGTCTAATCATCCTCCACAACCTCCATCTCAATCTTAAAAATTAATTTGTAATGATATTAATATATTTTGATCAATAATTCAAGTAGATTATTAAATATTTTTTTAAACATTGTCATAACCTCCCTAATTTGTTATTTTATTTTTTATATATGAAACATAAAATCAAAGGCTTATACGTAATAACTGATAAAAAGCTCATTGAACGCTCAAATTTTATTCAGATAGTAGAAAAAGCGCTTGCTGGAGGCGCTAATTTGCTGCAGCTTAGAGAAAAAGAGACAGATCATGACGAAATTGTGCATTTAGGAAGGGAATTACTGAAATTATCATCAAAATATTCTGTCCCTTTAATAATTAACGATAGCCCGGATATTGCAAAAGAAATCGGTGCAGACGGTGTTCATCTGGGAAGGCACGATGCCAATATTGAAAATGCAAGGAAGATCATGGGAGATGATAAAATAATTGGAGTATCCTGTTATGGTGAGTTAGAAAGAGGCCTGCATGCCCGCGCTCAGGGAGCAAACTATCTGGCCTTTGGTACTCCTTATGACACTCCAACAAAACCAGGCAGAAAACCTACGCCATTTAGCACATTGGTTGAGGCCAAAGACCAAATTGCAGATATTCCTATTTTTGCAATTGGTGGAATTTTTAAAGATAATGCTCAGGATTTACTGGATACCGGAGTAGATGGTATAGCAGTTATTACTAGCGTATTTGGTTCTGAAGATCCGGAAACTGCCAGCAGGGAACTTTCCTTAATTATTAATAAACAAAAAAGTCTTTAAAATAATAAATATTATTTTTCAGTACTAAAAACCTGAATAGTGGAATCTGCAATTCCTGCTGCAATTATAGAACCACTATGCGAAAATGAAACTGATTCTACTACATCTGGCATTTTATTATAAAACCCTATGGCCTTTGAACTGATATTCCATATTGCAACATTCTTTTCTTCATCACCTGTAGCAAGAAAGCCTTTATCACTATTAAAATCAGCGGCTCTCATCCAGTATGATTTGAATCCTGATTCTTCGAAAATAGTATTTCCCTGCAGGTCTATAAGCCTGATACCGGATTTGGCTTTGAGCTGCGTATCGAAAACAAGTTTATTACTATCTGAAGAAAAAAAGATGTTCCAAACTCCGACTATGAGTCCGCTATCTCTTTTATCGTACTTTAGGATAGGCTCTTTATTTCCTGATTTTACGTCCCAGACTTCAATAAGAGTTTCATGCATGCGTTTGTCTTCATGATACACACCCTCAGCTACAGCAACTTTGCTTCCGTCGGGAGATAATGCAAGTCCATTCCTCGGTGGAAGCGTTGACTTAAATTTAGCCTTAAGTAGATTTGTTTTCAGATTCCAAATGTAAACTTCGCTATCATCACCAATTAAAGCTAAATACTCACATTTTCTATCTACCGATGCCAATTGATATTTACCTCTGGTTAAGGATCGTTTATTATGAGAAATAATATTTGTAAGATAGATATTATCATTCTCACTTGTTACTAATAAGTCCTTAGCCGAACAATAACTAAATACCTGCTTTGTTTTTGTAACAGATTCTTTAGTTTTCTTAGTTAGGTCCCAAAGCTGAACGTCGCCATCATTTAGAAGAGTGATAATTTTAGAATCGTCTTTGTTAAATTCAATTTCGATAGCGGCAGTCGGCGGCTCTTCATTTGCAGACCTGGTAACTTTTTCTCCAAGAACATACAGATAAGTAAGCTTTTGGTTCTTTGCTTTTGTAAGATATATAGAAAGAATCAAGATAAAAGCAACTATTACCACAAACGAGACTATAAAAACGGCTTTAGTTTTATTCATACAAATGTGATTGTAATAAATTAATAAAAATTGGCAATTAAGTTTACGAGCTTATATTTTTAATCTCATTTCCAATAATAATAGAAGACGTATTACAGCTGACCGTAAATCCAAAGAATGCTCCAAAGTCTGCTGTAGCCGGAAGGCTTGTAAAATAAAGTCCCGTGAGAACGCTTTGGAATTTTGATCTTAGTTTTGGAAAGCCGTTATTAGTAGCCAATTTATCTAAAATATTGCCGTTTTTTAGAAACGGCACTCTTTGCAAATCGACCTTGTATCCGGTTGCAAAAAGCAGATGGTCAGCTTTTAGGTTAGTTCCATTGCTGAGCATGGCTTCTATGTTTCCATCTTTTGTAATATGCGCCGAACAAACATTTGTTTGTTCATAAACGTCTATATCCTCATATTGATCAAGTTCTTTAAGCCAGGGTTCGAGTTTTAATCTTCCTTCCTGCCAAAATCTGTCATTTATCTCCTTTTTTTCCAGATCACTTAATTTAAGATAGTAGTCATGATCGTCGATCATTTTATCCAGAATTGGTGTAACAAAATCCCAGTCTGAATGTGTAAAATCCGGAGTTTTATGCCGGTGGACTATATGTATTTTTTTGCCACCTGCTTTTTTTATCAATAATGCTGATTCAAAAGCACTCTGCCTGCCTCCAACTATTATACAATTTTTAGATTTGAGTTTTGAAAAATCTATTAGGTCAGCCGAGTGTGAATAGTAACTATTTGGTAAACTGGAACTCAGCTCCTGCGGAATATTTTTAAAATAACCAAAACCAATTGCTACTAGAACAAAATGTGCTTCTAATACTTCTTTATTAGAGAGGTAGGCCATAAATCTATGTTTATTATCTGAATTATAATCCAGCTTTGTTATATATTCTTGAATAGGCTCAATCTGTTTTTCTTTTCTAAACCAATCGGTATATTCCAAATATAGATTTATTGGGATCGGACTTATTTTATCAGGACTGATGTTCTTAGTTTTTAGAAACTTAACAAGTGTATTCTCACCGAGCGAGTCGATATGCCAGTCTGGCCCTGATCTGAGCTGCATCCCAGAAGGCATATTATTCTTCCAAAATTCCATGGTCCTGCCTATAATTTTGTAGTCAATATTAAGGTGTTTTGCATAGGCAGCCATAGACAGACCAAACGGTCCTGCACCTATAATCAGAAAGTCAGTCTTTATTCCCATTTAGTAAATCATTAAAACCTTTTTGTGACTCAGAAACAAATTTTTTAACCAGTTTTGCGTCTTTTCTTCCATCAGAATCTTCAACCCCCGTGTGTGAATCTACCCCTGCAGGCTTTACTCTTACTATTGCCTCTCTTACATTTTCAGGGGTTAAGCCGCCAGCAAGTATCACTGGCCTTGGTGAGATTTTTACAATTTTTCTGCTTATTCCCCAATCATGCATTTTACCTGTAGCTCCGCTTCTACCTGTCTTAGGATCATAGGTATCTGTGATAAACAGATCGACATATTGTGAAAATATATTTATTTCTTGTAATAATTCTTCTAAATTGTTTTCTTTAATAATCAGGCTTTTTATGATGTCTAACTTTGAAGAAAGCTTTTTTAACTTTCTAACTTCTTCTAATTCTATTTGCCCGTGAAGCTGTAAAATATCCACGTTTAGATATTTACTTAAATCAGAAATCTCTTTGGCATTTTGCAGGTATGTTATCAGTATCGGTTTTGATCTAGGTTTTATCTGCTCAATAATCTCTCTTGCGCTTTCTTCAGATAAATCCTCTCTACCGTCTTTGAGTTTTAGAGGAAAACCGATGTATTCAACGCTCTTTTCTATAAGCATTAAAGCTTCTTTGAGATCTATGACACCTGCGATTTGGATGTTGTATTTCACTGTTTGTATAAATTTTCGAAATAATGGCTAACATCTCCAAGAGATTTGAAAAGAACATTTGGTTTTAATTGGCTGGTTTCTTGTAGGAGAGTAAAAATACTGTCTGTGTCAGGATCCGCATCGACTATTAGGTCAAACTGCCCTGATTCCACTGTCGAAAATAATCCAAAATATTTTTTAACTTTATTAGGATTTGAGAACCTGGGTTTTAATCTGCTGCCCTTTGGATCAAAAAACTCATACACCCCGCTTTCTACTTCTATCCCCTCGTAGTTTGTTCTGATCTCTTTTATTGTATCAACAATTTCTAAACAACCGTCTTCGGTAAATACAAAGAACATACGTAAAATTCTATATCTACTCTTCTTTTTTAGTCTCTTTTTCTTTAACGCTATTCTTGGCGTCTTTTGAGAGTTCTTCTATCCTCATCGTCTTAACAACAGTCTTGTCTGCGGCAGGTTTACTTATAACAGGAGGTTGTTGTGAAGCAACCTTGCCGGATTGCTCGGAAAATATTCTCTCCATCAATTTTTCAGGCTCTACGATTTCTACGTTCATATAGTGCCCCGCAAGCTCTAATGCTCCGCCACCTGCTGGCTGTCTTATGGTAAAAACTTCCTGATTTGCCTGCTTGTCATACTCGACCTTATAAACAAGGTAACTGTAAATACCACCAAACTCCTTGGAATCATTTTTAACCTGCTTTGTATACTGAAGCTCGTATGATTTTAATTTCCCATAAAAGTAACGATAAACCGTAAGAGATTTAAGCCAGTTTTTTTTAGGAACCACACTGAACATCTTATCTGAGTAAAGAGCTGTAGCCTTTTCAATTTCACCATTTTTAACAAAATCAAGATACTTCTCAGCTAGAGGTTCCGGAGGCTCTATTTTTTGCTCAGGTTTACACGCATAGAGTCCAAAACTGCTAAGTGATATTAATAATGCTAGTACTGTAATTAATTTAGTAAATTTAAAGGTATCTTTTTTATCCATAATTTTTGTATTATACATGAATATTTTTCATAGAATCAATTATTAAGTCATGCCTTTATATCGTAGTCAGTTTTAGCTTTGTTTTTTGAGTCGATCTTGCCACCCAGAATTGATATAATCCACAACACAGGAGTAAATACAATTAGATTAAATATGCTAATACCCCCAATTATTGCTACAAATAATACAGCAACCATTAGCAAGTATTTTAAAAGAAACAGGTGTCCGGAAAACAGAATCAATATAAATGCAACTAGAAATATTGAACTAATAAACCAGTAAAAAAAACTTCGTGACTTTCCTGTTATCTTCCATTTTATTTTTTCATAGTTAATGCTCTTTTTATTACTTCAGTAATTTCATCAAACGGAATTTCATCTTTGTCTCTAAAATTTATACAGCCCTTTCCAGTCTTAATCTTTGGATACTTCTTTTTAAAACCAGAGATATGATCATAGCTGCATGTGTAGACTGAAATATAGTAGTTATGATTTGCAATTGCTACCCAGTTTTTACCAAGATTAAAAGTAGGTATCTTGTAATTCATACTTACTTCAATTTCTGGATAATTTTGTGTAATTATATTGCTGATATGGCGAAGTTTTTTGAGTCTTTGCTCCGGGACTCCTCTATAATATCTCTCTACCTGCTCTTTTTCAGAACTCATATCTCTTCCCCTGAACAGGTATGATAAAATCCACTCCCAGGTTGTTTAATTCATCCAGTTCTTTTCTTATTACCTCTTTGGGATCAATACCCGCTCTGATGGTAGGTTTAATATGAGTTACAATTACGGGCATACCTTTTAATGCCTGACCTGGAGTTTTTTCATTTGCCAATTTAGCTAATACATTCAATTCGTGCATCATCCACTTTGGTGTCATGTGACCATACAGCATATGATCCGGTCTGTTATTTGAAAAAGAAGATTCTAAAAATATTGCTCTTAGTTTTTTTTCTCTTACCATAGGCGCCACATATTCCCAGACACGCTTCATATTGTCTGCATTCTCGACAACATCAGGACCCGTATCACCAAAATACAAAACGCTATATCCACCCGAGCTTATAAGAAACGCAGTCGATGGATAATGATCGTTTCCGTGGCTTAGCACAAATGAAACCACATTCATATTAGTTCCTTCAATTGATGTTTCTTTTTGCGGCAGAGTCCTTAAGTATTTATATTGACTAATTTTATAATCCTGCCCCTCGTTTCCAAAATTAGGCCATACTTTCCAATTGAAAATGTGATCCCTTAAATACTCAATTGTTTTAGGAATGCCTGCAACTATTTTGTTGCTGTCTGCTACTGAGTTAATTATCAATCCAGATGTATGATCCAAATGAGCATGAGAGATCAGATAGGCTTTTATATGTTGTCTTAGGATATAGGATTCAAATTTAAGTAATGAATCATCAGGAACTTTTATATCTTCAAAACTGCCAAGCTCCACTGCTTTTTTTATTCCATAATAAATCGTGCCTGCATCTAAGGCTACAAAGTTTTTATCACATACAGGGGCAACGAGGTAAGATGTGAGGTCTTGTTCATCTAAACCCCCGCTAGCGCCAAGAACCACTACTTTAAATTTAGGATTAACCGCAGCATCACTATAACAACTAAGCGCCTGAATGATGAAAAGAAATAATATCAATAATTGAGATAGGCATTTAAATCTCATATAGATATTATTGTAGAACATCATTTATTTGCAACCTCATATAATCGTTTCTTATACAAGGGAATAAAATAATATAGCCCTACTATGGGTCCTGGAGTAAGGAGAATAAACACATATTTTGTATCCAATATGGTTATAACAAAATTTACTAACTCAATACTAAATATGGTTATAAAAAACCCTATACAGGTTACAATTGTAAGTGCCGAACCCACATACTCTTTTGGCGCTGTCTGAGCTGTGAGAGTAGAAAACTGCGGAGAATCACCCGCAATTGTTACTCCCCATATTATTAGTACCAAAAAAAATATTAGTTCCGGTGCGTTTATTAACAAAGGTGAAAATAGACAGCAAAGCCCTGAAACCATCAACTGATAAAATGCCACCGATGCGCTTCCGATTTTTTTTGATATTATGCCTCCTAATGAGCAGCCGACAGCTCCACACGCTACAAATATAAAAGCCCAAATCGGTATATTAATTTCAGTTCCATGTATATTAGAATAAATAGTAAGAAGTACCGGAATAAAAGCCCACATAGCATATATCTCCCACATATGACCAAAATAGCCAAACGATGCCGCGCGCAGGTCTTTTGACTGAAAGATATGATAAATAGCCTTGTAATTAAATTTTGTGCCTTTATATAGATTTGGCCCATCAGGTACTAATAAAAACATAAGAAGTCCACCAAGCACACATAAAACGGATACTGCGATAATTACACTGTTCCAATGTAGGGTCTGCCCTAGCCCCTTTATCAAATGAGGAAAAGCAGTGCCAAGCACAAGCGCTCCGACTAAAAAACCCATCGCCTGCCCAAGGCCTTCCTTGTACCAGCCAGATGCCATTTTCATTCCAACAGGATAAATTCCAGCAAGAAAAAACCCGGTCAAGAATCTGAAAATAAGTAGGGTAGATAATCCGTCTGCAAATAGATAGATATTCAGGTTTGCACCAGCTCCAATAATTGAGCAAACAAAGAAAACTTTTCTTGGAGAAAAAACATCTGAGATTGCAAAAAACGCAAAACACAGCGTCCCCATAATAAACCCGAACTGAACAGAAGAAGTCACCCAGCCAATAGAAGCAGGATCAAGGTTCCATTGTAACTGCAGGTCTGAAATTATTGCATTTCCCGCAAACCAGAGGGAAGTTCCCGCAAACTGGGAGAAAACAAGGATGGGAAGTATCCAATATGGTCTGTTATTCAAAATTTATAAGTGATAATGTATTTAGGTTATAATTGTGTTATATCAGCTTCCAATAGTCTCAGTAAACTTAAAAGTGTCTTCAAGAATATTTATTATTTCTTCATTATTAGCATAAACCGCCCAATATGCTGCATCCACACACCTGAAAAATACGACTGCATTTTCTTCAATATTATCAGAGTCTGTGGGATCAAACGTTTTCAATTTTTGTATATCATCATAACCTGCAAGCTCTACCCACTCAGAAAAAATATATTCACCAAAATTCTCAATAAACCCTCTGTGCATATATTGAATCTGTTTGGCTTCATTTTCATGCAGCAGATATTCTTCTAAATCCCTTTTTATTTCATTGTACTCATTCTGTGTGAGTTTATCCGGAAAACTATAGATTATGCCCGTATGAGCCCAGTACAACTCTGAAACAAGCTCTTCTATATTTTGCAATATATCAGCAAATGAGAAATCCAGGGTAGAAAATTGTGACGATGCCCCGGAATCTGACTTGTGCTCCTTTCCTAAAATCCTTATGGCCTTCATATTAATATCCCGACCTTAATTTGATTCACATATGTTCTGAAATATTTCTAACTGATCATGACTCCCGATCACGGCCAGTCTGTCTCCGGCTTTAAAAATATATTCTGAGCCAGGATTTGGATTAACTCCACTACTGCCAAGTATACCTACTATTGATACACCCGTCTTCCTTCTTATATCAAGCTCCCTAATAGTTTTACCTAATAGCGGACTGTCATCTGTAAGATTGATCCAGCTTAGATCAAGCATATTTGCAGCCTTTTTAAGATCGGCCATCTCTTTATATTCCTTATTTATCCTGTAAAGAGGCTCATAGAGGTCTTGTCTTACAGCATCCTCATACTTTGTAATTTCGGCAGCGGGAACATTCAGGTGAAGCAGCGCCTGGCGGGTAATTTCTAGCCCGGCCTCAAAATGAGGCTGTACCACTTCATACACTCCCATATCGTGAAGTGTTTTTATATGCTCTATATCCTCTGTTCTTGCCACTATATGAAGATCAGGGTTTGATTTTTTTACAGCACTAACAACTGATTGAGTAATAAGAATTGAAGGAATCGTAATAATTAACAACCGCGATTCATGAATATTGGCAGCCTCAAGTACTATCTCCTGTCTAATATTCCCATAGATCACAGGCATTTCGGCTTTTTTAGCATCTAAAACTCTATTGTAGTTAAACTCTATAATAACAAATTCCAGTTTTAGTAATTTTAAAATTTTAGATATATGTTTTCCAACCCTTCCGTACCCGGCAATTACTATATGATTGTGGAGTCCTGTCTTAGGAATATTAACAGTATGCATCTGCTCACCCTGAAATTTTCCTTTAAAAAAAGTATATATAGGATTAGTAAGGCCGGAGATAAGAGGAGTTAGTACCATCGAAATCACTGCAGTGTTTAATATTAGAGAATAAAGCTCGGTGCTGATTGAGCCTGAGCTTAGACCGAGTCTTGCAAGTACAAATGAAAACTCTCCTACCTGAAAAAGGCCCAGACCAAGGGCAAATGGTATTACGTTTCTGTAATTAAACAGTAGGCTAACTCCACTAAATATTAACCCCTTCCCGATCATCACAAGTACTACTAATAGCAATATTGTCTTTATATTTGAGATTAAAAATGATGGGTCAAGCAGCATTCCTACAGATACAAAAAACAAGAGACCAAATATATCTCTTAAGGGAACTATGTCGCTTAGAGCCTGATGACCATAATCAGACTCGCTCAGGACAATACCTGCTATAAATGCGCCAAATGCAAATGACAGTCCTACAAGAAAAGAAGCATATCCAACACCAAGCCCAATTGCCGTGATGGCTATTAGAAACAATTCTCTTGAGTTCCAACGTGCTATATGTGATAAAAGAACCGGTAGGATTTTTGTTCCAACTAGAATCATGACTCCTAAAAATGCAAACCCTTTAAGTGCCGCTATTCCAATAAGCGATACACCAGATCCAAGATTTGCAAGTTGGGGCAGAATTATCATCATAGGTATTACGGCAAGATCCTGCACAATGAGCATGCCGATCATGACTCGGCTGGACAGTGTTCCCATCCTCCCCTGACTCATAAGTGTTCTTAATATAACCATAGTACTGGAAATAGAGATCAGTGCGCCAAACCATATAGAAGAATTCCAGTCCAGATCAAACAGTCTTCCTATTCCGACTCCAAATATCGTAGTTAGAATTATCTGAATAGGGGTACCGAAAAGGGCAATATTACGCACGGGGTTTAGTTCTTTAAGTGAAAATTCCAGTCCAAGTGCAAATAGTAAAAGCGCTACACCAATCTCTGCAAGAAGTTCAATGTTATGAACCTCAGATACTTCAATAAAACCTGTATAGGGACCCACAGCTACCCCTGCAAGGATAAATCCAATAATAAGCGGCTGCCTAAGCAGACGCGCAGCAGAACCTCCAACAAGCGCTGCTACAATTATGATAGCAATGTCAGCTGCAATTCCCATAGCTATCTATTTTACC
>JABAHR010002932.1_pt2 | contig 13538 bp, 14 predicted proteins | sample 7062101 | NCBI WGS metagenome assembly JABAHR01 (sample SAMN14534553, study PRJNA622989) | marine sediment metagenome | biome: marine biome [ENVO:00000428]; feature: marine pelagic biome [ENVO:01000023]; material: deep marine sediment [ENVO:00002113] | place: India: Gulf of Kutch | collected... | reverse complement strand
GCCGTCACGCCACTGGAACGCCTGGCCGTTCCGGCCCTCCACCGCAAGCGCCTCCGGTTCGCCCCCCAGGGCGGCGTAAAGAAGATCCCACAGGCCGAGGAAGCCGAAGTGCTCGAGTTGCATGCGCAGCATGGCCTGCAGGTCGGTCATGGTCATGAAGCGGGCATGCGTCACGGGAATGCCGAAGCCGGCCTCCAGGCCCTTCGCGGTGTGCGCAGAGACCTGGCCGCGTTCCATGAACTGGTGTTCCATCCGCTCCGCGAGTTCCGAGGTGAGTTCTGCATCCCCCGCCACCGTCACCGGGAGGATCAGCAGCATGCCGAGCGGAATGTCTTGCGACGGCTCCAGTTCGGGCAGCGGCATGGCGCCCCCGTCGGCGCCCAGGCTCAGCAGCCGAGGCTGTCCACCGGCGACCGGGCCGCTCTCACCCAGCAGTTGTTCAAGGGCCCGGAATACGGGAAAGGAAGGCCTCAGCACCTGGGTCTGGTCGAACAGCGCGCCCGGCATGGCCAGTGAAGATTGCCTCATTTCCGGGAATATCGCGGACAGGTCGGCGGAAACGTGCGCCAGGGCCTGTTCGGCGGCATTGCGATCCAGGAGCTTGGGGCGCCTGGCCCGTTCCCCGTGAAAACGGGTGGCGTCCGTCTCCACGGCGACCAGGATGCGAATGTATTCCACCTTGCCCATCCGTCAGTATATTGCCGGACCGTGGCGGAGCATCCGCGAATACGCCCCGGCGCAAGCTTCAGAGCAGCGAGAACGGCGACTTCTTACCCTCCTCGTCGCCGCGACCCCTGCGCCGCCTGCGCCGCATGCGGGAGTGCAATTGCTGGCGCCGCTCTTCCAGCCAGTCCGAGCGCTCCAGGTCGCCGGCCTCATCACCCAGCCGGCAGGCCTCCGCCGCCCGGTAGACGACGAAATCTCGGTAGGCCTGGATCTCGTGCCGCAATTCTTTGACGACCATTTCGATCATGATGGCGTCGTCGAGAAAACCGAGTCCCGGGATATGGTCCGGGATCAGGTCCTCCGCTTCGGCGAAGTAGGCGAGGGCGTCGACCACCCTCTTGCGTTCCTCGTCCTCGAGCCCCCAGCCCTGGTCCACCACCATTCCGATCAGGGTTTCCAGCTTGCTCATCCGGTCGCGAACGAAGTCGGAAGTGTCCGAGCGATTGACTTTCTCCAGCAGTTGGCTCGCCCGGTCCACGATTTCATGGATATCCAGTTCGCTTGCCGCCTCGCGCGCCCGTGACATGACCTCGCGGAAATGATCGAGGTCGGCGCTGCTGAGGTCGAAGGTGATTTTCATGGACATGGGACTCTCCGGTGCCTGTGGCCGGTAGCCTAACGCCGCACCCCGGGTGCGTCAAACCGGCTGCCGCGGGCCGGGAATTTGCCTCAGCGAAATTGTCCCCGTCGACCCGGAACCGGGTACAGGTAGCCTTTTCCCTCGAACTCCAGCGTGACCTTCTCCAGCGATTCGATCTCACCCTCGAGGGAATAGGGAAGGCTGGAGGTTTCACCATCCTGCAATGCCTGCAAGGCCTCTACGCCGGCCGCTTCCAGCGGCAGTTCGAAACGCAGGGTTTCGGATCCGTTGGCGATGACGCTGGCCTGGCGCGGGCCATCGAAGCGGGCGATCTCATGGTCCCGTGCGCTGATGACGAACTCCATTGCGCTGATTTCCAGGGGCACGCCGTTTACGTTCCGGACGCCGAGGTCGAGGCTCGCCGCGTTCCCATCGACCTCGAGCCCGTTGATCCTGACGAACGGCGGTTCGCCCTTGACGACGTGGGCGCCGCATGCGCTCAGCAATAATGACGCGGCTGCGGCCAGGGTGAACACATTCATTGTCGGCAGGGTGCATCGAAGGGCAAAAATCATGGCGAGTCCGGGCCGTCCTGGTAGAGATGGCATTTTACGCGATGTTCCGGTGCGGGACCGGGACGGTGCTCGCCGGGCGGGCGTTCATTGCAATACGCCAGGGCCCGGTCGCAGCGGTGAGCGAATACGCAGCCCGGTGATTTCGGAAGGCGCGCGAGGCCGGCGGCGCTAACTGTCGGGGCTGGCGGCATGGCGGGATCCGGGTCCGGTATGGCGGCGAGCAGTTGCCGGGTGTAGGGGTGATGCGGGTCTTGGAACAATTCGTCGCGCCCGGCGTATTCCACCAGTTGGCCCCGATACATGACGCCGATGACGTCGGCCAGTTGCCGTATGACGGCGAGATCGTGGGAAATCATCAGGAACGCGATGCCCCGCTCATCCCTGAGATGCCGCATCAACTCCAGCACCTGGGCCTGGACTGACACGTCCAGGGCAGAAACCGCCTCGTCGGCAATCACCAGGTCGGGCTCCGCGAGCAGGGCCCGCGCAATGCCGATTCGCTGGCGCTGCCCGCTGGAGAACTGGTGCGGATACCGGGCCAGGGCGCCCGCATCGAGACCGACGGTTTCGAGCGCTTCCGCCGCCAGTGCGGGTCGCTCCCGCCGGGCGCCGATGCCAAAATGGTTCAACGGTTCGGTCAGGATCTGCAGTACGGTTCGGCGGGGGCTGAGGGCGGATCCCGGATCCTGGAAGATCACCTGGATCCTGCGCCTTGCCTCCATCAGGTCGCGACGGCCCATGCCCGACAGGTCGCGGCCCTCCAGCAGGACCCGGCCCGAGTCAGGCCTGGCCAGGCCCACGATGGTGCGTCCCAGGGTACTCTTGCCCGAACCCGACTCCCCGACAAGACCGAAGACCTGCCCGCGTTCGACGCTGAAGCTCACGCCGTCCAGGGCCGCGAGCGCCGGGCCGGCCCCGCTGAACGAACCCTGGCGCAAGGTGTACGACTTGCCGAGATCGCAGACTTCGAGCAAGGCGGGTGCCTTGGTGTTTTCCGGTCCGCCCATCACGGGCCCTCGAGCGGGTGATGGCACGCTACCGTGGCGCCCTGCAGCGCGACGGGTTTCGGCGTTTCGGCGCGGCACTTGTGGTCCGCATAGGCGCAGCGCTCCGCAAAATGGCAGCCACGCGGGAGCGAATCCAGTGCAGGCACCTGTCCGGGAATGGGGACCGGGTCGGCAACGGGCCCGGTCTCGCCCGGCCGCCGGATGCGCGGCACGGCCGCCAGCAGGCCGCTCGTGTAGGGATGGCGCGCGTGGTGAAACAGGGTGTCGTAGGGAGCCTCCTCGACGAGGCGGCCGCAATACATGACCAGCGCCCGTTCGCAGCAGGTGGCGACCACGCCGAGATCGTGCGATACGAGCAGGATGGAGGTCCCCGTGGATTCACGCAGTTCGCGCAGGCGTTGCAGCACCAGCGCCTGGGTCGTGACGTCCAGCGCGGTGGTCGGTTCGTCGGCGATCAGCACGCGCGGGCGCGCGACGAGCGCCATCACTATCATCACCAGTTGGCGCATGCCGCCGGACAGTTGGTGCGGGTAGGCGCGGAAGACCTGGTCCGGTTGGGGAAAACCGCCCTGTTCCAGGGCTTCCAGCGCGAGCCCGCGTGCCGCACTGGCCCCGGCACCGCGGTGGCGCCGGATGACCCGACCGAGTTGATGCCCGATGGTGAACACCGGGTCCAGCGCGGTCCCGGGCTCCTGGAAGATCATCGCGATGCCGCCGCCCCGCACCCTGCGCCAACCGGGGCCGTCCCGTGGAGGCAGGGTCTCGCCGGCCAGCCGGATCGTCCCTGTGACTTCCGCGCGTTCTCGCGGGACCAGGTTCAGCAAGGCGAGGGCCGTCACCGACTTGCCGCAACCCGATTCGCCCACGAGTCCGGCGATCTCGCCCTCGCGCAACTCGAAGCTGACCCGGTCCACGGCCGTCTCCGGCCCGCGCGGGCTGCGGAAGGTGACGCTGAGGTCCTCGACTGACAGCACGGGGCGGCTGATGGAGCGGCTCCTCATGAGGCGGCTCACTGGGCGGTCTCCCGGGCGTCGAAGGCGTCCTGCAGCACGTCGGCCAGCATGTTGAACCCCATCAGCAGCAGGAAGAGGAAACCGGAGGCCGCGATGAAATTGCCGAACTGCCCGGCCAGCACCTCCTGGGTGCTCTCCGCCAGCATCAGGCCCCAGCTCACCCCGTCCTGGACGCCGAGGCCGAGGAAGCTGAGGATGACCTCGGTCTTGATGGCCGCCACGAAAACCAGCGTGGCCTGGACCAGCAGCAGGTGAACCGTGTTCGGGACAACGTGGCGGACCAGGATCAGAAGCCCCGGGAGCCCGATGGCCCGCGCCGAGGCAATGAACTCCCGTTCCCTGAGCCGCATGACCTCGCCGCGCACCAGGCGGCCGGTGCCGGTCCAGAAGGTGGCGATCATGGCGATGTGCATGGCCCAGGGATTGCCCTTGAGCGCGAAGGCCACTGCCGCGACGAACAGGTAAAAGGGGATCGAATCGAGCACGCCTTTCAGCCACAGGATGGTTTCATCCAGCCAGGTGTGGGAGAACCAGCCAGCGAGCGCGCCCAGGGCGGCGCCGATGAGGGTCGACAGCAGGGAAACCACCAGGCCTACGTGAAAGGCGGTCAGGGTGCTGTAGACGGCGCGGTCGAATACATCCTGGCCCAGCACGTTGGTGCCCAGCCAGTGCCCGGACCCGGGCGGGTCCCAGCGCCCTCCCGTGATTCGCGACCAGTCCTGGCCGAGCCAGCCGAACCAGGCCGCCAGCGCGATCAGGAGGAACAGGGCGACGATCAGCAGCCCGGCCATTCCGGAGCGGCTCTCGCGCAGCATGCGCCACGCGTGCTGCCGGGAGCCGGAGGCCGCGGTGAACGATGCCGGTCCGGAAAGAATGCTCACGCGCCCGCCACCCTTGGATCCACCATGCGATAAAAGATGTCGATCAGCACCTGCGCCAGCACGAACAGCACCGCGGTCAGTCCGACCACGGCCTTGAGTACGGGCTGATCACCGCTGGTGATGGCGTCGAAGGTGAGCTTGCCGATACCCGGAATGCCGAAGTAGGTCTCCAGCAGCAGGCTGCCCGAAATGATCACCAGCGGAATCGAGAACATGAAGCGGGTCAGGACCGGTACCAGGCTGTTCTTGAGCGCGTGCCGGAACAGGATCTCGGCCGGCCGCGCGCCGAAGGCCCTGGCGGTGCGCACGTGGTCACGCCCGAGTTCCTCGACCATCACGGCGCGGTAGAAACGCGTGTTGTAGCCCAGCGTGACCAGCACCAGGGCCAGCGTGGGCACCGTCACGTAGTAGAGGTAGGAGACCGGGCCCGAGACCTCCCAGCCGCGCGACGGGAACCAGTTGAATCCCCAGGGTGTGCACAGCAGGACCTGCAGCAGGATGATGATGACCAGGAAGGAGATGCTCATTCCCACCACCGACGCGCCCATGACCAGCCGGTCCGGCCAGGTACCGCGTCGCCAGGCCGCGAACATGCCCAGCAGCACGCCCAGCACGTTGCCGAGCACGAACCCGGGCAGCACGAGGGCGGCGGTGACCGGAAGGGTGCGCGCGATCAGTGACGCCACGGACTCCCCCGACGAGTCCGAATGGCCCAGGTCCATGGTTGCCAGTTCGCGCACGTAATCCGTGTAACGCACGAGGAACGGGCGGTCGTAGCCGAGTTGCTGGCGAACCTCGGCGATCTGCTCCGTGGTCGGGTTCTTGCCCAGCAGCTCGTAGGTCTTGTCGGGGCCGAAATGCACCATCAGGAGGAAACTGATGAAGGTCACGCCGGCCAGCAGGGGAATGGCCGTCAGGGTTTTACGCAGGATGTACCCGGGAAGGGTCATCGACCATCGCTGGGCGGGGTATCGATATCCACGAAACGCAGGAAGAAGCCGCCGACAAACGAACGGTCAGGCAGCATGATAGCTCTCCTGTCCCACAGGAACAGCAGGGTGCGGGCGATGCCGCTGATGCTGGCGCAGTCGTCGATCACCAACTCGTTCATGTTCCGGTACAGCCCGGTGCGCTCCTCGGAGGGCTGCATGGCCGCGCTGCGGCGGTACAGCCGGTCGTAATCCTCGTTATTGTAGTTTGAAGAATTGGACCCCGGCGACCCGTTGGGGCCGTAAAACAGCTGGATGGTGTTTTCCGCGTCCGGGTAATCCATGGTCCAGCTGCTGGTGACGAGCATGACCTGGCGCTGGCCGTAGGCGCGGGCGTAGTCCCCGTAAGTGGCGAAGGTCAGCGGCTGAACCTTGTCCCGGGGGTAGCCGATGTCGGCCATGAAGTCCCTGAACTGCTCGAACATCTGGCGCTCGGTCACACTGGAAGGAAAACCGTATTCCAGCACCGGCAGGTTTTCCGGCGTCCAGCCGTGATCGGCCAGCAACTGCCGGGCGCCCTCCAGGTCGCGCTGCGTGTATGCCTGGCTGGCCGTGGCATCGAACTCGGCGGCCACGGGCGGAATGATTCCGGGAAACACCTGGCCGATCCCGTAATAGAAGATCTCGTTGCGGCGCTGCCAGTCGAAGGTTTTCACGATGGCGCATCGCAATGCACGGTTGCGCCGGTCCTGCTCCGGGTCGGGATGGTAGCCGATTCGCTCGTCATCGAGGTTGAAGTTCGTGTACACGAAACCGGATTCACGTGACGCCTCGAAGCGGAAATCCCGCTCAAAATCCGGCGCAACCCGAATCGGGTCGCGGCTGCCGAGAACCCGGTCGAACTGGGTCACCGGCACCTTGATGAAGTGCACGTCACCGCTCATCAGCGCCGTCCAGCGGGCGGCGTCCTCGGCGATGAACTCGATCTGAAGCCGATCGACGAACGGCGGGATGGCGCCTTCCAGGGCCTCCAGCCCCAGGCCCGACTGGGTGACGGGGTCGAATCCTTCGGCGGCGAGACTGAAAGGCTCGTGGCGGAAGTCCGGGTTGCGTTCGAGAACCGCCCGCGCGCTATCGATACTGACCAGCCTGAACGGGCCCGAGCCCACGGGTTGGTTGGGGAATTCCCGGCCGTGGTGCTCGACGGCCTCGCGTGGAACGATGGCGGCGGAATCCTGTGCCAGGGTGTGCACCAATTGCGGGAACGGGCGCGTCAGCGTGATCTGAATGGTGTAATCGTCGAGCGCCCTCAATCCCGTCACGGCCCGGTCGTAATCCGATCCGTTTTCCTTCCATTCGTCGAGGCCGGCAATCCGGTCCTGCCAGAGCCAGGCGCCCGCCGCCAGCGTCGCCGGGTCGAAATGCCGCTTGATGGAGTACACGAAGTCATGGGCGGTAACCTCGCGACCGGCGCCACCGGGAAACGCCGGATCGTCGATGAAGGTGACGCCACGCTTGATCCCGATCGTGTAGACGAGACCATCTTCCGAGACGCTGGGCATGCCGGAGGCCAGATTTGGCGTGAGTTCGTAGGGCCGCGCGAGATACCGGTAACGGTACAGCGTGTCGTAGAGATTGAGGGTCAGGAACTTGGTATAGATCGAATTGGAACGGGCCGGGTCGAGCGAGCCCGGCGCACCGTCCATGGCATGGCGGTAGACCTTGAGCTCCGCGCCGGCGGGCGGATCCTCCCCGCCGCTGCAGGCGCACAGCAGCAATGCGGCAAGCAGGATTGTCCAACCAGGAATTCGCACCGGCCTTCCTTCCCCCGTCACTGACTTCCACGTGATGGGTCAGCTTATCGCAGCCGCCGTGGCGCAAACAAGCGACGTCCGTGCGGAACCGTGGGGCCGGGCTTCAGCCGATGACCAGGCTGCAGCAGGTCACCCCGCCCTCGGCCTTTTGCACCTCGGACACGTCCACGGGCAGTGTCCCGATACCTTGCTGCTCGAGGATTTCTTTCGTACGCGGGAACGCGGCGGGCATGATGACGGTTCCGTTCACCAGCAGCACGTTGGCGGCATGCGGCTCGTCCACGCTCACCTCGATCAACTCGTAGCCGTCGAATGCGCCCGGATCCACCCAGTCCGGGTTGAGCAACAGGGTGGCGGGCGCCACCAGCGACATGGCGGACTTCAGGTGCAGGCAGCCATCGACCGGCACCGCTTTCACCCGGTAACCGTGGCCGCCAGCGATCTCGCCGAGTTGGCCGATGCCCCGCGGGTTGGAGCGCGATGACAGTCCCGCGAAGATGTCCCTGCCGGCGACCAGAACGTCGCCGCCGTCCAGGGTGCCGGGCGCCGTGATCGGCACGATTTCCCGGTACTTCCGGAGCTCCGCCGCAACGGCAGCCACTTCCGGCTGACGTGACGTGGCGCCGGGGCGGCACAGTATCGCCGCCTCGTCCAGAACCAGCGCCGTATCCTCCACGAAAACCGAGTCTGGCAGGTCCGCCTCCGCTTCCAGTTCGACGATCTCGCAACCCAGCGATTGCAGCGCGTCCGTGTAACGCGCGTGCTGCCGGGCCGCCAGGGCGATGTCGATATCGGTCCGTTCCAGGCAGGTCAGCTCGCAGTCGTTCATGGCCGGGCTGATCTTGCGCGTAATGGCGATGGGCATGGAATCGCTAATCCAGTTCTTCCAGGTAGGCGTCGTAGTCGACCAGCGGCGGGTCGCCATCGTAAATCTTGAACGTGCGGTTCTGCAGCCAGGAATCGCGAATCAGCGTGTAGGGATCGAATGATTCCTCGAGCATCTCGTCCTGGCTGAGGAACGCGGCGCGTGTCTGGACCAGGTCCACCACCATGGGCGTGTACCATTCGTCCTCCCGCGCCACGTAAGACACCGGGTGGTAGTAACCGTAAATGCTGCGACCCATGCCGTCGCGCACGGTCGAGGGGCCGAACAGTGGCAGCACGAGGTAACGGCTCTCCTCGTAGCCCCACTTCGCGAGGGTCTGGCCGAAATCCTCGTCGTAGTCCGGGATGCCCATCCTGGTGGCGACGTCGAACAGGCCCAGCACGCCGATCGTCGAGTTGACCAGGAAACGCCCGGTGCTGATGCCGCCTTCCCTGAACTTGCCCTGCAGCAACTGGTTGATGAAGGTGACGGGGTAGTCGAGGTTCCGGAAGAAGTTGGCCACGCCCCGCTGCGCCGGATCCGGCATGACCCGGTCGTAGGCCACGGCCAGGGGCCGCGCGACGTAACGGTCCAGGGTCATGTTGAAGCTGTGAACCTTGCGGTTGAACCCTTCCCAGGGATCGACCTTCTGATCGGTATCACGGCTCTGGGTGCCCGCACAGCCGGACAGCAGTACGAACAGCGCAATAATCAACCAGCGGGTTCCGGAACGTCGCATGATTCCCCCTTATCCGAGCGTGTCATGGGCAAATTCCGGAACGGGCATGAGGCCCAGCAGTTCCGTGGCCTCGCTCAGGGCCGCCAGGCGCAGCAGGTCGCGAGGGGCGTTGCGGAACTCGAGCCCCGCCCCCCTTTGCCGTGCGGCGGACTGCCATTCCAGCAGCAGGGCCAGGCCGGCACTGTCCACGGCGCCCACATCCCGCAGGTCCACCGCCGTCACCCTGCCGGCGACGCCGAACCATTCCGCGGAATTTCGGAAGCACGCTGCGGCAGTGGCGAAATTCAGGTCGCCGTCGAGCCGCAACACGCCGTCCCGGATCGTCCCCCCTGCCACGCGCCTACTCCTCCAGCACCAGGTCGCCCGTTGTCAGGCGGTCTATGACGGCGTCTAGGCCCTGCGCATAGACCTCGGGCATGATCTGGTTGCGATAGGTCGTGACGTACGAGATGCCCTCGACCACCAGGTCGAAGGCCTTCCAGCCGTCATCGGTCATGCGGCACACGTAGTCGACCGGCGCGAATCCACCGGACTCCAGGCGCACCCGGGTCCTCACCCGGGTCATGCGCGGGTTGAGATCGCCCTTGGTCGGCAGGACCTCGAGCTGCTCCTCGCTGCGGAACTGCAGCAGGCCGGTCGAATACCGGTCCACCAGCAGGTCGCTCATCGCCTTCGAAAACCGTTCGAGCTGCTCTTCGGTCGCGCTGCGCCCCGCGCGCCCCAGGATCAGGCGCGAGGAGTAATGCACGTCCAGCACCGGCAGCAGGTCCTCGCGCACGATGGCCTGCAGCAGCTCGGGATTGCGAGCGTATTCGTCGCGGTTCGTATTCAGCTTGGCCAGGATGCGACTGGCCTTCTCGTCCAGGATCGCGGACGGGTCGGTCAGCGAATCCTGCGCTGCCGCGCCGCCAATCCAGGCGATTGCCATCGCCGCCAGGCATCCCTTCAGTATCAGTCTCATTCTGACGTCTCGTCCCCCGTGCTTTTCTCGGTATTGAACAGGTACTTGCTGACCAGTTGGTCGAGCACCACGGCCGACTGGGTGATAAACAACTGGTCACCATTTTGAAGGACCTCCATTTCGAAGCCGGGTTCCAGTCCAACGTATCGATCGCCCAGCACGCCACTGGTCAGGATGGCCGCGCTGCTGTCGATCGGGATCTGGTCGAAACGACGGTCGATGCGCATGGTCACCAGGGCCTCGAAGGTCTCGGCGTCCAGTTCGATCGACTCCACCTTGCCCACCATCACGCCACCGATCTTGACCGGCGCGCGATCCTTCAGGTCGGCCACGTTGGTGAAGCGGGCGCTGACGAAGTAGGCGTCCTCGCCGATCTCCTGGCCGTAGTTGGTGGCCTTGGTCGCCAGCCAGATCAGGGCTGCGATGCCCAGCAGCAGGAAAATGCCGGAGGCCAGTTCTACCTTGTAATTTGCTCGCATATCTTTGTTCCGCCCGCTAATTCGCCCTTCAGGTGAAGAACGAGGTCATGATGAAATCGAAAATCAGGATCAGCACGGAACTCAGCACCACGGTGTTGGTGGTGGCCGTGCCCACGCCGGCGCCGGTCGGTTTGGCGCTGTAGCCGAAATAGACTGCGACCAGGCTGACCAGGCCGCCAAACAGCACGCTCTTCCAGAGCCCTCCAAGGTAATCCTCGCCGAAATAAACGCCGGTCTGCAGCTTGCTCCAGAAAATGCCGGCGTCCAGGCCCATCACGCCGATGGAAAACACCACCGCTCCCAGGATGGCCAGCGCATTGAACATGGCGGTCAGCAGTGGCACCGAGAGCATGCCCGCCAGGAAGCGGGGCAGGGCGATCCGGCGCACCGGGTCAATGGCCATCAACTCCATGGCGTCGATCTGGCTGGTGGCCTTCATCAGGCCGATCTCGGCGGCGACCGAGGTGCCGGCCCGGCCGGCGAACAGCAGCGCGGTCAGCACCGGCCCGAGTTCGCGGAACAGCGATTTGCCGACCAGCAGGCTGACCTGGTCAGAAGCGCCGAACTGCTCAAGCGCGTTGATGGCCTGAAGCGCCAGCACCATGCCCACGAAGAAGCCGCAGATCATGATGATCACCAGCGAGCGTGCACCCACCAGGTAGGTCTGCTGCAGCGTGCTCATGATGAGCGACGGCGTGGGCCTGAGCCCCGCCAGCATGCGCAGCAGGAACAGCCCGAGGCGGCCGGCCTGGACGATGGGTGAGAGCGCACTCCTGTTGCTGAAATCGGCCATGCTTACTGAAGCAGGTTCCAGTTCCTGCCGCCGATGTCGTAGTGGAACGGGATCGGGCCGTCCACCTTGCCGTTCATGAACTGGTCCACGGCGGGATCCGTGCTATGGGTCAGTTCCTCCGGCGGGCCTTCGCCGGCGATGCGCCCGGCGGCAATGATGTAGCAGTAGTCCACCAGCCTTCGCATCTGGGTCACGTTGTGCGTGACCACAATGCTGGTCAATCCGAGCGCGTCGTTGGTCTCGCGCATCAGGCGGCTCACCGTGGAGATGGCGATGGGATCCAGTCCGGTCATGGGTTCGTCGAACAGCACGATCTTCGGGTCCATCACCACCGCCCGCGCCAGCGCCACCCGGCGCGCCATGCCGCCCGAGAGTTCGTGCGGCATCAGTTCTTCCGTGCCGCCAAGCCCGACCGAGTGCAGTTTGCTCATCACCAGCCGCCTCACCAGGGGTTCGGGCAGGTCAGTGTGCTCGCGAAGCGGCGTCGCCACGTTTTCGAAAACCGTCAGGTCGGTGAAGAGCGCGCCGTTCTGCAGCAGCACGCCCACGCCCTTCCGGAAATCATGCAGATCACGCGTCGACATGCCGGATACCAGTTCCCCGTTGACCTCCACGGTGCCGCTGTCCGGCCTCAGTTGCCCCGTGATGAGGCGCAGGATGGTGGTCTTGCCGACGCCGCTGGGTCCCATGATGGCGACGATGCCGCCGCGCGGGATGTCCATGTCCACGTGGTCCAGGATCGTCCGTTCGCCGCGCCGGAACACCAGGTCGCGGATGCGGATGATCGGGTCTGTCGCGTGTTCAGCCATGTCCTGCGTCGTGGTTGACGAATTCCTCGTTCGATGCCCGGATTCCAGGGTACTGGAAACCCGGACTGCCGGTTTGCATGACCGGCATAATGCGGCGGATCTCCCAGGAAGGCGACATTGTAGTACCAAAATGCGCTTTCAAGGGGTGACGAAGGTCAGGGGCGGAAACCGCGGCCGGGCGCGATCTGGGTTTTTCCGGCGCAAAATAAAGCAGGGGAGGCTTGCGCCTCCCCTGCCGGTGAAAGTATCGGAACTCCGCTTCCGGAGGACTGCAGATCCTCCTAGGCCTTTCCAACTTCGTCCGGCTCCGCATTCGTTCTGCCCTTCGGTTGCCGGTCGCGGGTCTTTCTCCCGCCGTTCTTTCTCGACGCCGGAGCGTCTATCTCAAGGGATCGCGTGTCCCTATCGAGTCACCCTCATGGTACGACCGCTTCTCTTGGCAGAACCCGGTCCGGGTGACGCGCCCTGTACCACCTGGGCGCTGGCCGTTTTCTTCAACCCTCCTGCTGTAAGGCGGGTCGGCCTTTCAGCATACTCGCCTTCCTTCCGTTCCGGGCCTCGCGGCCCTTCCCGATCTTCCGGCGACTCCGACCTTTCGGCCGGCGGGTTTCATCCAACGGGGGACCTAAGCTACTCCCATGACAGTTTCGTGTCAAAGCGACTTTTGGCCAACTTAAATTATTTTTTTCAATTTTAATCTCACGAAAAATATTCAAGTCCATGAATAAAAAAAGAACGCGAAAATTTCGGAAATTTTTTTTTTGCGACGAAGCGAATCCAATTGATCAAAATTGAATCAACCGACTCCGGCGAAAATTTCGGAAGTGAAAATTTCACGTGTGGGAAAAGCATTTTTTTTGCGTCGGCGGGCGCGAAATCCGGACGGAGCAAACCCGGAAACGAATTCGGGACCGGGTCGATAGCGCCGTTCGGCGACCTCTTCCCGATCCCGAAATGCGGGCCGGTTACCCGGCCCGATAATGCAATTCGAGGTTCTGATTCGAATCGCGACTCAGTGGAATTCCGCGAGGACGTAGAGCACCGCGGTCAGCAGTATGCCGCTGTGGATCACGCCCCGGACGGTGGTGAGCGGACCCGTTTTGCCGAAAATGCCATTCAGTTCCAGTGCCAGGATCAGGCCGAAGGAAAGTACCAGCGTGGTGAGCCCGACCGAGCCCAGGGGCACCTGCATGCCGCCGAGGTGAACGGATGACGCCATGAAGAACAGCATCGGGATCGAGAACAGGGTGTTCGTCCTCGATGCCAGCCCGGCCTTGGCGAGGGCGTTGCCGGCATCCGCCAGTGCCTCGCCGCCGCCGGCGACTTTCTCGGCGGATGCGATGACGATCTTCTGGTTGGGCCAGATG
>JABAHR010008104.1_pt1 | contig 13543 bp, 9 predicted proteins | sample 7062101 | NCBI WGS metagenome assembly JABAHR01 (sample SAMN14534553, study PRJNA622989) | marine sediment metagenome | biome: marine biome [ENVO:00000428]; feature: marine pelagic biome [ENVO:01000023]; material: deep marine sediment [ENVO:00002113] | place: India: Gulf of Kutch | collected... | reverse complement strand
GGTTTCAACTGATCGACGCAACACACTGGTTGAACCGTTCGGCCGGCGTCTCGAAGTTTAGCGTCTCCCGGGGCCGCTCGTTCAGTCGTCTGGCGGGATGGTGCAGGCCCGGCCAAGACTGACCGGGCCCATACCCGTTACTGCAGAACGTATGCCAGTTCCACGAATACCTCGCGACCGTAAGGGTCGTAATTGAAGATGTTGAAATAGGGGTATTCTTCGTCCGAGGTCATCGGCGGTTCCTCGTCAAGGATGTTGTTGCCGATTACCGAAATNNAGACACATCGTCCACCCGGTTCTTGGTGTCGCTGAACAGGCTATCGTTGGTCAGCGAGGACCCCAGCCGGTTCAGGAACAGGGTGGTTTCGGCGTTCTTGTAACTCCAGCCGAAGGTCGCCCGGAACCGGCTGCGGAAATCCTGGGTTCCGGTATTGGCAAAGGACTCGACAGGATCCGTGGGCAACGTGGCGGCTTTCTGATCCAGAACCCGGGTCCAGGAGGCGTCGACGGAAAATACGCCAGCCTTGTCGGTCGGCAAGGTCCAGTTGACCGCCGCGTCGACGCCGTTGGTCTCCTGCACAGCCTGGTTGAACGGCCCGATCGTGACGTTATTCAACGTCTCCGAGTTGACCCCGCCATCGTCGGGGTTGCGGACAATCCGTGCGATCACATCATCACAGTCGGTGCCCGCTGTCACCGTGTACTGGCCGCCCAGCAGGCAGGCCCGCTCGTCGCGCAGCAGTGTGTCCACGGAGCGGTCCACCACGATGTTCTCCAGGTGGATGTCGTAGTAGTCCGCGCTCACGGTCAGGTTGTCCAGGATCTGCCAGACGAAGCCGATCGTGTAGGACTCGCCTTCTTCCTCCTCGAGGCCCGGATTGCCGGCGCGGGCACCCTGTACGCTGGATGTGCCCAGCGGACCGCGCACCGGGTCGATGCACTCGGCGAGGCCGCCGGGACTGCTTTCATCAACGCCAAGGTCCCTGGCGCACAGATAGTAGTCAGGCACCGTCTGAAAGAATCCACTCGGATCGGCGAAGACGAAGTGCATGTCGGGCGCCCTGAAACTGGTGGCGAACCGACCGCGCAAGAGCAGGGGCTCCACCGGGCGATATTCCAATCCGAGCGCGTAGGTCGGCGCGCCATCCACCTCGGTAATGTCGTCGTAGCGGTCATAGCGCAACGCTGCAGTCACCGTGAGTTCATCGGTGGCCGGAATGAGGAACTCGGCACCCACGGCGTAGCGGTCACGCTCGCCGCCCCCGCCGGTGCCGGTGAACCCCCAGAAAACACCATCGCGCAGGCGAGGATCGAGGTTGATGTCGTATTGCTGCGTGCCCCATTCGGCGATGCCCGCAAACGACAGTGGCCCGGCCCGCAAATCCCACAGGTCGCCGGTCACCGACACGCCAAGAGTCGAGTTACTGGAATCCGCCCTGGTGCGATCGATGTCCGAGATGGACATGAACTCCGCCGGCGTCAGCGGCAGGTTGTATTCCGCGTTCGGATCCGTGAGATCACCCAGGTGGGCGAAGAATCCGCCGAACAACGGATCCGGGTCCAGGTTCGTCAGCATGTCGCCGGCGAAGAATGCGTCCGCTTCGTCCGCCAGGATCAGGCGGCGCTCCCGCACAAGGTCGTAACCGGAGTGGGAGGCGGTCACTTCGTACTCCCAGTCTCCGGCAAAATCGCCGCGCAGACCGAGCGCCAGGTCAATGCTCTCCTCGTCGAATCGGTTGTTGTTGACATCCCGGCCACCCATCTCCTCTGCCGTGAAGATGCGCTGCATCAGGATCACCTGTGGCCACTCGACCACACCCAGGCCGAACGGGCTCAGGTCATATTCCACAATGTTGTCCAGGTTCGAGAAGGTGTTGGATCCGTCGATGTTGGTACCGAACCTGTTGGATTGCCAGAACAGGGTGCCGACGTTGAATTCCGAATCCTTGCTGATGTAATTGAGGTAGGCGAATGCCTCCATATCGGCATTGATCCGGTACTTGCCGCTCAGGAACGCAGAGTAATTCTCCGTTCCATTGCGGATCGTGAACTGCGAGATATCGTCCTCCCTTCCGCAGAAATTGCCCGCTCCGGGGCGGAAGGAGTGTTCCAGCTCACTCCAATTGTCGCAGGCCGCGGGTGTCGGATCGATGTACCGTAGCCCGGCGCTGCCAACCCGGAAGGCATCGAACGCATCCAGGGCCAGCAGATTGCGCGTATTGACGAACGGTGGCCCGTCGGGATCGTCCTGCACGGAATCCATGAAGTCTCGCTGGAAACCCCATACAGGTTCACGGTTGAAGTACTCAAAGGCGTAGGTGACATTGAAGTCATTCCCATTGAAGCCGCCGACGACCTGCAGTCGCTGGGATTCGCCGCCCTCGGTGGTGCCGCCGAGCCGCAAACGAACGTCGACGTCCTCCACCTCCTCGCGCATCACAATATTGATGACACCCGCAACCGCGTCGGACCCGTAAATGGCACTGGCGCCACCGGCCAGAATTTCGACCCGGTCGACCGCGGCCACGGGCACCGATGCAAGGTTCACCAGGTTGCTCTGGCCGTTGAATGGCAGGGGGTAATCAGTGGTGCGTTGCCCGTTGATGAGGATCAGGGTGCGCCCGGGACCCAGGCCACGCAGATCGACCGTGTTGGCGTTCTGCGTGAACCCGCCGGCGAACTGGTCGTCCTGGGTATTGCCATAGGTTTGCGTGAGCGTGTTGATCACTTCGTAGACCGTGGTAAAGCCCTCGGCCTGGAAGTCGTCCGCTTCGATGGTGACCACCGGCGATGGGCCGTCGAACTCGGTGCGCTTGATCCGCGAACCGGTAACCACGACTTCCTCGACGACGGTGACTTGTTGTTGTGCTGTCTCTGTTGGCTGGCCAAGGATCGTGCCGGGAACGGCCAGTAGCGAGATGAGGATGGCAGGTAGCAAGTTACTGTGGTCAGGCTTCATTTGTTGACTCCTTGTACCATATGCCTGGTACGGCATTGGTTTGAAAGTCGAACCGGAAAACCGCCTGACCGGAGCCGCGCTCAACCACAATTCGCGGCCCTCTCCCTTGTCTTGCCGATTCCCGTCTTGTCGCTACGCAACTAAGTCGTATTTCGACGGCTTAGATTAAGCAGAAACTGTCTGCTCTGTCTGCATGACTAAAGACATGGTGGGGCGGCAAATCACGTCAGCATGAGTCGTTTGCACGACGAAGCGAGTCCTGAAAAATATCGGGATCAGGATGGAAGCCAATCCCCTCAACGCTATTGCTGGCAGATGGAATCGAACTGCTGGCGCAATTACGACGATGAGCCCGTGGCCGGGCTCATCGCAATCCCCCTTTTCCAAGCCTGGTCAGCCCGGTCAGTCTTCCGCGTGAAAGATCATCACGCCCTCGAAAGCCCCCTCGGGACCCGTGCCCATGCCGGTCATTTCAAATGGCAGTGGCAAGGCCGTGTACATGCGGTAGTGGTTCCTGGATTTGAACTGGACGCCGTCATATATCCCGACACCCCAGCCATCCAGTTTCCACTCGCCGGTCCACACGGGATCAGGTCCCTCCATGTGGAACCGGCGTTTACCGGTGTAGGTGCCAATAAAGTAGTCTTCCGGGTCTTCCACGACCGATGGGTCACACACCTCGCTCAGCACCACCATCCAGGTGCCGAAAACCGGGCCGGTGTACTGCGCGTCCCAGTTCACATTCAGTTCGAACTTAGTGGTGGCCATGACCTCCAGCTCCGGCGTCAGCAGGCAGGTATACCCCTCCAGGCCGCGGACGTGTATGCCCGAACCTTCGGAGCATTCGAATAGTCCTGTCTTGTAGCCGCCACCGGTACACTCAAACGTGCCGGGTGAAATCACCATGTATTCCGGAAAATCTTCCACCCCGACAAATTCCACACGCTGTGTCTGGGCAAAAGCGAAAACATGCACCACCACGAGCATCAAGCCCAGTAATCGTTTCATCATTAACTCCTTGTCAGTCAAAAATCCTGCCATCCGAATTCCCACTCGAACGTGGCGAAATGAGCACCACCGATCCTCCATTCGGTGATCATGACGATTCCACCATCACGTATGGTCCCGACACCCGAGATCGACTGGTTGGGGATATCCGGTCCGGGCTGGCACCATTCAGCCTCGAGGAGAAACTGGTTGAACCCGGGATCGGGAATCGTGACCTTGCCGAAGATCTCGCAAGTGGGCGTCCAATTTCCGCTGACAGAGCCATCTTCGGCAATGTGCAAAGTGATGGCGTACAACGGATCCAGTGGAATGATTTCCTCGTGAGTCCCGGCGATCTGGTCCATGGATATCCCTTCAAGGACCGCCGGATCGATAACACCGTCGAGTGAATATCCTCCTGGCATCTCCAGTGATACGCCGTCACCCGAGAAGCTGCCGCTTCCTTCGAAGACCTCCTTCAAAGGCTTGTCCACGACCATCACGTAGTCGAAACTGTTGTCGCCGGTCATGGTCACCTGGCCAACGCCAAACCACCAAAGTGCGTCGGTAATCCTCGCAAAATAGGCCATGACCCCGTTCCGGAGGATCATGAGCCTTGCAGTGCCCGAGTTCACCCCGCCCTGCTTGACATCGGCCACGTAGTTACCGTACTTGCTCAGTGGTTCAGGCTCGGAACAGCCCTGGTCGCGAATCCCGGTGAGCCGTGTCAGGGCGAAGGTGCCCGAACCGTAAGGAACGTCATGATGCGCTGCCGTGGATTGATAGACCGCGGTTGCCGATTCGCAATCCCAGAAGTTGATGGTGAGGTAGCCCCAGGCTTCCTCGTTAACCGTTTCGGGATCGAATTCGCCAAAACGCATGCCCGAATACTGGTACACGGGCCCGCTGGCAGAGTTACCGTCGATATCGGCCACCGCCAGCAGGAAAATGGGTTCGCCGGTCGGATTGAAGACGAACCAGTAGGCGACCAGGGTCTCCTCATTCAGTACCTGGATACTGAACCCATGACCCGACTGGTCCTCGTTGTACCAACTGCCGCTGTGAGCGCCCTGGATATCGATGGCCCATGCGCAGCTTGCGGACATGAGCGACAAACCAAGGACTATCCGCCAGATTGCTTTCATCGTTGCCTCCACGTAATGCCTCGAACTGGAGCGTTCGGACACGGTGACCGATCTGCAATGAGCAGTTTAGGAACCGCATTCAGGGGATGCTTGACGAAAACTTGACGATTTCGTGACGAGTCGGGAAAAGGGGCGCAAATCCCTCCCCTGCCCCGTTACTTCTGTACTTTCAGAAGACCTTCTGAAATTCCAGCCTCACCGTCTTCGGCCGGACGTAGCTCGAGAACACGATCGGAAATGGCTCATACCGATTCCTGAAAACGGTGGCTTCTTCGTCGAACAGGTTGTCCACCGACAGGTAAGCCGCCCAGGACTTGCCCTCGACGCCAATGCGGAGGAAAACATGGCTGTAGCTGGCATTTTCTACAGCCGGTGTATTTGCCATGTCAGAGTGGACCTCCGAACGCCAGGCCCAGCGGGCCAATGCGGTCGCATTCAGACTGGAGGCCACCGGCCGGGAATATTCGGCAGTCAGCGACAGCTTGGAATCCGGCGTCAGCGGAATCTTGTTCCCTTCCTCGACAATAACGCCGCCTAACGAATCCGGTATGGTCTCTTTCATCTCGGTGTCGATCAGCGCCAGGAAAGCGCCAATTTTCAGGTTTTCCGTCGCGTGAACCATGAGTTCGACCTCGGCCCCCAGGGCTTCGGCCTTGCCGGCGTTCGATGTATATCGCAACAGCCCGTCAATGGCCTGCGAGATCTGGATACTGTCCCAGCGATTGAAATATACGTATGCATTCAGTTGCAGCCTGTCATCCCACATCCGGTTCTTGAAGCCCGCCTCGTACGTCCAGAGTTCTTCCGCTTCATATTTCAACGGGATCTCATCAGGGGCGGATATGGAATTGAGATTGATACCGCCGGCGCGGAATCCCTTGGCCGCACGCAGAAAAAACAGCTTGTCTTCGCCGGTCCGGGAAAGCCCGATCGACGGTGCAAAGTCGCTGGCCGACGCGCTCTCGTCGTTCGTCGTTCCCGCCACGTGCCTGAAAATGACGGAATCGGTCAATTGTCTGCGCACGACCCTCGAATCATCCGAGTAATAACGGCCGCCCGCCTGCACCGCCCATCGCTTACCCAGCTTGTATTCGACCTCCCCGAACAGGGCGTACGAATCGATCTCGACATCGAATTCCGGTGTGGCGATATCGAGAAAGCCTGCGGCGGGTATCTCGGTTTCCAGGGTCCCGCCACCACCACCACGCTGACTTTTCTTGAAGAAAACGCCAGTCGTCCAGTTCGCTTTTTCCTTGTCCGATGACAGGCGGAATTCCTGGGTCAGGGTGTTAATGGGAAGGTCACCATCCTGGTAAAAACTCCCGGGCGCCCCGAACAAGGCAGCGGTCACCCAGCTGAATTCATTTATCGAGTACTGTTCCAGGTCAAACCAGGACGTGGCGGAGACAAAGTCAGCCTGGTCGAACTCATACTTGATCGTGACGTTGAAAAGCCGGGATCGGTTTTCCTGCGGGGCCAATCTGAGAATGGGCGCCCACAATCCCGGTGGCTCCTCGTTCTGAGGATCGCGAACACCACGCGATGTTGCCAGGGAATTCGATCCCAGGTCTGTCGCCTGATCCATGTAAGACAGCTGTAGGTCCATGCTGTCATTCGGCGTCCATCCCAGGGCGAGCCGGAGGCTCCTTTGATCTACATCGTTGCTATCTTCAATGCCGAGGTCGGGTATATCGACATAACCCGGCAGATGCGATTTCGACAGGTTCATCCGCATGGCCAGGTCGTCGTCGTTCAACGGCGCATTCAAGGTGGCCCTAAACCTGTAACCCGTACCTCCACCGGTGAGCGCCTCGTAAGATCCCTCGACCGAGCCGCCGAATTCCGACGGATCGGGTTTTCGGGTGATCACGCGGATCGTCCCGCCCAGCGAACTCTCGCCGAACAGGGTCCCCTGCGGCCCGCGCAGGATCTCGACGCGCTCGACATCCCAGAGCCCCAGGTCAGGCAGGTCACCCGGCTGGTATGAGGAGAGCGGTGTTTCATCCAGGTAGTAGCCGATCGCCGCCGTGGAATCCAGCAGCGCCTCGGAGGCGAGGTTTGTGACCCCCCGAACGGCCATCTGCACCCTGCCCGCATTCTTGCTGACCATTTCGACACCCGCTGCAAGGTGCCCCAGGGCGCCGACGGAGTCTGTTCCGAACTGTCTCAGGTCATGGCCGGACCTTGCATGGAGACTGAGCGGAACTTTCTGTGCCAGTTGCTCGCGTTTTTGTGCCGTGACAACGATCTCTTCGATGGTTCCTTCCCGTTCCTCGACGGACGCCTGCGCGATGGCGGCGGGGGTGGCAAGTGCCACGACAAGAAAAGCGACAGGTACCAGAGAAGCAGCATGTGCCATGAATTTTTCCCGGACTACAATGGGTTGAGCGTAGTCTCCGGCGATTCATCAGCCTACGCTAACTGTATCATCCCGTCGGCCTGACTGGACATCCGCGTTTCAGTACCCGGACAAGGCTCCCCTTTTTGCTCAGGGAATGGGTCGTTCCATGGTCCATGAAGTAAGGGAGAGTTCTCCCCATGGCCAATGTAATTCCAGGTATTCCATGCCGGCCGCGTCGTCACGCCAGTAGAACGCATGACCGTTGAATGTTTCGTTGGGCCACGGCACGGATGTAATCGTGAATGGAATGGTGTTGCCACCGTAAGAGGGTACCGTCATCCGGAGCGTGTTATGAATCCATATGTCAATAAACCAGCTGTCCCAGGAAAATACACCGTCGATCATCTCCGTGTCACCGTCCCATATGCCGTCCAGGTATGCCTGTGAAACAACCACATTTGGCCGGTCCGGCATGGAGCTGAAGTCGACTTCAATCGTATCGGACGTAAACCTGAAGCCATCGTCGGTCTGCGTGCCGACCAGGCTGAGTTCCAGGAAGCTCCCGTCCCCGTAGTTTAGCCTTCCATCCAGTACCCATGGTTCGCCTGGCGCTGGCCGGCTCACCATTCCAATCAGGTGGTCCAGGTATTCACGCCCGAGCTCGACGGTGACCAGTCCCCCATCATCAATAATTGCCGTGCCGATTTGATCAATCCCGGTCGTCAATTCACTCAAGGTGACTTCCCAATAGCCGGTGGTGGCTTGCTTGCCTTCGAGACAATGAAGGCCGTGGATCGCCGTCAGCCGGGTCAGGTCGATGGATCCGGAGCCATAGGCATGGCCTTCATGGGTCGCATCCGATGAGTAATCCACCCTCGCGGTATCGCAGCCGGTGAATTCGATCGACATACTGCCCCAGGCCTCTTCGTTGAGCGTGTCAGGATCGAACTCGCCGAAACGCATGCCCTCGTACCGGTACACGCGGCCACTGGCGCTATTTCCCTTGATATCAGCCACGGCCAACAGGAACGTGGGCTCTCCGGTCGGAGTGTAGACGAACCAGTAAGCGACCAGGGTCTGATTATCCAGCACCTCGATACTGAACCCGTGGCCTGACTGCGCGCTGTTCCACCAGCTACCGCTGTGCGCGCCCTGAATATCCGTCGCCCATGTATTGATTGCAGACATGAGAGATAAACCAAGGATGATTCGAAGGATAACTTTCATTGCTGCCTCCACAAGATGCCTCGAATTGAAGAGAGGTCGGAAACCGTGACCAATCAGCAACAAAAAGATTAAGACCCGCATTCCGGGGATGCTTGACGAAAGGTTGACGATTTCGTGACGAACCGGAAAAGTGGCTTCAGGGCTTCAGTTTGTGCGCCTTGTTCCGTGCATGACGGCATGAAATACTAGGTGCAGCATGGCGCTACTGCCCTCCGACGAGACTGCAGGAAGGGATGCCAGCCACAGACCGACACATCGCGTTCGAATTCGATACCTTCATGGTGGATCCGGTCGCCTGGAGACTGTTTCGGCACGACCGGGAAATCCACCTGGAGCCGGTAGTCCTGAAGCTGCTGGTTTACCTGATTACCCACCGCGACCGGCTCGTCACACGTCAGGAGTTGATGGATACCGTGTGGGGCGACACGGTGATATCCGACTCCGCGCTCAGCAAGGCCATTGCGCGCCTGCGCAAGGCGCTGGACGAGGATCCGGCTGCACCCCGCTACCTGGAAACGGTGCACGCGAAAGGCTACCGGTTCGTGGCCGAGGTGCACGAGTCCGGCCAGGACGAATCCGCCGAGCAATCGGTCGGCAAAATGCAGGGCCTGACCGCTCGCCACGCCACGATCATCGGAATCGCCGTCGTGCTGCTGGTAACCCTGGGATTCGTTTTCTGGAAGGCATCACCCCTTGAAGACGAGCCGACTGCCGACGAGATCCGGTCACTCGCAGTGCTCCCGCTCAAAAACCTGACCGGTAATTCGTCGAATGACTTCAAGGTAAACGGTCTGCAGGACACCCTCATCACGGAACTGTCGCAGATTGGCGGGCTTCGCCTGACGTCCCGGCAGTCGACGATCCGCTACAACGGCAGTGACAAGCCGCTCCCCGAAATCGCGGAGGAATTGGGGGTGGATACACTGGTGGAGGGAAGCGTCCTGCAAGCCGGTGAGCGAATCGAAGTAAACCTCCAGTTGATCGACGGCCGGACAGACGAGCACCTTTGGGCACAGCATTTCGAGCGGGAGGCTTCCTATGCCTTCGATATTCTCACGAACGCCGCGGAGGCCATTGGGTCCGAGTTCGGTCTGAGCGCGGACCGTGACCCGGTCGGTCCTGTCGATACGCGTGCGATCCGGGCTTACTGGCGGGGTCTCGATAACATGACCAGGTTCTCGCCGACGAGCCTGGCCGAAGCCATTACTAATTTCCGGACCGCCACCGAGATCGAGCCTGACTTCGCAAGGGCCTGGGGCAGCCTGGCGGCTGCGCACACGATGTTGGCGGTTTTGGGTTTCGCCCCGCCGCAAGAATCCATGGAGAACGCCAGGTTCGCAGCCCAGGAGGCCATCCGGGCCAGCGGTTCGGCCATCGGTTACGCTGCACTCGGCTGGGTTAACTTCTGGTCCCAGCAACTGACAGACGGCTGCGACGCTTTCCGTGAAGCGTTGCGGAGCAATCCATCGAGTCCCGGCGCAATCCACGGCGATGCAGACTGCCTGTTACTCGAAGGCCGTGAAGAAGAAAGCCTGGAACGCATACGAGACCTCACTCTGATCGCCCCGTTTACCATCATTCACCAGATTCCGATTTCCTATCACCTGTTTCTCGCACGCCGCTACGATGAGGCGCTCGCGGTCACGCTCGACATCCAGAAGCGGTTTCCCGGCTCGCCAATGCACGTGAACCTCTCCCTCATCTACTGGCAGCAGGGCCTGTATGAAAAGGCACTGGCGGAAGACCGCAGCAAGTACGAGCTGTACAAAGACGACGAGATGATGGAACTTTTCGATGGAAACCTGGCCGAGGCCGACCCGCGGGCACTCATGCGGGCCGTTGCCGAGGTGCTGGTCCGAAGATCCGAAAGTGTGTACGTCGATGCTTTCGAGATCGGAGAGGCCTATGCGCGCGCCGGTGCGGTCGATGAAGCCGTTTACTGGCTGAACCGTGCACTGGAACAGAAATCCCTGGAAGCGGTACACCTGCCGTTCAGACCGGATTTCGACGGCCTGCGTGACGATCCGCGGTTCGCCGAACTGGTGGATCGGGTCAGTTTGCCCTCCGCCCAACCATCACACTGAGGATCGCGGTGGCAATTAACCCGGTGTCGTAAGGCTTACCCGGGAAGCCTTCCGGCAGCCGGGCACTTCGAAGTGCCATTCCCCGGACATAACAGGGTATTTCCCTGCTGACGCACGTCAATACGGCCCCGCCAGAGGGCGCGTAGGCTGGATAAAGCCCATGAGCGGGTCAGAAACCATGTCGTTTATCAGCGAACTTCGTCGCCGTAACGTCATCCGGGTGGCCATCGCCTACCTGGCGGGGTCCTGGCTGCTCATCGAGGTGGCGGACACCATTTTTCCGTACTTCGGCCTCGGTGAAGGTGCGGTCCGGGTCCTCATCATCCTGCTGGCGATCGGCTTCCCGCTGTTCCTGGTGTTCTCCTGGGTGTTCGAGTTCACCCCGGAGGGCCTCAAGCTCGAGAAGGACATCGACCGGACGGCGCCGGCCGTCCGCAAAACCGGCAAGCAACTGGACCGCATCATCATCGTGCTGCTGGTCCTGGCGGTGGGCTATTTCGCGGTGGACAAGTTCGTGTTCGAACCCGCCAGGGTCGCTGAAATCGTCGAGGAGACTGCCGAGCAAGCGCGTTCAGAAGCATTGCTTGAATCTTACGGCGACAAGTCCATCGCCGTGCTGCCATTCGAGAACATGAGCGCAGACCCGGAGCAGGTCTATTTCTCGCACGGTATTTCCGAAGAACTGCTCAACCTGCTGGCGCAGATACCCGGACTCAGGGTTCCCGCGCGGACTTCCTCGTTCAATTTCGAGGGCAAGGGCTCGAGCATTTCGGAGATCGCCGAATTCCTCGATGTCGCCCACGTCCTGGAAGGCTCGGTGCGCAAGGCCGGNNATCACCGCGCAGCTGATCGAGGCGCGCTCCGACACCCACCTGTGGTCGCAGACCTACGACCGGGACCTGGACGACATCTTCGCCATCCAGGACGAAATCTGCGGGGCGATCGTCGAGGCCCTCAAGGAGAAACTGGGCCTGTCGGAAGGTGACGTGACGCCACCGGCCACGATCAGGACGGCCAGCATGTCCGCCTACGACGCCTACCTCCGGGGACGCGAACTGGTCCACAAGCGGGACGCCATGGACGAGGCGGTCCGCCTTCTCGAGCTTGCGGTGGAACTGGACGAGGGATTCGCGCCGGCCCATGCCCAGTTGGCCATCGCCTCTTCGATGATGATCGGTGTCTCCATGGCGGAGAAAAAGCGCAGGGCCCTGCCGCACCTGGACCGCGCCCAGGCGATAGAGCCCGACCTGGCCGAGGCACATGGCGGGCGGGCTCTCCTGGCATACATGGCCGGAGATCTTGAATCTGCCATCACCCACGCCCGCAAGGCCCTTGCAGTCAATCCAAACTACATCGATGCCATGCACTGGTTGCGCAGCGCACTCATGGACAGCGGCCACGACGAAGAGGCGGAGGCGCTGCAGCAGGAAATGCTGGCGATCGATCCGCTTTCCGTTCCGGCGCTCAGCAGGCGGGCGCTGCAACTCAGCGCCCGGGGGCAGACCCGGGAAGCGCACGCGGTGGCCGACCGGATCCTGGCCGTCAGCATGGCCCGGGGCAGCAGGATTCACGCCCAGATTTACCAGCTCGATGAGGGCAGGCTGGCAGACAGCCTCGCCTGGGCCCTGAAAGGCGGTGGCGGATTCATCGCAACCTGGGCGTTTCTGTGGGCCGGCGAATACGACGAAGCGAGACGTGTTGGGGCAGAGATTGTCTGGTCAAGCATCCTCAGCGGGCACTGGGAGCAAGGCATCGAGGCCGCGACCGCAATCGCGCATGAGAATTCGGAAATCATGGCCTACCAGGAGCAGGCTGGTGACGCGTTTTTCTATGCCCGCCGCATGGACGAGGCGCTCCCCTATTACGAGCGGTTGCTGGAATCCACGCCCGAGGGACAGCCGATTGGATTCTGGTGGAACCTCACGGTCACCATGAACTTCGCCACGGCCCGACGCGTAAGCGGCGACGAGGCGGGCGCGCAATACGTTGCCGGCATCGTAAGGCAGACACTGGCAGACCGGCACGCGGACGGCGAACAGGGCATCGAACTGGACCTGTCGGAAGCCATGCTCGCCACATTCGAACGCGACCGGGACCGTACGATCGAAGCACTGCGATCCGCTGTCCGGCGCGGCCTGGTATTCCTGGCCTACATCGATGGACCGGCCTTCGACGAAATGCGGGACGACCCGGAGTTCCAAAAAATTAGACGGGAAATGGAAGCAAGGCTCGATGAAGAACACGAGAAAGTCCTGAGGTTGATCTGCTTCAACAACCCGGTGCCCGACCAGTGGCAGCCCCTGCCGGAGACCTGCGAGGGTGTAGTGGCGCGCTAGCAGATTACTGCAGGGCCATTACGCCAGATCATGGGGTCATTGTGGAATCTGACCTACGTCATCTGGCCAATTTCCTGATGCGGCTACGATTATTGGTACCTAGAACCATCAATTGGCATGAGGACACCGGCTCACTCCGGGTTACAGGGGTTGATGCACGCATTGTGCATGTGGGCAGGTTCATGCCTTCTATTCGTTTCCGCGCCATCCCTGGCCCAGCCTGAATCGGCCGATTCGGAGTCGAACGAGCGGATGCTCGAAGAGGTTGTCGTCACGGGCACGCGCATCAAGCGGCGGGATTTCACCTCGCCCAGCCCACTGGTCACCATCAGCCGCGAAGACCTGGAGTTTTCCGGCCAGCCCACCCTCGAGGAATACCTCAAGCGGATGCCGCAGGTGCAGCCCGACATGGGGCGCACCTCCAACAACCCCGGCGACGGCTCGGCGACGATCAACCTGCGGGG
>JABAHR010001934.1_pt1 | contig 13545 bp, 14 predicted proteins | sample 7062101 | NCBI WGS metagenome assembly JABAHR01 (sample SAMN14534553, study PRJNA622989) | marine sediment metagenome | biome: marine biome [ENVO:00000428]; feature: marine pelagic biome [ENVO:01000023]; material: deep marine sediment [ENVO:00002113] | place: India: Gulf of Kutch | collected... | reverse complement strand
CACTTTTTCTAACTCATAGTAAACAATAAGAAATTTAGTTGGTCATAGTTGGTCACAATAGGCATCTAATATCCACCCAAATGCCCTCTCAATGCTATAACGCAATTTTATAATATGGGCCCCTGATACAAGGAGCCCATTTATTTAGTAGAAAGTTATTTTATTGCCATTATAAACCAGGTGCTTGATGGGAGATATACTCCACCATCTTGTTCGTGTGGTTTGAATGAATCCATCATGTCTTGTCTAATGGCCCCTAACTTTTCCTGACCAAGTTCGGCTGCTTCTCTGATAATCTCTCCAGAGGGACCAACTAGAATTTGGAAATCAAGTGCCTCTTCAATTGTTGTACCGACCGGAATATCCGAATCATTCCTCTTAAATAAAACTACATTATCAAAACCTGCAGCTGCCATCATTGCCCTAGTCGTTTCCTCATCCGCTAGCGAAAAAGGACCGGGACCGCATGTCTGAGCATTATCTCCTGGAGGAGGTAAGTGTCTTAACGCAATATCTTTTGCCATACCCCAGCATGGGTTGTCGTTTATAGTCCTCCATACTATCATGCATAGCTTTCCGCCAGGCTTAAGTGTTTTATGAGCATTCTTCAATGCATAAACAACATTTTGGAAAAACATCACACCGAATCGCGAATACACTACATCGTAGTAATTCTCAGGAAGCTCGTATGTTTGTGCATCACCAAGTGCAAATTTTACGTTCATTAGTCCAGATTCATCTCGTTCCTTGTTAGCAATATCTAGGAATGCCTCTGTGCAATCGAGTCCGAGCACTTCTCCCTCAGGGCTCACAATTTCTCCAATCTCAATACATGTCTCACCATAACCGCATCCAATATCAAGTACTTTATAACCGGGCTTAATACCAAAATCTTCATATGCCATAGAGCTATGAATAGCTCCATTTCCTGATAATATGTGGCGGAACCTGTTCCATTTTGGAACTAATATTTCATTCCAGCAGTTGATAAATTCGTTGTTTCCTGACATCTTTTTACCCTCCAAATTTATAATATTTGTTTAATATTGTTAACTAACTGGGGAGTAGCTTGAACAACTACTCCCCATTTCATCTAAATACATAGGTTGATTTGCTCCATTAAATTCTTTCTAGATTTATTGAGACTGGCACAGGGTTTGTGACAATATCGTATACCGGTGAACGTCTCTGTGCTAACTCAATAAGTTCTCTAATATCATCTTCGCTAGCATCAGACTTAATTTTTACGGTTACTCTAATCTGCTCGTATCCGTTTCTAGTTCTACCTGGTAGTCCTAAAAATCCTCTTAGGTCTAGGTCACCAACAAATATAGTTTCCATCTCGTCAATCTTTATACCTTTTGCTGCGGCATAATAAATAGTTGTCGTTGTGATACAACCAGCTAACCCATGAAGTATCTGTTCAACAGGATTTGCACCCATATCAGTTCCTAGAAGAACGGGCGGCTCATCATTGTCCATTACAAACGGATTTTCTCTGCTGTGTTCTTCCATTGCTCCATAGAATTTGTCAATGGTAGAGCGATTTTGCCCACCATCAATCCATTTGTTGTGATTGCGGAACTTAAATTTAGCTATTTCCGAATTCTCCTCGATGACTCCTATTGTGGCAACCAATTGTGTAACATTTACTCCATTTAATACTGTGTCCTGCTCTACGCTTAATGCTGTTTGTTCTGACATATTTATTACCTCCTTTTTTAGATTTTTTTGTCATGAACTTGCTTATACATAAGTGCATATGACGTGCCAAAACTATGAAAAACTATATTTATTCAGCAATGTATGGGGGTTAGAGTGCTCAATCTATAAAAATCTAGAATGGATACACTATCAAACAACGAATATTCGTTGAAATAAACAACGATATATCGTTGATTCAATGGTTTATACGTCCAATTCGGGTTTGTGTAATTACTTTGGTTTCTTTATACCCAGGGATTTCATTTTTGAGCTTAGTGTGGTTGGTGGGGTTCCAAGTAGTTTTGCAGCACCTTTTTCCCCGTAAATGCGCCAATTTGTTTTTGTCAGCGCACGAATAATATTGTCCTTTTCCAATTCTTGGAGTTCCTCAATAGTTTGAAATGTCTGTTCTTGTTTATTGTTTTGACTTCCAACATTCTTAGACAAAGCACTCGGTAAAGCTCTTTCTAAATTCAACCTACTATCTTTAGATGTTATTACAGCCAGCTCTATAACATTTTGGAGTTCTCTTACATTCCCAGGCCAATCATGATTCAATAGTGATTTTTTTTGTTCGTCATTTAGAGCTTCAATAGAAATACCAATCCTGTCAGAAACCTTTGTTATAAATACTTCGGCTAATTTAATAATATCTTCTCCTCTATCTCTTAAAGGTGGGACGATAATGGGAAAAACATTTAGTCTATAGTATAAATCTGTTCTAAATTTCCCTTCATCGGCTGCCTTAAGTAAATCTACATTTGTAGCCGCGATAACTCTGACATCAACATGTAGAGTCTCTGAGTTTCCTACAGGTTCAAATTCTCCTTCTTGTAATACACGAAGTAGTTTAGTCTGTAAATCAAGTGGGAGTTCTCCTACTTCATCAAGAAATATTGTTCCTTTATCTGCAAGCTTAAATCTTCCATCTCTCTTAGATGTAGCACCGGTAAAAGCCCCCTTTTCATGACCAAACAATTCACTTTCAATTAGATTTGCAGGTATTGCGCCGCAATTGATTCTTATCAAAGATTTATCACTTCTTTTGCTTGTACCATGAATGGCTCTTGCTACAAGCTCTTTTCCAGTACCAGTTTCTCCTAGAATTAATACTGTAGAATCAGTTTTTGATACCTGATTAATATCTTCAAAAACTCTTCTGAGTGGTTCAGAATCACCAACAATTTCTCCAAAGTTGCTAAGTTCTTGTATTTCCTCCTTAAGATATTGTGTTTCGTCTGAAAGTAGTTTTATTTTATTCTCAGCTTCAAGGTGCTCATTTATATTCCTTAAGATTATCGTGTAATGTCGTCTTTTAGATAATTCATATTGTGATATTGTAGCATCTGCGGGAAATACAGTACCGTCAGATTTTTGAGCCTGCAGTCCTCCAGAAATCCACAGGTATCGTTTACCCTCAGGTTGAGAACCTAATTCCTGAATCAGTGATGGGAATTTTTCTGCACTCTCATCACAAAGCAGGTTTAAAAAACTATTCCCTTTTATCAACTCAGTTTTGATACCAAAAACCTTTTCAGCTGCTGAGTTCATCATTGTTACTTCTAACATATTATTGAGTTCTATTATGGCATCCATAGCACTGTCTACTAAACGACTGAGTTTCTCTTCTCTTTCTCTTACTTCATTTTCAGCCTCTATGCGCTGTAGTTCAGCTGATGCTCTTGAAGCAAATATATTGAAAACTGAATTGACCCAAGATTCTTCAGGGAGTGGTTTAGTATCAAATACGGCTAAATGTCCCAAAACGCAACCATCTTGGTCTAAAAGAGGTACTCCTATGTAACTAACTGCATCAAGTGGTTCTAAGTCTGGGTCATTAGGATAAAGCTCCACAACATTATCAGCAACATGAATGAGTTCTTTTTCCTCTACTACCGGTTCGCACGGTGTACCAGCAATATTATAATTGTATTGTTCTACCCAATCACCTGCCAACCAAAAAGCAAGCGAGTTAAGCTGACGATTCTCTTTATTGTATTCTGTTACCCAGGCACCTTTGATATTTAATACTTTTGCAAGATTTTCGACAAGCGCTTTAAAAAAGTTCTCTCCAGTCTCAGAAGCTGTGCCCTCCATGACTATCCGAAGGGCTGTTTCCTCATCTAACTTTCTCATAGTAGTTCTATCCACCATAGTTATAACTCTTAACTAGTATCGCTATAAAATAGAACGAAACAATTCATAATTCAATGGTTTCCTAAGACATATTTATTATTTACGTATAGTGAGTATTAATAAGCAATAGGAGTTCTAATACCAAGAGGGATATTATTCACAATTACTTCGTTCAATATCTATATAGATTACATTATGTATCTATAACCTACCTTTATACCCTCTCAAAGCTAAAACACGGGTTCAAATCCCGTAGGTGCTGCCATCCAATGTTATATTTAGTTTATCCATGTTCAAAGTTATCTGTTCATATCTGTTTATTATTGCCGTAATGAGCTTTGATTTTGTCCCAACTATGCATGCTGAGGAAAATTCAGAAGAGGTTCGGGACAAGGATGAAATATCTGAGATCACTCAAGAAATGAATGAAAAAAACCAAGAGGAAGCTCAGGTTACACGAAATATTTCGGATAGAGCTCCTGATAGTATTCCTGAACAAATTTTAGAATCAGAAACCATAAAAAGAAGTTTTTTTACATTTGATCCATTTAATAAAATTGTTCAACCCTGGAGGAGGCTCAATTCAAAACTAAGAGAAACCATAAGATTAGAGTTTTCGCTTTCCTACACGATGCTCTATCAAGTTGCCAACAAAGCTACACAAGATGAGGGGAAAAACCACGCTGCGGGAGGGATATGGGATTTTTCAGGTTTATGGGAAGTGTTTCCTGACGATAGAGGGTACCCCGCTTACATAGGGTTTAGATCATCAACAAGACATAAACTCTTTACTGATATACCTCCCTCAGATTTAGCAGATAATATTGGATCGCTGTGGAGGACGGACGGAACTTATGGAGTAAATAATTTTTTCATATCACAACTCTGGTGGGAGCAGCACCTTTTTGATAACAAACTTAGCTTCAGAGTAGGAAAGATTGATCAGTCCGATTATATAGACTCATTTAATTTCAGCAGTGCAAGATTGTTTTTTATCAACTCGGCTTTTTCGAGTAATCCCACGATATCATATCCGGGTAATGGATTAGGAGCTACAGTATATTATCATCCCGATAAATTTTTCTACATACTCTCTAGTTTTGGAGATGCTAACGGCGATTCCTCAACCTTTGATTTTGGAACATTCTTTGATGAACGAGAATTCTTTGTGGGGCTTGAGGTAGGTTTTCTAACTCAAATAAATCGCCATGGAAATGGGAATTATCATATTGCAGTATGGCACAGTGATCGAATAAAGAAAGAGGATGAACCCTCAGGAAGAGGGTTAGCGATTACATTTCAGCAGCAGATTTGGAATGAATATAACGCCTTCTTGCGTTACTCATATACAAACGGGGATAGGACAGACGTGAAGCAGTTGTTGTCAGGAGGAATAGGTGTATATGACCCCTTACAACTGGGTATAGATGATAACCTATTCGGACTGGCATTCGCATGGGGCGAGCCCGAGGTTAATAGTCTTCGTTCACAATATGTTATAGAGTCCTTTTTGCGTCTTCAGGTATTTCCAAGTATACAAATTACCCCGGATATACAGTTAATAATTCACCCTTCCGAGGCTCCGGATGAGAATATTTTAGCGGTATTTGGAATGAGGTTTAGAATAGCATTTTAATTCAGTTTTATCGTAAAAATTATGACTAGTACATAATGGTTATATATAATTCCGAAGACCATTAGGGCTTATTATTTGTAATGCTAAACAATGGAATCATATCTAAGTTACTATCGTCAACGCAATGTACGGCACGAGATTAAAAAGAATTATTGATAGCTTGTAGAATGCGATGGCTTTATAGTGTATCGAGTCAAATTCTTCTATGGATAGTTTGAACCATCTTGTGTGGAGTCTGTATACGAAGTCGTGTGCGAGCATAAACATAAGCCACTAATATATCAAAATCCCGAAATTAATAACTGTACACCAAGCTAACACTTCGCGGACTTGATCAATACTCATTATGCCCTCCTGCTAAGGATTCGTTTCCTAACTATAAACTGTTCATTAGTCGCCTAGTATCAAGGGATCATTTGATGTCAGATCATGAAATTTTTATTTCCAGTAAAATCACAGCTATAGTATTAAGGATATTGGAGGGAAATTATGAATATATATAGAAATCTATCGATTACTCTAGTTTTATTAATTGCAGTCACATTTCCATTAAGTGCTTTTGCTCACAAGGAGATTCAATTCTTTGCATCACTTGAAACTCCTGATATTCGACTATTAATATGTGATGGGCCTTGGGGTAGGACAGGTAGCGTTGAACTTTCGGATGCGGTTAATGTTCATTTTTATTCAGCAGAAGTCACTACCTTTTCTCCCTATGGGAAATGGTCATGCACTATGTGCTTCCCTAACATGTCGGGAGGATTGGAACCTTGCGCGAGCGCTATACTGGCAAAGACCGATTTTCATCTGAAAAAAGAAGATGACAGAGTAAATATTACTATGATTGTTACAGATACAGAAGACCGTATAGAGGTGGACCTTGAGGATGGTAACACGATCACTACAACAGCCAATCTTGGAGATGACACTAAGAGACCAAGACGAGACCGTGACACATTTACCTTTAATTTTGGACCAAACCCGGGTGATGGTGCTGTAAAAATCACTCTCGAAGAAAACCCTGAGACAGGACATACAGGAGAAGAAGCTACTCTAACATTAAGAAGTGGAAACTCGAACATAGAAGTTAATTCTGGAAAGCTGCCGCTAGAAATTACAGCATCACTAGTGGCTAATAGTGACTACAAGCTTATTCTAGAGCAGCATGGGATTCATGAGGAATTGAGATTCAGAGGAAGGTACTTCCTTACTGTCGAATCAGAGTCGGGATCTATTGAAGAGATTAAACCCACTTTTGATGTTGAACAATTTTAGGTGTTCTTGTACCAATTTAATATTTCATTATCCTAATAATCAAGACTGACAATCTAGGATCAAATATAAATTGGCCAAGAAGACAATAGAGATAGAAGTAGTTCAATGCGACTATGTGGATGAAAATGGCGAGCGTTGTACACTTGAAGGTGATAAAGATAGAATGGGCGCCTGTACAGTATGTGGCATAGACGTTTGTGACGTACATTCTGGAATGAGCTATGTAACCTCTAGAGTAGTAAGCGATAGCATGCTTCGAGCTGGTCAGCACAGATATGGCTATTGTTTCTGTATTGAGCATATAGATGATCTAATCAAGTTTGTTCTAGATCGGTTAGGTGATAAATACGAAATTCCACCTGCACATTTAGGTGGTGGTGTAGGAGAAATACAAGTACTCGAAACAAAAAACCAATTCCTATTTAGTAAAATTAGTGAATCTAAATAGTTACAAGGGAGCTCCCGCCCCCTTGTTTATTCAAAATATATTATTTTCGTTTATTAGTTGTTAAGAAGCTCAATTATAACAAGCTCTACACGCCTGTTTTCAGCTCGGCCCTGTTCAGTGGCGTTTGAAGCAATTGGGTTAAGTGGACCTACACCTACACCAGCTAGGCGGTCTCTAGCAATTCCGTCTTTAACGAGCAGATTTACAATTGCATCTGCACGTCTTTTTGAAAGTCCTAGATTGTATTTGAAGTCACCTGTATTATCTGTATATCCCACCACAGCAAGTTCTAATGTTGGGTGATCATTCATCATACCGACAATCTTATCAACAATAGCTTCAGCACCTGGATTAACTTTTGCACTATCAAATGCAAACAGTATTCCACCGCTGATTGCAACACTACCGTCTCTATAAAGAGCTGTATAAATTTCTTGCTCAGAAGCTACGTTTATATCAAAGGTGGACATCGTACCAATCTGTCCTGGTGGTGGGGGTGGTGGATTATTTCCGCCCATGGATGCACAACCTACCATTCCTCCAGTTGCACCAACTAAAAATACCAATAACAAAGTCGCCTTTTTAATTATGTGTGACATAATTCCTCCTTTTAAAGTGTATTTGAAATTACCCGCCCCGATATAATCTGATTTTATCATAAACCAAGACAGCTGTGAAATCTGAACAACTCACATTTGTTTGCATCTTATCTATAAGAAAATCCTCTTATTTAATAGAACAAGAAAAGTTATAATGTTATTAATCACTATGCTAGCAAAACAACTAAAACACTGGGCGGAAGTACAGCCAGAGAAAATTGCTCTTCAGATTAGAGATACGGAAGGGAACTATTCAAAAGTTAGTTATGGAGAACTATATAGCAATGCCTCGAAGGTAAAGTCCAAGCTTGACGGGATGGGTTATGGTCCTGGGGACTATATTTCCGTATACGGCGACAATTCTCCTAATTGGGTTACATCCTACATAGCTATTAATTTCTTGGGTGGAACTGTAATTCCTCTCGATGCGTTACTAGGTGCACAAGATATATTGAACTTCCTTGATTTCTCAAAAGCTAAAGCGGTTATAGCTGATGCGGCTCATATAGATGAGCTAACTAAAGAACTTTCTGATAAAGGTTCAAATGTTCCTGTAATTTCAATGGAATCTATCATAAGCGAATCCGGTGACAAGCCTACCACTGATGCCTATAAAGTAGATACTGATGATTTGCTGGCAATACTATTTACTTCTGGAACGACTGGAACACCCAAGGGCGTTCAGCTATCAAACGGGAATGTTTTTACTAATGTACAAGCTCTTTTAGAATCGGTAGATGTAACTCAAAAGGACAATATCTTAAACATACTGCCGCTTCATCACGGCTACTCCTCAATCGTGGCATTATTTGCGCCACTATGGACTGGGGCAACAGTTACATTTACAGAATCTATCAAGAGCTCTGACCTGCTTGCCAGCATCAGAGAAACAGGGGTTACTATATTTCCAGGAGTTCCAAGGCTTTTTGAACTCCTATATAACGAAATTGAAAACAGAATTAAGCGTCTTCCGTTTGCTCAAAAAATTATTTTTAACAGCCTTTTTAAAATCTCTGAAACAAGTTGGAAATCTACAAACATTAGACTAGGAAAACTTTTCTTTGGCAAAGTTCATGAGCCTTTTGGTAAGCAGTTCAGATTTTTCACCTCTGGAGGGGCAAAGCTTGATCCTAAAATATATAGCGGCTTTCTATCCCTTGGGTTCAAGATCGCAGAAGGATATGGACTAACTGAAACGGCTGCTGTTTCCACTCTTACTTCTCCGGACATTCCAAACCCGGGAAGTGCTGGAAAAGCCTTGCCTGGAGTTGAGATTAAAATCGAGAACCCAGATGAAACAGGAACAGGAGAGATTTGCCTGAGGGGTCCAAACATTATGCGCGGCTACTACAAAAATGAAGAAGCAACAAGTGAAATGATAAAAGACGGCTGGCTTCATAGTGGGGATTTGGGACACGTAGATTCGGATAACAATTTATTCATAACAGGAAGGGCAAAAGAAGTAATAGTGCTCCCATCAGGGAAGAATATATACCCGGAGGATGTTGAAAATCTATACAATAAAAGCTCTATTTTGAAGGAGATTTGTGTGATTGGCCAGAAGTCTAGTTCTGGAAGCATAAAGGGACTAGGTGTTGTTGTAGTGCCCAATATGCGTGAAGTAAAAGAGCGCGATGTTTTTGATGTTAGGGAAAGAATACGCTCTATAATATCAATGACCGGGTCTAGCCTGCCATCCTATATGCAGATATCAGAAGTGCTGATTTATAATAGCGAGCTACCCAAAACTAGACTCGGAAAATTTAAAAGAGGCGAGATTGATAAACTAGCAGACGAGCTTAGGTCTGGAGAAATGTCGAAGGAAGTAGAACTAAGCGATGAAGACACTGAAATCCTAAATAAGTCTGAGTCTGTGAGATTTTTAAAACGCTTCTCAGAAATTACAGAGATCAAGGGCCCGTTTCATCCGAAGGACGATCTAACCTTAGATTTAGGCATCGACTCGCTAACTCTTGTAGAGATATCAGATGTCCTCGAGAATGAATTTGGAGTATTCATCCCTGAGGAAGAGATACCTGATGTACGTACTGTAGGAGACATTCTGGATAGACTACCTGAATCTAGCGCTGTTGCGGCTGAAAGAATTGCAGAGGCACAATCCTTACAAGAAGATGAAGAGATTGAATCAATTGATGACCTTTTTGATCTCAACCGTAGCTTTATTAAAAGAGCAGCAATCAGATTAATTCAATTATTTGGCAAGCTATTGGTTCTAATCGCCTATAGATCATGGCTTAAAGAAGCGAAAAAAATTCCAAAAGACAAAGCCGTCTTAATCTGCCCTAATCATCAGAGCCTAATTGATCCAATTCTTATTTATGCCCTTTTGCCGGGGGATATGCTTGAGCGTGTTTTATTCACAGGGTTTGGAGAGTACTTCAGCAAGGCTCCACTTTCTTGGATTGTGCATCCTATGAGAATAATTCTTACGGGCACTAGCAGAACATCGGCTGATTCTATGCGACTTGCTACAGAAGGGTTGAACAGGGGATATTCCGTATGTATTTTCCCTGAAGGAGAGAGAACAAGCACTGGAACAATTATGAACCCACGAATAGGGGCTGGGCTTTTGAGTGTGGAGACCAATACACCGATCCTGCCAATTTATATTGATGGCGCTACAAAAACACTATCCCCTATAAACCCTGGCCTTAGTTTTCCAAATGTGAGTGTTGAAGTGATGAACATGATCGAGCCTGCAAAGGGGGATAAAGAATCAAGAGAATTATACCAAGATACCGTCGATACATGGTATAATAGTATGAAAGAAATGGAGGGAAGTAAATAAGATGAAGGCCGGAATTATATTCCTAACTGTGCTTTTCGTATTTACATTTGGTGGTCTAAGTAAAAGCGAGGTCACTGAGCGTAAACTCTATGGAGAAAAGAGAGTTGACTGCACTCAGACTAAAGGCACAAATGAAGCCGCAAATATCATGCAATGTCCAAAGATAAGAGCTGACGATAAGGAAATCGAAGATACAGATAATCTTCAAGAGAATTACTCACCAGACAATTACAATAACATCTACTAATACAAAACTGCATATCATACTAAAGCGTTAACATTATAGTATTGACTTAATATATCTATCTATCCTATGATCAAAATTGTACATAGGGCAGGAGGAGGTCGGCAAATAGGGTAGTACGGAGCTTGGGTGCGAAAGGGCATCGGGTTTGCGTGCGAAGCCCGCTGGGGGAGTCCGGTGGGTGCTGATTGTTCTGTTAAGTAAGTCCTGTCACAAAGTCTGGGCCAACAAAGATTTTTGTTGAACCGGCGGGGTGAAGACCTGCTCTTCCCCGTGCCTGCACTAATAAGATATGGCTAAAACTGTTAACAGCTAGATCAGAGCGAACATGTGTAAAAGAATCACAGCAGCCATTTACTGCTACCCACCCCGGGCCTTCGAACGGTGGTCCAAAAACAAACACATCTTGATTACTAACATCAAATTGTGCCCCATACTCAACAATATTCTCTTGATCTTGAGGTAACTCAAGAAATGAAATAATAAATTCTGGCAGACCGCCTGGAACTGTAATAGTAAGCCTATGCAATAGGGTTTCTGGAATTGCTTCTTTGTTATCAACAGCAAAAGTCATGAACACAAGCCCACTTTGTGTAGGCTCTAATAATGCAGTAGGTTGTCTCGTCCCCACAAGCCTCATATCATTCTTAACTCCATCTCCACTTACAGTTTCTAGGACAACTCCATCACGACTGCCGTCTAGAACTTCAATGGTGAGCACTTCCCAATCAAAGGTATTAGAGTTTGCAAGAAAGAGCTCGTAAGTTATGTGGTAGCGACCATCAGACCCCTTAACAGGAACAGGTGGTGCTAAGACTGACATAACTATTGGAGTAAACGCATTTTCAGTATCAAAATTAGCACTATCTATGTTTGTAGTTTTATTGCTAGACTCGAAATCAGCTTTGTTAGCGGTTGTATTTTTATGACAACCAACTGAAAAAACTAAAACCAAGACTAAAAGAGCTATTTTCTTATTAACATTTGTATTCATTCGCCTATCCTCCATGTTCAAAATGTGCAGAACAAAATACTAGCACTTTAAGTCTAAAATGAAAATATATATGGTTAGAAGATAAATTATGAATCGCTCTTAGATTCTAACTTTGATTTTGTACGTCTTTTTCTTCTCTTTTTTTGCTTTTGAATTTTTGCTATCTTGAGTTGCTCTTTGGTTGGTTTGTCTGAGGTTCTCTCTTCTATTTTTGATACTAGTGACCTCCTTGCCAAAAAACGGTTAACACCTTGGGAGCGGTCATCTTGGATTTTAACTATTATTCCAGTTGGTTTGTGTTTTATTTGGACGCAGGTTGCTACTTTGTTTACGTTTTGCCCGCCTGGGCCGCCTGATCTGATAAATTTTTCATCTAAATCATCCTCTTCTATCCCAAGCTCTTTCATTTTTTTAAATAGTGCTTGCTCTTTGTCCATACTAACACCGAACTTGCTCATTCTTCTTTGAATCCGGGGAATTTCTGAACAACCATCTTTAGTAGATCGTGTCTTGAAATAATACCTACAGGCACACTGTCTCTTACAATTGGAATTCTATGTACACTGCGCTCAAGCATCTTCCTAACAGCTTCGGCCACAGTTTCATCTTCTTCTATGGTGATAGCAGGACTACTCATTATTTCTTTAACCTGAATACTGCGGGCTGCTTTGTATGCTTCGTCTATACCCTCTTTGGACATCCACTCGCCGAACAGCTGGGGAGCATATTGTCTTGAAAATGGTATAGCGTGCTCTTTAGCTGAGAAATCAGATTCCGTAACCATTCCTACAATTTTCCCGCCATTATCTACAACTGGAAGTCCGCCAACTTTGTTGTTCAGCATTTTCTGAGCTACTTCTTCTAAGGTTCTGTCTTCATCAATTGTAAATACTGGCTTAGTCATTATCTCGCTAACTTTCATTTCTGCTCCTCCAGTAGGACTCTGCAATAGCTTTTTTATGGAATTATTATATACGTAATAATCCAATACGACGAAATTATAGATTCTATCGGCTATTTTGCAATGCTTTATTGACTCAAATTATTGAAACGACATTAAAAACATTTATAATATGTGCCATGGATCCAAACGAAATTAAAACAATGATTGAGAACGGTATGTCTATTACATTAGTAAATGTTGATGGAGACGGAACCCATTTTGAGGCTGTTATAGTGTCCGACTGAGTTTGAAGGAAAATCTCTTATAGATAGACACAAACTGGTATACTCTGTATTAGGTGATGCAATGAAGGAGAGAATTCATGCTCTTTCTCTTAAGACACTTACACCTGAGCAATGGGAAAATAACAAGTAGGGAGCTAAATAATGTCAGACATTAAACAAAAAATAGATGAACAGGTAAAAAATAACAAAGTAATGCTATATATGAAAGGTAACAGAGAAATGCCTCAATGCGGTTTCTCAGCCAGAGTAGTGCAAATCCTAGATGCCTGTGATGTAATGTATGAAACTGTTGATGTGCTAACTGACCCTGAAATCAGGCAGGGAATTAAGGATTATTCAAACTGGCCTACTATCCCTCAACTCTACGTAAATGGAGAGTTCATAGGGGGATGTGACATCTGCACTGAATTATTTCAGAGCGGTGAGCTTCAAGGAATCCTTAATCCCGCCTAATTGAACAAAGTTCTAATTTTTATCCCATTCAGAGTAATAATTTGAAAGCTTATCTCTTA
>JABAHR010000887.1_pt5 | contig 13547 bp, 10 predicted proteins | sample 7062101 | NCBI WGS metagenome assembly JABAHR01 (sample SAMN14534553, study PRJNA622989) | marine sediment metagenome | biome: marine biome [ENVO:00000428]; feature: marine pelagic biome [ENVO:01000023]; material: deep marine sediment [ENVO:00002113] | place: India: Gulf of Kutch | collected... | reverse complement strand
TGTTTCCAACGAACGGCGGCGTGGGCGGGCCCGGAAGCGCGGGGGAGGGGCCGTGATCGTGCCCATCGAGGTGGAAACCGCGGAAGAACGGTACCACAACGAGCCGCCCGACGAGCAGACCCCGGAGAAGTTGTTCGACCGCTACTGGGCCTACGAACTGCTCCAGCAGGTGATGGACCGGTTGGAAGCGGACTACCGGGCCAGAGGGAAGAGCGAGGTTTTCGAGGCACTGCACCCGCAACTGACCGGGGAGGCGGAACGGGGGGACTACCGGACCGCCGCCGGGAAGCTGGGCATGAGCGAGGACGGGGTGCGACAGATCGTGTCCCGCATGCGCCGCCAGTTCCAGGTCCTCCTGCGCAACCTGGTCAGCGAGACAGTGGCTTCGGACGACCTCGTCGATAGCGAGATCAGCTACTTGATGGTGTCGCTCGGCGAGGGGTGAGCGTGCCGGTCCTCCATGAGCAGGCCACCGAGCATCCCGCGGGTGGGGGTGCTGATGGCGAAGCCATAAAGGGCCAGGATCAGGATGGCCACAACCGCCAGGATCCCGGCACCCGCATACCACTGGTCGACCTCGATCGTAACGGGCAGATGTTCCAGGATGAAGAACACCCAGATCGCGACCACGAGGGCAAGGACCCCGTGCCGAATCAGGACCACCACCATCACGCTGGTGGCGGCGACCGTGAAGGCGGTCAGGAGGAACCCGGTGGGACGAAGAACGATCAAAGCGATCACAAGCGTTGCGACCGCCGCGGCGAGCCGCCGTGAACGCAACAGCGCGACGAAGAGGACGATCACGATACCCGTTCCAAAGCCATAGAAGAGGGCCCGCTGCGACTGATCGAGGATTATGGAGATTCCGCCCCCGGAGCTCACCAGCCGGTTCCAGTCAGTGGTCGCGAGCAGTTGGCCTTCAACGGTGGCTCCCAGATGCCGGAGCAGGGAGGTGGCCACTCCGGCCAGGACCCCCACCATGATGGTCCGTCCGACCAGGGGATCACGGATGGTTCCCGCCAGGAGCCGGCTCCACGAGATGAGGGTTTGGGGCCAGAGCCGGCGCAGGATCGGCTCAAGGGCCAGGTAGTAGAAGGCGCTGCCCGCCATGGTGCTGAAAACGGCCTGAGTGCCCCGGTAGGCGACGTCGGGCCGCCCCTGGAATCCCGAAAACCCGGCCGCGAGAATCCACAGGAGCGCGTCGACACCTCCGGTGAACAGGGCCACCCAGGCGGCCCCGCGAAGATCGGCCCTCCCGGTCCGCCAATGATAGATTCCCAGGATCAAGGCCGCGATTCCGACCACGACGCGCAGCCAGTTCATTTTCGGGTCGCCTACCAGCCGTGACGCCCGGGGCTCGGCAGGGGCCTCTCCAGCCTCGCCAATCTCTTCAACCTCGTCAATGAGTGTGCCATCCAGCTCGAGCCGGAGCCGGGCCATTCCCGGAACAGTGAAGGGTGGGTCACCCTCGGTGACCAACTGGGAAAGGCCCAAATCGGGAAACAGCGGCAAGACGTCATCCCGATACCAGAAGTAAAGGGAGTCCTCCCCGGGCTTCCTGGCAAATCCATACTCACCATTCCTGCCATGTGCATTCGGCTGGTTGGGATCGGACCCGCCCAGCAGCTCTATCGCTTTCTTTTCGAGATGCTCCGGTTTCCCCCCTGAGAACTCGGCCTTACCAAACAGGCGGGCCTCCGGAATGACAATCATCGCTGCCAGAAGTGCTGCCAGAATCGCTGCCAGCAGCATGATTGCTCGAGACGGCTTGAGGCTCCCGCCCGAACCCGCCGCCGCAACCACCGCCGGGGCCGGGGTCACCCCCGCCGCCATCGCCTCTTCAAGCGGATCCGCCTGGCCCGGCAGTGCCGCCATCACTTCCTCCACCGACGACGGCCGCCGATCGGGATCTTTCTCGAGGCACCGGAGAATGATCTCGTCTATCTTGGGATCGAGTTGCTCGACGCTGCTCGAGGGCTTCTCGATCGCCACGTCGCTCTGGTGTCTCCGGACAATCTCGGCCACTTCGGAGGTCTCGTTCACCCGCTTGCCGGTGAACANNTGAACATCTCGTAGAGAATCAGGCCAAGGGCATAGATGTCGCTTTGTTCCGAAACCCGACCTTCCGCGAGTTGCTCGGGCGCCATGTAAGCCGGGGTGCCCGCGATTCGCTTTTCGCCCTCGCCCGCCTCGCTTCCCAACTGCGCCAATCCGAAATCGGTGATGCGCAGGTTTCCCCTTCCGTCGATCATCACGTTGGCCGGCTTCAGATCGCGGTGGAGCACGCCGCCCCGGTGCGCCGCCGCCAGTCCGGCGCAGAGCTGCCGCGCGAGCTGGGCCGCCTTGTCTCGCGGCAGGCGTCCGATTCTCTTCAGGAGGGTGCCGAGATGCTCCCCGTCGATGAACTCCATGGAGAGGAAGTGNNGTTGGCCGGCTTGAGGTCGCGGTGCAGGATGCCCGCCTCGTGGGCCGCGGCGAGCCCGGCGCAGAGCTGCCGCGCGATCTCGATCGCCTTGTCCTCGGGCAGGCGGCCGATGCGGCGCAGCAGCGAGGCCAGATCCTCGCCGTCGACGTACTCCATCGAGATGTAGTGCTGGCCGTCGACCTCGCCGATGTCGTAGACGCGGCAGACGTTGGGGTGCGTGACCTTGAGCGCGACGCGCGCCTCGTCGAGGAAGCGTTCGCGGCGGTCGGGGTCCCCCGTCAGCTCTTCCGGCAGGAACTTCAGCGCGACGGGCTGGCCCAGCTTGAGGTCGTCGGCGCGGTAGACCTCGCCCATCCCGCCGCGGCCGAGCAGGCCGACGATGCGGTAGCGTCCGGCCAGCACCGCGCCCGGCAATAACCGGCCTTCGCTCCACGACTCGTCCGCGGACGCCGCTTCCGGCGCGGAACAGTCGTCGCTTATGGTGGGCCCGTTCGGCAGCAGGGCGGACGCTTCGTCACCAGGGAGGGCTGTCACCCCGATCTGGAGCAGGCAGTTGGCACACAGTCCCTTCAGCGAGTTGCCGATCGGGTTGCCGCACTGTGGACATTCCTTCTTCCCCACCACGATAACCATGATGGCCGACGCCCCATTCGACCGCAAGACAGCAATCCCGGCCCACCGCGGTCCGGTAGCTGCGGGCTAATCCGGAGCGGGCCGCAAATAAATCCACGATCAGGTGTCACGAGTTCCGGCGCAATTGCTCATTCATACACATGAGGAGAGCCTCTCTTTGGGAGATCCCTCACCAACTGACATGAAAAAGAACGCATTTCCCGATCATCGCGGGCCACGCTGCATCCGTCTCATATCTCCCGGGAGCCATGGAATCTTCTTCCCTCGGACCGGACGGGGATTCACTCTGAGTGGTGTGATTCGCTGGATCCTTGTTCAGGCTTCCCGGGTAGTGTCCCTCCTCACCGTGATCGGCGTGTGCCGGGCCGGGGTGGTGACCAGCACCGGGGATTCCGGGCCCGGCTCGCTTCGCGGGGAGATCGCCGCCGCTGCCCCGGGCGACACGATCACATTCGATTCCTCGCTGGCCGGCGCCACCATCACACTCACCGGGGGCGAACTGACCATCGACAAGGATCTCGTCATCGAGGCCTCGGCCCTCGCCGACCCGCTCGCGGTCGATGCCAATGGCGCGATCACCAATCACCGGGTCCTCCGGATCACTTCCGGGGCCACCGTCGTTCTGGAAGGTCTCACCCTCACCGGAGGGAAACCACTCACGGACGACGATTACGTAGGCGGTGGCGCGATTTACAATGACGGCCATCTCACCCTGCGCGAAACCACCATCACCGGCAACACCACCGATGAGGGCCCGATGATCTGTTTTCCCTTCTCCATCTGGGGCGACGACAACGATGAAATCTGCTTTCCCGGTCCCGGTGGCTTCGGCGGAGGGGTTTACAACTCCGGCACTCTCCTCATCGAGAAATCCACCCTCACCAACAACACGACCCACTGGGGCGGCTCCGGCGGTGGAATTCACAATTCCGGCACGCTCACCATCGTCAGCTCCGTCGTTTCCGGCAACAGTCCCCGCGGTTCCGGCGGGGGGATTTTCAATTCCGGCACGGCCACCATCGATTCGTGCACCATCTCTCAAAACCACCCCGAAGGTTCCGGCGGGGGGCTCTCCAACACGGGGACCCTCACCATCGTGAAGTCCGCCATCTCGGCCAACCTCGCCACTGGTGCAGGTGGCGGGATCTACAATTCCAGCGCGCTTTCTGTCGAGGGATCCACCGTCTCGAACAACGGCACCTCCCCCGGAGGCGAGTTCGGCGGTTCCGGCGGGGGAGTTTTCAACAATGGCGGAACCCTCAGCCTCCGCAGCTGCACGATTGCTCAGAACACCACCGGCGGGGGCGAATTCCGAGGCGGCTCGGCTGCCGGGATCTACCTCAACCGCGGCCACCTCGACATTCAGAGTTCCACCATCTCGGGCAACACCACCGGCGGCGGGGGCAGTTACAGTGGCGGAGTCGGCGGGATCTACATAGAAAACGGGGGCACCCTGAAAATCGAGAACTCTGTTGTGGCCGGCAACGGAGCCGCCGACGGCGAACCGGACCTCGAAATTGGCAACGGCACGGTCGTTGAGGAGGGCCACAACCTCATCGGAGGCGATCCCCTGCTCGCTCCCCTTGGAGATTATGGCGGATTCACTCACACCATGCCGCCCCTTCCCGGCTCGCCCGCGATCGAGGCGGGAATCCCCTCTGAAAACCTTCCCACCGTGGATCAACGCGGCGCCTCGCGGGTTTCCGGAATGGCCCCCGACCTCGGGGCGGTCGAGGCCGTTCCCTTCCTGCATCTCACCCACCTCGAGGATAGCGATTCCGACGCTATCCCGGACCTCCTCGAACCGGTCTACGGACTCACGGTCGGCACCGATGACAGCCAGNNGACACACCGACGCCGGCGAGATCGCCAACATGACCGATCCGCTCGATCCGGGGGACCATCTTCGCCTCCTCGCGATGCGCAAGGCCCTCAACTTCGATCCGATGCAGCCCCGCTTCCTCATAACGGTCAGCACTTTCCCGGGCCTTGAATACGAACTCGAGACCAGCCCGGACCTGCGGAACGGATTCTCAGCCATCCCCGCCTCCCGCTTCATCGCGGACTCGCACTCCCCGACCTTCGAGGTCCAACTCGCCCTCCCTCGCGAGTTCATCAGGGCGCGGCGGAGGTAAGACCCCGAATCGCCCTACTTCCCGATCCGGGCCCGGTCGCGATCCTGCTTCTTCTCGGGTTCCGGGGTAAAGGCGCCCGCGCCCGGCGCGAAGTCCCAGGGCTTGGTCGGCTCCCCGAACTGTTCCAGGAAGGCCCCGGAGGAAAAGGCCAGGTAGAAGGGCCCGTCACCCTTTTCGTTGCGGGTCGCGTCGTAGAGCTTGCGCATCGCGGGGAGGGCTGCCCTGCCGTCTTGGCCCAGTAATTCGATGGCCCGGCAGGCCCGCAGCGCGGTCCACCAGTCCCGGTGGCCGAGTTCCGCCACGAGACGGGTCAGGGCCGCCTCACGGTAGTTCTCATCCCGGGCCAGCCAGCCCGCCGTTTCGATCCGCACCGCGGGCGCAACGTCGTCGAGGTGGTCGATCACCTTTTCCTTCTCGTCGAATCCGGCCTGCCGCAACCCGATGATGGCCCAGTAGCGCTGGTTGGGGTCGCCTGACTTCAGGAGTTCGAGCATCTCTTCCACCCGGTCCGTTCCCACCAGATCGGCCGCCGCCCAGGCCCGGGCCAGGTCGGGTTGGTGGTTGGTCTTCCCCTCCAGGATGTCCCGCAGCGGCTTGCCCTCGTTGCGGATCCACTTCCACATCTCGCTCTCCGGAATCGGACCGGAGTCGAGGAGAGCCATGCGCCGCGCAGCGAAGGCCGCCCGGTGCTCGTTGAGTTCGATCAACTGCTGCGCGTTCATCCCCGTCCCGATCAGGTTGCGCAGGTTCTCGGGATCGGCTTCACAGTCGTAGAAGGCCTCCACCGGCTTGGCAGGGCCGGCGTAGTCGCGCTGGTCCGGCGTGAGCGCCTCCAGGTTCTCCGCCGCCACCCGCGTGATCTCCCGGCGGATCGCTCCCAGGTCGGGGAAGACGCTCGGTTGATTGTAGCTCAGGTAAGGATGGTAGTTGCGGATGTAGAGGTAACGCGCGCTGCGCACCGAACGCGCCATCTCGAACATCTCGTCAACCCGGTCGCGGCAGCCATAGACGAACCTCCGCCGCTCTCCGGGATCGGGACCCAGAAAGGCCCGACCCTGCATGTAAGACGGCACTTCCAGCCCGGCCAGGCTCAGGGTGGTGCAGGGGAAATCGACGAAGCTGACCAGCTCACCACAGACCGTGCCCGGGCCCGAAGGCGCCAGGTGCCGGTACTTTTTCGGGAAGCGCACCATCAGGGCCACCCGCATCCCGGAATCGTGCAGCATGCGCTTTCCGCGCGGCATCCCGGTTCCGTGGTCGGAGTAGAAGAAAACGATCGTATCCTCCGACAGGCCGTCTTCGTCCAGTTCCGCCAGGATGCGGCCGGCGTTCTTGTCCATCACCGTGACGCAATCGTACATGCGCGCCCACTCCTTGCGCACCACGGGCGTGTCGGGATAGTAGGCCGGCAGCGGGACCCTGGCTGGATCGTGGATCTCGTGCGGCTCGAGTCTTGACTGCACTTGCCGCACGAAAACCTCGTGCGGCCACACCGTGGTCCGCGACTGGTGGCTGGTCATGTCGTTGAAGACCGCGAAGAAAGGCTGTCCTTCCCGTCGTTCCTTGCTCCGCCAGTGCGCCTTGTCGCTGGACTCGTCCCATGACTCCGCAATCAAGCGCGCGGCCTCCGCGTTGTTGTAGTCGGTCTTGACGCTGTTGGTGGTGAAGTAGCCCGCCCCGCGAAGGTAGGACGGGAATCCCTTCACGCCGCCCGGGAGCGGGAACTCGGAACGCATCTGGTGGGGGCCGCCCAGGCTCACCGTGTTGATCCCCGTGATCAGACAGGCCCTCGACGGCGAACAGACCGGGGAGGCCGCAAAGGCCTGGGTGTAGCGCACGCTCTCCTTCGCGAACCGGTCGAGATGCGGAGTGGTGGCGAAGGTGTCCCCGTAACAGCCGAGATACGGGCTCATGTCCTCGGCAGTGATCCAGAGGATGTTGGGATGGAGCTTGCGGGCCCGGATGTTTCGGAAGCGCACCGTCCCGCCTTTACCGTGGTGCTGAATGCCGAAGTATCCCGCCAGGTTGCGGGTCTCGTGAATCTCCGCCACCGGGGAGCCGTTCAGGTAGGTGCGCACCTGCGATCNNCCTCCGGCTTCAGGAGGCCCTTCACCTTCTTCCTGTAGTCGGCCTGCGAGTCTTTTGCCGGGTACAACCAGCCCCCCAGTCCGATCCCGTAGATCCCGGCCGGCTTCTGCAGGTCGATCTCGCACTGGTATCCCTTCGGCTTCCCGGCCTTCCCCGTGCAACGGTAGGCAAAGCCCGAATTGAAGTTCGCCTCTCCCGCATCCTCCGGCAACAGCACTTCCAGCTCGGCCTCGAAGTCACCCATCGCCAGTTCGGTGGTCACCCAGCAGTTCGTCTTCGAGTGCAGTTCCAGCACTCCATCCACCGCCTCGAAACGAATGACCTCGGACCGGGGCGTCCACCCATTGGTTGTCTTCCCATCGAAAAGATCCACCCACCTCCCGGCGATCGCAGCCGACGGAACCAACAAGCCGGCCAGGGCGACGAACCGCAGGGCTGAACGGAGATTGCACATGAAAGCGGTTTAGTCCCTCCCGAGCCGGGATAAAGAGGATTCTCACCCGCCGTCCAGCGGGTTTTCCCCGCAAATAAGCCTCGCCACCGGCCGTAGCTGACCGACACTTTGCCCGGCACGCCGTCCCGTTTCTCATGCGACCTCTTGCGATCCTCTCCCTCTGCGTCCTCGCTTTCTCTCTGCTGCCCGCCGACGCGCAGGCCCCGAAACGACGGGCCAAGAAGGCTGCCCAGAAGACCAGGGCGCAGGACGCCAAGAACCGGAAGCTCGATCAGCCCGCCCCCGCGAAGGATCCCCGGCTGGCCGGCTACTACATCAATCTCAAGACCTCCCCGCGCGCCAAGCAGGCCGAACCGGTTGCCACCACCCTTCCCCTCAGCCTCCACCCCCACGACCAGGTCGCCCTGATCGGCAACGGCCTCTTCGACAATGCCCGCCATTACGGCTTCTTCGAATCCCTCCTCCACCAGCGTTTTCCCAGGCACCAACTCAGCGTGCGCAACTTCGCCTGGCCCGCCGACGAAATCGACCTGCAACCCCGCCCTGACAACTTCGGGGACCTCGACCAACATCTGACCTACTACCGGACCGACGTCATCTTCGCGGCCTTCGGATACAACGAATCGTTCGCGGGACCCGAGGGCCTGCCTGCCTTCCGGGCCCGCTTCGACGCCTTCCTCACCATCCTCAAATCGCGTGCCTACAACGGGAAGACCGCCGCCCGCATCATCGTCCTCTCGCCGGTCTCCAACGAGAACGTTCCCGGGGTGACTGCCGCCGACCGCAATAACGCCAACATTGCGATTTACGCCGCGGCCATGAAGGAGATCGCGGCGAAACACAAGCTTGCCTTTGCCGACCTCTACCAGGCCACCGCTACCGCCATGGCGGACAGTTCCACCGACCTCACCAGCAACGGAACCCAACTCAACGAGGCCGGTCAGCGGCACTTCGCCAACTCGCTCTATCGCGTTCTCTTCGAGGAGACCGCCCCGCCCGTGAACGAGAAGATCCGCGCCCTCGTCAACGAGAAGGCCTTCCAGTTCTTTCACCGCTACCGCCCGCTCAACACCTTCTATTACACCGGCGGCCGCAACAAGAGCTACGGATACCTCGACTTCCTGCCCGCCATGCGCAACTTCGACCTGATGGTCGCCAATCGGAACAAGGCCATCTGGTCCGCCGCCCGGGGAAAGACCGCCGAGATCGACGATTCCAATCTCCCGCCCCTCGACGAGACTGCGCAGAGCCGCGGCGCCAACGAATGGCTCTCGCCGGAGGACGAGCTGGCCGCCTTCCAGGTCGATCCGCGCTTCGAGGTCAACTGCTTCGCCTCCGAGGAGGACTTTCCCGAGATCGCCTGCCCGATCCAGATGCGCTGGGACGGGCAGGGACGCCTGTGGGTTTCCTGCTCGACGACATACCCGCACCTCTACCCGGGGCAAAAACCCAATGACAAGCTTGTCATCCTTGAGGACACCGATTGGGACGGGAAGGCCGACAAGTCGACCGTCTTTGCCGACAACCTCGAGGTCCCTCTCTCCTTCGCCCTCGGAAACGGCGGCGTCTATGTCTCCGAGGAACCCCACCTCGTCTTCCTCCAGGATACCGACGGTGACGACCGGGCCGACCGGCGCAGGATCGTGCTGACCGGATTCGGCTGCGAGGATTCCCACCACGCCCTGCACGACTTCGTCTGGACCCCCGACGGCGACCTCCTCTTCCGCGAGTCGATCTTTCACAACTCCCAGGTCGAGACCGCCTACGGTCCGGTCCGCGCCAGGAACAGCTCGTGGTTCCGCTTCCGGCCCGCCACCCACCGGCTCACCGCCTTCGGAGGCTATCCGAATACCAACCCGTGGGGCGTCACCTTCGATGACTGGGGCCATCACGTCGCCAGCCATCCCGTCTTTGCCAGCGCCTTCCACGCCACCAATGCGCCCTACCCCGCCCAGCATCCCCGTGCCAACGGAATCCCGGCCTACTCCGGGGTGTGTGGGCACGAATTCGTCGACTTCGCCGCCTGGCCGGAAGACCTGCAGGGAGGCTTCGTGAAAGTCCGCTACAAGCCGACCAACCGGGTCGAGTTCCACAAGTGGATCGAGGAGGACGACCACTTCCGCGAGGAATACCAGTTCGACCTGATCTTCTCCACCAACCTCTCCTTCATCCCGGTGGACCTGCGCTATGGGCCGCGCGGCGCCATGTACGTCTGTGACTGGTACAATCCCGTCAAGGGCCACGCCCAGTATTCCCTCCGCGATCCCCGTCGCGACCGCAAGTCCGGCCGCATCTGGCGCATCGTGCCCAAGGGCGCCCGCTTGCAGGATCCGCCCGCCATCGCCGGACAACCCCTCCCCGCTCTCCTCGACCTGCTGAAGCGCCCCGAATACCGCTACCGTTACTGGGCCAAGCGGGAGCTCCGCGACCGCGGCGCCGGCGAAGTCAGAACCGCCCTCGACCAGTGGGTCGCGAAGCTCGACCCGCAGGACCCGCGTCACCGCCACCACCAGTTGGAAGCGCTCTGGCTCTACCGGGGCATCGGGCATGGCAATCCCGCTCTTCTCGGGGAACTGCTCGCCTGCGAGGCCCATCTCGCCCGCGCCGCCGCCACCCGCCAACTGCGCTACGGCCCTGACGGATTGAACCCCGAAGAACGCGGGACTCTCCTCCGGAAGAGCGCCAACGACCCGAATGGCATCGTGCGTCTCGAGGCCGCCACCGCTTCCACCTATCTCGCCACCCCGGCGGCCTTCGAGGCCCTTCTCGACACCCTCGAACACCCGCGCGCCACCCATCTCAACTACGCCATCCGCACCGCCCTGGGAGCCCGGTCCATTCTGCCATTCTGGAAGGGTTCCAATCCTCCTCCCGCTGTCGCGAGTTTCATGCAGTCCTTCGACAAGGGCTCCGGGAGGAAGGCTGGAACCACTCCACGCAATGCGCGGGAAGCGAACTTCGACTCCCGGGAAGACCTCAAGCTGATCGAAATCGAGTGCGTTCCCGGGAGGCTCCTCTTCACCGTCGACCGCTTCGAGGTGAAGCCGAACCAACCGGTCAAGCTCGTCCTCACCAATCCCGACGCCACCAAGCACAACCTGGTCATCCTCGACCGCGAAACGCCGGTGGAAGAAATCGGGATGGCTGCCAACGAGATGGCGAAGAGCCCCGATGGGGAGACCCGGGGTTTCATTCCGGACGACCAACGGATCCTGCACCACACCAGGCTCCTGGGCCCAGACACCTCCGGGACCCTTCGCTTCCAAGCCCCGCCAACGCCGGGGACCTATCCCTTTCTCTGCACCTATCCCGGCCACTGGATCCTCATGAAGGGCGAGATGGTCGTGAAATAATCGTGGCGGCGCTTTTCAAGCGCTACGCCTCGGCAAACAATTGTCCCGTGAAGCCGCTCTCATTCCTCCTCGTCGCTTACGTTCTCCTCTCCCTCCCCACCGCCGCCAAACCGAACTTCATCTTCATCCTGGCCGACGACATGGGCTACGGGGATGTCGCTCACGCCGGAGGTAAGATCGCCACTCCGCATCTCGACCGCCTGCGCGCGGAGGGGATGCGCTTCACCGATGCCCACACCACCTCCTCGGTGTGTACTCCCACCCGCTACGCAATCCTGACCGGCCGCTACAACTGGCGCTCACCGCTGAAGAAGCACGTCCTCTTTCCGCCCGACCGGTCCATCATGGATCCCACCCGCCTCACCGTGGCAGGCTTCCTCAAAGACCAGGGCTACCGCACCTCCGTGATCGGCAAGTGGCACCTCGGCCTGAACTGGCACATGCTCGAGCAACCCGCCAAGGCTTCCAGTGGCCCCACCAGGGGCACCTGCTGGGACATCGACTTCTCCAAGCCGCCCCAGCTCGGTCCGTTGAAACTCGGNNTCCTCTTCCCCGCCTCGCTCGACATGGCACCCTACCTCTACCTGCGCAACGACGTGCCGACGGGGATTCCCACCGTCTCAAAGGGGTGGAATCGCCAGGGTCCCGCGCTTGCCGGCTTCGAGGCCGAAACCTGCCTCATCGACTTCGCGCGGGAGTCCCGGAGCTTCATCAAGGATGCGGTGCGTGCGAACTCCCCGTTCTTCCTCTACCTTCCGCTCACCAGCCCACACACCCCGATCGTCCCCTCCAAGCGCTGGCGCGGAAAATCCCCACTCGGCAAATACGGCGATTTCGTCATGGAAACCGACTGGGTGGTGGGCGAAGTGATGACGGAGTTGGAGAAACAGGGTGTGGCCGAAAACACCTTCCTCCTCTTCACCACCGATAACGGCTGTTCACCGGCCGCCAATATCGGTCAACTCACCAGGCAAGGCCACAAACCCAACGCCCACTGGCGCGGCCACAAGGCGGATATCTACGAAGGCGGACACCGCGTTCCCTTCCTCGTCAGATGGCCCGGACAAGTGAAGCCCGGCTCCACCTGCGATCTCACCGTCTGCACCACCGACTTCTTCGCCACCGCCGCCGATATCCTCGGGCAGCACCGCAAGCTTCCCCACGCCGCCGCGGAGGACTCATTTTCCTTCCTCGCCGCCCTCCGCCATCCGGGTCGCCAGACTCCCGTCCGTCCCTTCACCATCCACCATTCCATCAACGGATCCTTCGCGGTCCGCAAGGGGCCGTGGAAACTCTGCCTCTGCCCGGGCTCCGGCGGGTGGTCTGCCCCGCGGCCAGAAGCCGCCCGGAAGGACAAGTCCCTGCCGCCCATTCAGCTCTTCAACCTGGCCCGCGACCCTGCCGAATCCGCGAATGTCCAGAGGTCTCACCCGGAGGTCGTCCGTGACCTCGCCAACGATCTGCACCACGCCATCCTCCACGGCCGCACCAGCGCCGGCCTCCGATCCAAAAACGAGGGCTGGCCGAATACCTTTCCCCAAGCGGTCCTCGAACTGTTTCCGCAACTGGCCGGGGCCGGGCCTGGCGGTTAGCAGGACCGGGAAGGGTCACCCCCCGATCCGCTTTTCCACAAAGCGAAATCGCTCGTCGTACTCACCGTGGTTGTGCTTCAGGCAACACGCGTAACACGCCGAATGTCCACGCATTCGGCGCACCCGTTCCACGATGCCCCAGCACCCGGGACAAAAGTAACGCCACTTTCGACGGAGCGTTCGTGATGGAAGCGGCAGGGTGTGGCCGGCCCGCTCCCCCGGAATCCCAAGGTCACAGCACGCCTGTCGCCACTCCGGCCCATGGGGGCGGATGCGCCGATTTCCCGCTCGTGCGTAGGCGACCAGGTGCGCCAATTCGTGCAGGAAGGTCCGCTCCACCTCGCTCTCCGAGATCTGCGCCAGCGCCGGATTGAGTTCGATCTCCGCATCCGGCCAGGTAGCGCGCCCCGCGGTCGAACGCATCCGGGAATTCCAGCGAACCTGCACCCGATTTGCCAGGGTGGAGAGCGCCAGTTCACGGCAAAGAATCCCCGCCCGGTTCGAGAGGATCCTGTCGGTCCCCCTCAGACACATCCGGTTCGAGACAGCTCTCCGCCCCGCCTCACTAAACGAAAAATGCATCTGCAGGACCGCTTGCTCCACGCAAGGCAGTATCTCCGAAAGCAGCCCCAAACTCAAGAATGGAGCTTCCTGAAAAAACGTTTGACCAACTGGTCAACCCCGTCCTGCCCGTCGCCGGCCATTCCCCGCCGGGCGAGAAAAGTAGCCGGACTCTGGGCGAAGCCGGTTTTCGTTCAGGATGATCAGGTCAAGTCGATTGGACGAAGGGGAGCCAGCTCGAATCGCAAGGTCGACTGGCTCCACGATCCCGCATCAAACCCCGATCGCCCGACAACTCGCCGCTTT
>JABAHR010007405.1_pt9 | contig 13551 bp, 15 predicted proteins | sample 7062101 | NCBI WGS metagenome assembly JABAHR01 (sample SAMN14534553, study PRJNA622989) | marine sediment metagenome | biome: marine biome [ENVO:00000428]; feature: marine pelagic biome [ENVO:01000023]; material: deep marine sediment [ENVO:00002113] | place: India: Gulf of Kutch | collected... | reverse complement strand
AATTGATAGGCGATGCAGCCACCCAGCGATATCCCTACCAGATGAATTTTTCCGGTGCCAATGGTACTCAACAAGCCCAATAAGTCTGCTGCAAACATTGGGATATGATAAAGACCTTCTGGTTTTTCCGATCGGCCATGTCCGCGCAAATCATATGTGATGACTTGATAAGATTCAGAAAATACTGGTACCTGATCTTCCCAGTCTCGGGTGCTTGATCCCAAACCATGAATGAATACAACAGGTTGCCCATCGCCACACACTTCATAATATTGTTGAATTTGGTTTGATTTAATCTTAGGCATTGACGCCTCCTTCCTAGTGTCATTACGAGAAAAGAGACAGCCCATTGGTACTCGACTGCTGACGCTAATTGATGAATCTATCTCCCCCATATATTTATAAAAATTCGACATATTAAATCTACTTTGTCATATTATAGCAATTGGAGTTACATTTTCAGTTACAAATTCAACCAATATTTCAATGTAACGCTGTGTGAAAATTATTGAGTAACTATCAATAAAGGAATTGATCAACCATTCTTCTCCTAATTCAGACCAATCTAGTATAATTTTATTTAAAATCCCCGTCTTTCAGTTACCGAGACACATGTAGATTGTGAGAAGGAATGCCGATGACCACAGCCGTGCTGACTGCTTTTACGTTAATCGCTTTTGCCGCCAACTCCCTGCTCACGCGGCAGGCGCTGGGCAGCGAGCTGATCGACCCCCTCTCGTTCACCCTCATCCGGCTGGGATCCGGCGCCCTGGCCCTGCTGCCCCTCTCTCGGCTGGTCTCCGAGCCGCAACCCGGGAATGAAGCAAAGAACGGCTCCTGGGGATCGGGGTTCGCGCTCTTCGCCTATGCCGGGGCGTTTTCGCTGGCCTACATCTCGCTGAGCGCCGGGGTCGGGGCGCTGATCCTGTTCGGGGCAGTGCAGGTGACGATGATCACGGCCGCGCTGCGCTCGGGTGAGCGGCTCAGGGCGGCGCAGTGGACCGGGGGATTGGTGGCCGTAGGCGGCTTGGTCTATTTGCTGCTGCCGGGCGTCTCAGCGCCGGACCCTATCGGCGGTCTGCTGATGCTGGCAGCGGGAGTCGCCTGGGGGGTGTACTCGATCCGCGGGCGGGGGGTGGCCGCGCCGGTCGCCATGACTGCCGGGAATTTCCTGCGCGCCGTCCCATTTGCGCTGCTGGCGGGACTTTTCGCCTTGTCCTCCTTCCACCTGGAGCGCAACGGCATCCTGCTGGCGCTGGCCTCCGGGGTGGTCACCTCCGGGCTGGGTTATGTGCTCTGGTACCGCGCTCTCCGGCACCTGACCACTGTGCAGGCCTCGCTGGTCCAGCTGCTGGTGCCGGTGCTGGCCGCCTTCGGCGGGGTAGTGCTGCTGGCCGAAGAGATCACCCCCCGGCTGGTGCTGGCCTCCGTGCTCATTCTGGGAGGCGTGGCGCTGGCAGTGATCAACAGCCGGGAGAAGAAACGCATCCCCTCGCCGGTTGAGTGATCCGATATTCGAAGTGTCTTTGGGGGACTATTCAGGGTTTGTTTCCGTTGGTACCAGGCCAACCAAGGGTTATGTGAAGCTTGGCACAATTGGGATATAATATAGGAAACATTATTTAAACGGAGGACATAATGCACGAACGGAGTATTGAATTACTGAATAAAGCCGTGGCGGACGAACTTTCAGCCGTCCACCAATATATGTATTTTCACTTCCACTGCGAAGACCAGGGCTTCGAACTGCTCTCCGGGCTGTTCCTGAAGACCGCCATCGAGGAAATGGGGCACATCGAACTTTGCGCCGAGCGCATCCTGTTCCTGGGCGGCGAGGTCGAGATGGTGGCTGCCATGGAGGTCCAGAAGATCCACGATGTCAAAGAGATGCTGACACTCTCACGCAAGATGGAGGAAGATAGCGCCAAAGATTACAACCTGTGGGCTAACGAATGCTCGGCGAATGCCGACGCCGCCTCACGCAAGGTGTTTGAAAGCCTGGTGGATGACGAGGAACGCCATTTCGACCAGTACGACATCGAGATGGGCAACATCAAAAAATTTGGCGACGGCTACCTTGCCCTGCAGTCCATTGAAGGCAGCAAGAACCGCTCTGGCGGCGGCGAAGCCGCTTAATTCGCTTTATCCAAGATAACCTATTACGCCCCGGCGGCCCGCGTTCACCATCCGACCTGCCGGGGTGGTTGGTTTAATCGAACCATCCGGTCTCTGGTAAACCTGAACCTGCAAAAAAAGTGATTCCCCCTTTTTTGACCGCTAAAAGTATAATAAGCGCATGAAAACCTCAGGCAACCCCACTTTTTACGTCGGCGATGTGCCGGTGTACGGAGATGCGATCCTGGCCCCGATGGACGGCTATTCCGACCAGCCCTTCCGCGGGCTGGCGCGCAAGCTCGGCTCAGCCATGAGCTACACCGAGTTCGTCAATGCTATGGATGTACTCAAGCGTCCACAGTACGTCGCTCCGCGCCTGGCTTACGAGGACTCTGAGCGCCCGGTGGTTTTCCAGTTGTACGATGATGATCCCGAGCGCCTGCTGCGGGCCGCCGAAAAGCTGGTCGTTCACCAGCCGGACATCCTCGACATTAACATGGGCTGCTCCAGCAAGTCGATCGCCGCCCGGGGTGCCGGGGCCGGCCTGCTGCGCACGCCAGACAAAGTTGGGGAAATCATCCGCTCCCTGAGCGACGCATTAGAAATCCCGGTCACGGCTAAAATTCGGCTGGGGTGGGATGACCAATCGCTCAACTATATGGAAATTGCCCGCATCATCGAAGATAATGGCGGCAAGCTGATCGCCGTCCACGGGCGCACAAAAGCCCAGGCCTACGGGGGCAAGGCTGATTGGGACGCCATCGCGCAGATCAAAGCCGCCGTCTCGATCCCGGTGATCGGCAACGGGGACATCAAAACCGCGGCCGACAAAGAACGCATCATGGCCCACACCGGGTGCGACGCAGTGATGATCGGGCGCGCTGCCATCGGCAACCCATGGATTTTTCAGAACAAAGACCGCCGCCAGGTCGCCCCCCAGGAGGTCCGCCAAATGATCCTGATCCACCTGCAGCGCATGCAGGATTTTTACGGGGCAGAACGCGGCCTGGTGCTCTTCCGCAAACACGTCACACGCTACATCAGCCTCTCCCCACTGAAGAAAGAGCAGCGCAAACAACTGCTCACTTGTGGAACCTCCCAGGCGTTTATTTCGTTTTTAGACCAACTCTATTTTGACCATGCTTTCGAGATGAAGGAGGAAGCAGCATATGTCACCTAAATTAAAAATCATTCTGACCGGCCTGGTACTGGTAGTCCTCAGCCTGGCCTGTAGTATTGGTTCCCCCACTCCCGCCACGGTAGACGAGGATGTCGTCGCCACCATGGTTGCCGAGACAGTGGCCGCCGACCAGGGACCCCAACCCGATGCCGAAGACGGCAACGGCGGTGAGGACTCCCCCGGAGAAGACCAACAGCCAGCCCCGGCAACCGAAACCCCTGTGCCCACGGAAACCCCTACCAACACCCCCGAACCAACGCCCACCGAGACGCTGACCCCAACTCCGGAACCGACCCTGCCGATGGGAATCGACGAGCTCAACCTGGGAGAACCGGACGCCACCTACGGGTTCAATTCTAAAGGCCCCTTCTACATCTATTCCGCCAGCGATTCAAAGGTAGAAGTCAAGGACGGCACCCTGCAGTTCACCATCTTCGATGCCATCTCCTGGACGATCTGGTCTTTCTCTTCTCTTGAACTTGAAGACTACTATTTCGAGATCAGCGTGAAGATGCCGGATAACTGCCAGGGTAAAGACCGCGGCGGGATCATCTTCGGCACTCCACTGGGAGAGACTGATGAAGGGATCAACTACCAGGTTTCCTGCGACGGGAATTACCGCCTGTTCCTCTACGACGGGACCGACACGATCAACCTGGTCAACTGGTCCAGCAGCGACGAACTCTTTGCAGGCCCAGGCAAGACCAACCGGCTCGGCGTGATGCACCGTGGGCAGAAGATCACCCTGTACATCAATGGGTCGCTGGTTAACCAGGTCTCGGATGACACCTATGTTGGCAATGCCCGCATTGGGATCAATATGGGCGTGGACAATCACGACAATGTGACAATCACCTTTGACGATGCGGCATACTGGACCTCGCTCCCGTAAACAGAAACAAATAATAACCCACCGCAGGGGCGTACAATTGTACGCCCCTCATGTTTGGGCAGCACTTGCTTTGATATTATCGGTCATACTGGCCTCCGGCTGCAGGCCCGAACCAACCTCTGCCGCCCCGACCAAGGAAATTTTGCTGGAATCCCTGGTGGCAGAAGCAGTGGAAACTCAGCGAGCAGAAACGCTGCAGGTCGATCAACGCGCCGCCACACTGACGGTCGCGGCTGATCAGCCCGCCATTTTGCAAGCCCAAACGCTGACTCCCACCATCACCCCCACGCCGCTGCCGACCCTAACGCCGCTCACCCCAGTGCCCACCCTGCCGCCCTTCGACACCTCCACGCCCACTCCCCCCACCGCTCCCACCCGCCAACCCGGAGACCCGGCTGCCCGCCTCGGTGACCCCGCCTGGAGCGAAACATTTGAGGACGGCGAAAATTGGAGCGAATACAGCACCAGCCATTCACAAATCAAAATTCTGGATGGGCAGCTGCTCTTCACTGTGTTTAGCCCTGCTTCTGGCCCAGCCTGGAGCGTCTCCTGGCCGAACTTGAGCAACTTCTACCTGGAAGTTCAGACCAAGACCCCGGCAGTGTGCGGTGGAAAAGACCGCTTCGGACTGGTGTTCCGCTCCCCAGACCCTTCCCAGGGATACCGCTTTGAAATCTCCTGCGATGGGCAGTATTCAGCCGTGGTGTTCGATCAGGACTCAAGCGAGATGATCGTCGCCTGGACCAGCAGCACCCACCTCCTGGCCGGACCCAACCAGATCAACCGCATCGGGATCTGGGCTCAGGGAAAGGTGCTCTCCTTCCATATCAATGGGGCGGCCGTCGCAGGGCTGGAGCACAACGACTACCGCAGCGGCACCTTCGGCCTGACGGTGACATCTGAACAGACGGAAAACCTGACCATCGCCTTCGATAATCTCTCTTTTTGGGTATTTGAATAATCTGGATTGAGTGGTTATACCCTAACTTGCCCCGCCAATAAACAACGCCAAGACCGCAAAGATGCCTGCCACAGCTAAAAAGACCGCCAGGAACTGGTTGATATTGCGCTTATCTTCCAGGTGAAGTTCGAGCATCGTGCCGGCAAAACGGAATTCAGGGCCGCCAAACCAGGCCACCAGCGCGCCGCCGATTGCCCCGCCCAAATGCCCCCAGTTATCGATCCCTGGGCTGAGCCCGAAAAGGAAGTTGATGGCCGCTACCTGGACCACGTTGCGCACGATGCGCTGTGACTGCTGGCCAAAAATGCGCTGATTGCGGTATCCCAAAATACCGTAGGCCGCCAGCAGGCCGAAGGTGGCCGTGGAGGCCCCCAGCGATGGCGCCGCTGTCAGCAGGTAAGAGGCAACTCCACCGGTAAACCCACCGGCGAGATAGAGCAGTAAAAAGCGTCCGTGCCCGTAAAAGCGCTCCAACTCGCGGCCCAAGATATACAAGGCGTACATGTTAAAACCGATATGCAGGACGTCCCCATGCAGCAGCACGGGGGCAATCAGCCGCCAGTACTGCCCGGCATCGATCAGCGGATTATATTTGATGCCCAGTTCTACGGGGAGATCGTACCCGAGCAAATTGCTGGTGCCAAGCTGGAGGAGGAATACCAGCACTGTGATGGCAATGATCGAATAGGTGACAACCGGGCGGGTATCCGGCAGCGAGAGCTTGATCTGGGGCTGCGGGCGTTCATCGGGGGTGATGATCTCGGGCTGAACCGTTTGATCTGCTTCAGCGGGTGTTTGGGTTGGCTCTTCGGGAAATGTCAAAGGGTATCCTTTGGATCAGTCTAGTTCTACTTTACGGTGCTCGACGGCAAGGTGCTCGGCCTTGATAATCGCCAGGATTTCATCCACAGCCTCTTCCATACAGCCTTCGCGGTTGACGACCTTATAATCAAATTCGGTAACACGCGCCATTTCATTGCGGGCGTTCTTAATGCGTACTTTGAGCGCATCTGGGGTTTCAGTATTGCGGGAGGTGAGGCGTTCAACTAATTCATCCTCAGTTTCAGTCGTCAGAAAGATCATTAAAGCCTCAGGGGCTTTTTGCCGGATGGTGGCGGCTCCCTGGACATCCAATCGCAGGACGACATCCCGGCCGGTATCCATCCACTTCTGAACTTCTTTCTTGAGTATACCTTTTAGCTCGCCATACACCACTGCATTCTCCAGGAACTCCCCGGCCGCCAATCGCCGCTGGAACTCCTCGGGCGGGAAGAAATAATAATCAACCCCGTGCACTTCCCCGGGGCGCGGGTCTCGAGAGGCGGCAGTGACGACAAACGCTAGCGAGGGGTCTTTTTCCCGCAGCCGGCGGATGACAGAATCTTTTCCCACCCCGGATGGGCCCGAGATGACGATCAGCAGGGGATGTTTGTTGGGCTCATGACAGTTGTTTTCGGGCATGTATTACTCCGGCAAATGTTGGGAGCTATTATATCAGCTTCACCCTGAATCGGTGGATTGCACCCTGAAAATGGAGTGGTATTTTTGATGGGGAATATGTTGCCTGCGTGATAGAAAAGACAGCGGAGGTCGAGTGCCCCGAGCGATTTTCTCGGGGGTATCGAGACCTGATCTTCCAGATAATCGGAATCTCAACCTCAACGGGCGGATTGTAAAAGACTCTGTTTAGCATTCCTGCTTTCAAAAACTATGAATCCGGTTCTTCCGCAATCTGCACGAGAGCCGCGACTGCACCGGCCGGGTCTTGAATCACGCAGAAGCGGTGCAGGCCTTCGCCTTTCGGCCCGGCGATCAGCTTTCCGCCCAGTTCAAGACAGGTCTCAATGCGCTGATCGAGGTCAGTGACCGCAATATAGATCATCCACTGCGGTGGGAGGTCGGCATTCTGCCCGCGGGTATAGCAGATTCCGGCGGCGGGCAGGTCAGTGCCAGGGAGGTTCATGTTGAAATCGTTGTAGCCGCCCATATCCACCGGGGAGGGCTGCCAGCCGACCAATTGGCTGTAAAAATCGCGCACTTCTCCGGCGTTGGGGATAGTGAGGTCCACCCATACGATCTGGCCCGGCTTGGCTTGCGGTTGTTCGGTCATTGGTCATCCTTTCATGCAGTGTTTTGACCCATTATAGTCTTGAACATCGAGACTGGGCGGATTCCTCCCTGGCGTTCGGAATGACAGATTCCGGCGCACAACGGTAGAAATTTGTCACGGAATATGGTTAAATTAAGACATGCCCGATTATCCTTACACCTGCCAGAACTGCAACAAGCGCTTCACCGTATTCCTCTCCTACCTGGAGTACGACAATGTTGAGATCGCCTGCCCGCACTGTGGGAGCAAAGATGTCGCCCGCCGATTGGGACGGGTGCGCTTTGCCCGCTCGGAGGAGAGCCGACTGGATTCCCTGACTGACCCGAGCCAATTGTCCGGCATCGAGGACGACCCCCAGGCAATGGCCAAGCTGATGAAGCAGATGAGCAGCGAACTTGGCGAAGACCCCGGGCCGGAGTTCAACGAGGTGGTCGATCGGCTGGAAAAGGGGCAAAGCCCGGAGGATATTGAGCGCGACCTGCCTGACCTGGGGGACGGCGGCATGGGCGATTTTGGGGATGAGTAGCGGATAAAAATATCCCCCCAACCCCTTTGAGGAACCTGCTCATTCCTTCCACCAGCATTCCGCGCCCAATGGATTGATTCCTCTCAGATTGTGGTTCTTTTCCCGATAATAACTAATTTTTTATTTTTGGGTTAGTAACTAAAAGAAACTCAAGCATTACACAATCCCTTATATTTCAACACCATCAATCCCAACTACTTCTGAAATACACTACATCCTCATCCCCGTTCATTAAGACCAAGGTCAATGAGATGAAAAAATGGCTGTATGAATTGATCTACCGCTTGGTACCGGTGGACTGGATTTTTGGTCCTTCCTCGCAAATTGAGCATTTTGTAAACCTGGTGATCAATGACAAAATTCTGTCAGGATCGGCAATCACCTTGGGGTGCGGCGTAGGCCGAGAAACCATCTACCTGGCGGAGAGAGGGTTCTCGGTAATTGGGGTAGATTTTTCTCCAACAGCTATTCAAAAAGCCCGTCTCCGGGCGAAAGCAAAAGGGGTTGAGGTTAGATTCATTGTAGACGACTTGACCAATTTGCAGCACACCAGCGGAAGCTATGATCTGGTGATGGACTTCGGCGCATTGAATGATCTAAGCCAATCTGCGCGAGATTTATATATGAAAAATGTCTTCCCCCTCACCAAACCAGGAGGGTATTATGTCATGTTTTCTTTTGACAGGATGCTGTCACCAGATGAAGTCACTCAAAGATTTGGGGAACATTTTTTAATTGAAGTCCTTCACAAAAGACCTGGGAACCAGTTTCCTGGGGTGCTGAGACTGTATTGTATGACACGGGAGATATGAGGATATTGTGTAATTATCCAGCTATCAGGAGGTGTAAGCTTGCGTGAGGCAGACATTTCAAAAGAACACAAGGAAATTATTGGCTCAGCAGAGAAGTATGAGCGAAATAAAGTTCCCGGAACATTTTATCCGCTGGCNNATCTCTGAACAACTTGATCATCAGGGGAATATTATCGGGGTGGATATTGATCAAGATATGATCGACTTCGCTAAACGCAATACACAGCATGATTCGATCTCATGGCATGTCGGCAATGCCAACGCGATGCCTTTCCTGGAAAATAATTCCTTTGATTGGGCGGTATGCCAGCAGGGTTTCCAGTTTTTCAGCGACCAGGCAGGGGCACTCAATGAAATTCATCGAGTCCTGAAACCAAACGGGGGATTGGCCATGGCAATATGGCGATCCATTTCAAAAGAAAGTAACCCCTATTATTGGGTGATCGCTGAAGCTCATAGGAAATATGTAAGCGACAAGGCTGCAGAAAAATTTACAAATCCGGCTCCAATTTATCAAGGAAATGAAAATGACCTGTACATTCTCATGCAGAATGCTGGTTTCCATAGTATTCATATCGAGAATATCCAAGTGATGCGAAAACGAGCATCACTTGAAGAATGCGTCGTTGAAGAAGATTATGCTGACCTAGACCCAGACACTCGAAAAGCTGTGGTTGCATATATTCGCAAAGAGTTGGAACCTTTCCGCACCGAGGAAGGGTCGGCGTTCCCTTATGGTGCCCATCTCGTTATCGGCCATAAATCACCATAAGCTTTCCAATTTATATATCCCCAAGACACGTACTAAAAAAAAGGGAGCCAGTATTGGCTCCCTGCACACTTGATTAAAGAGTCAGCTATTTAGGACGGAAGGCGTTCTCGACCAGCTGGCTGTCGAAGAATTCGCCGGACTGGCCGGTGGTGGCGTATTGGTACACCGCCGCGGTATAGATGCTGTTGAGGGTGGAGGAAATCAACCCCACAATCACGATCAGCATGACCACAAATCCGCCTACCAGCACGATCGGGATTAGGCCCAGGTCAAGCATCACCACCCCATATACCGCTCCGCCGCCCATTAGAATGATGCCGAAGATTACCAGGAAAGTGATGGCACCCATGCCAAAGTTGCCAGCGATTTGCTCGCCCCAGGTCTGCTTGAGGAGGGAAGTTGAGCGCTTGATGGCATCCACTGGGCCGATCCCTTCCACGGCAAGTACGGGGGCGACCAGGTAGGTGGCGATATTCCAGGCAGTACCGATCAGCGAGGTGACGATGCGCCCGAGCCCCTCACTGCGCTCGCTGATTGAACGCAGGATCACGCCCACTGTGGCGGCGATCAGGGCATAACCCAGGATGCTGGTGATATTTTTCAGCGCGATCTGGATACCGTCCCGCACAGTTGGGTCGCCGCCTTCCAGCCGGATCATGGCCGCACCTACCAGGGCGGTATTGGCGAAGAAGATGACCGCATACTGGACGACATAGTAAGCCAGCATCACCAAAAAGCCGACGACCTGCATTTGGTCGGAAAAAATCGAGTCAAACAGGTTGCCGACCAGGAAGGGGAAGATAAACCCCAGGGTTACCAGCACGACCCCGATCGTAGAGATGATCGGGAAAACCAGCAGTTCTTTATCCTGCTGCAAGACCCGGGCACTGGCTTTAACCAGTTCCCAACTATTGGCTAATTTCTGAAACATGTACAACCTCCTGGGCTGATTGAATGAAGATTATCCTTGATTTTACATCAAACAACCAGAAATTCGAATAAAGGAAAGTACGATGAAATTNNCACCACGCGGATCAGGGTATCCCGCACCTGTTCCAGCGGCTGGCTGGCATCCACTACTGCCCAGCGCCCCGGCTGAGCATCTGCCATCTCCAGGTAACCATTCCGCACCCGCTGGTGGAAAGCCTGTTCTTTGGCGTCCAGCCGGTTCCAACTTTCCTGATCGGAAGAGCGGCGTTTCAGCCCGATTTCGATATCCACATCCAGCAAGAGCGTCAGGTCTGGCTGCAGGCCCCCGGTCGCAAAGCGGATGATCTGGGCAAGTTCTTTCAGGTCGGTCTGGTGCCCGTATCCCTGGTAGGCCATGGTGGAATCAGCAAACCGGTCGCAGAGCACGATTTTCCCTCCCTGCAAGGCCGGGAGAATTTGTTCGTGGACAAGTTGGGCGCGTGAGGCCTGGAAGAGCAGGATTTCGGTGGTGGGATGCATGGCAGTGTTTTTCAAGTTGAGCAACGTATTGCGGATCTCATCCCCAATAGGCGTTCCCCCAGGCTCCCGGGTGATCAGTACCTGGTATCCCTCCCGGCGGAGCATATCCGCCAGGGGGGAGATATGTGAGCTTTTGCCGCTGCCCTCTGGGCCTTCCAGTGTAATGAACATGATTCTCCCCCGCGGCTATTCTCTGAAGATGCGCACCCGGCGGTTGGGTTCTTTGCCGTAGGAATGAGAGACCAACGATGCTTCGTTCGCCATTTGGTGCTGTAGGCGGCGGATGCGGGAGGCTGCGGGCGGAAGCTCCACCCAGCGTTCCCCGTTGAGCACCGCTTCAATCGCCTTGCGGGTCTGGTTGACGATCTGATTACTGCTGTTATCGTAATTTTGCCCGATGGAGGTCAGGTCGAACAACCCGCCCAGGAAGCGCTCCATCTGCTGGACCGTATTGGCTCGCAAGACATGCACAGGCATACCACGGCGTTCAGCATCAACGATGATGCGCTGGCGCTTGCGGTAGTAATTGCGCAGGGTGACCATCACCTGAGCATCGCCGAGGTCTTTGGAAATCACGATGGGAACCCCGAGATAGCGAGCGGCATTCTCCAACCGGTTGCGGGCCACACCGTATGCAAAAATGCGGATCGGGTCTTGCTGAACCGAGAGCGGTCCGCGTTCCATCAACTGCTCGCGGGGTGTTTTTGTACTTTCAGATACCATCACTTGGTCCCCAGCTCGATCTTTGCGGCGGCGCAGCGGACCCTGACTGCTCATGGTTGAGCGCCGTGAGCCTTTTCCTGCCCCTTTGATCGAGGCCGCTCTAACCACATTGATACTGCCATCTTCCTGGCGGGAACGTGTTTCCGGCGGGGCATCATAGCCGCGCAGTAATGCGTCGACCGCAGCAGAAACATCCAGGTGTACGGCGATCGTGTCTCGGGTCTGGATTTCGACCAAGATATCGAAGGTAGGCGGCGAACGTCTTTCCAGCACCGTTTTTTGGGTGCCGCGCCGCCGGGCTTCTTCATCCGAGAGGGTGACCGATTCGATCCCTCCGACGAGGTCGGAAAGTGTGGGGTTGAGCAGCAGGTTCTCGAGTGTGTTGCCGTGTGCAGTGCCGATCAACTGCACACCGCGTTCCGCAATCGTGCGGGCAGCTTCTGCCTCACGCTGGCGGCCGATCTCATCAATCACGATCACCTCGGGGTTGTGGTTCTCCACCGCCTCGATCATCACTTCGTGCTGCAGCGCCGGAGTGGCCACCTGCATGCGGCGCGCCCGGCCGACCGCCGGGTGAGGCACATCGCCATCACCGCCAATCTCGTTCGAGGTATCGACAATCACCACGCGCTTAGAGTCTGCCAGGATGCGGGCTGCTTCGCGCAGCATGGTGGTCTTCCCGACCCCGGGACGTCCGAGGATCAGCAGGCTCTTACCCTGGTCAATCAAATCCTGCAGGATGTCAATCGTGCCATACACCGCACGGCCAACCCGGCAGGTGAGACCGACGATATCTCCGCGCCGGTTGCGGATGGCAGAGATGCGGTGCAGGGTGCGCTCCAGCCCAGCCCGGTTATCGGCATCGAAATCTCCAAGCCGCTCGACAACATCGTCAATATCGGGGCGGGAAATTTCATTATCCGTTAATACCACCTCTCCCGAGACCAGCCTGGCGGTTGGGACACGCCCCAAATCCAGGATCACCTCGAGCAGGTCTGAACTGTTATTTGTTTTTTTCACTGCCTGGGCGATTTCTTCAGGCAAGACAGCCATCAGAACGTCCAGGTCATCGGTTATTTTTCGTTGAGTCATAGATTCTTTTTTCTCAATACTTTTGGTATCAAGCTGCTGTTAGACACGGTAACAAAACTTATTGTTATTCAAACAAAAAGTGGGGAAATTAGGGTGAAAAAATGTTCATCTGACGGTTACCACATGGTTGCAATTTAGCAGCTTGGTAATCCTATTATACCGCCTCCTGTTAAGAAAAGGTGCCCATTTAAGAAATATTGATTTTCTTCTAACATTCTGGTTCATCAAGATGTTTTTCAGCCTGATGGCCTGGTATTGATACCCTCCGAGAGAAAGGACTGGAGCACTCGACACAGGCTGATTATGATGAAATCAAGATATAATCTACTTTGATGATCCACCTGCGCACCATCATGCTGAGAGAAGGCAAAACCCGGCCAAAGGACTTCCCGTTTAACCTGCCGGTGATTTCTGCCTGGCAGGAGTTGGAACTTCACGCACCAGTCACCATCCTTGTGGGGGAGAATGGGTCGGGGAAATCAACTGTGATCGAAGCCCTGGCTGTGGCCGCTGAGATGATCACCGTGGGCAGCGGGAGCGCCCACCGGGACCCCACCCTGGAGCATGTCCGGGAACTGGCCAAATGGTACAAGCTGGTCTGGAACAAGCGCACCCGCAAAGGTTTCTTCCTGCGGGCGGAGGATTTCTTCGGCTATGTCAAACAGCAGCACCAAGCCCGCCAGCAAATGAAGCAGGAACTGGAGCGGGTGGACGAAGAATACCAGGACCGATCCAAACTTGCCCAGGGGTTGGCGCGCATGCCATTCGCCAGCGAATTGAATGCCATGGAACGGCGCTATGGAGATGGGCTGGATACCAAGTCTCATGGAGAGAGCTTCCTGGCGCTCTTCCAGTCGCGTTTCGTTCCCGGCGGGCTGTACCTGCTCGACGAGCCGGAAGCCCCACTTTCTCCCCTCCG
>JABAHR010000721.1_pt2 | contig 13558 bp, 14 predicted proteins | sample 7062101 | NCBI WGS metagenome assembly JABAHR01 (sample SAMN14534553, study PRJNA622989) | marine sediment metagenome | biome: marine biome [ENVO:00000428]; feature: marine pelagic biome [ENVO:01000023]; material: deep marine sediment [ENVO:00002113] | place: India: Gulf of Kutch | collected... | reverse complement strand
ACCGTTTGTCACTTGAGCCTTGCGCCCGACGGCCAAAAAACGCCACATTCGAGGCGATTATTGCGCCGCAAAACATTCCCACCAATCCCGCACCCCAAAATCATCACCAGCGCATTGAAACTACGGCATAAGTCGCCAATGTTGTGCGCTGCACTATCATGCCTGATTCAAGCCCCGCTGCGGTATCACCGGCGGCAACCAAGCAGGGTTCACGACAAACCAACCCTGTTCAGAGAACGGAGGCTCCCATGCCAAATAACCAAAATCAAACGGGAGGAAGCTTTCGAAAATTATGGCCCTCGGAAAAAGAAAAATTCCGGGACCACTTGCTGCGTTTGGATCAAGCGAGCCGGCGAACACGTTTTGCACATGCTGTATCCGACGCTTTCATCGACGACTATTCAAACCATATGAGCGAATTGGGTTCGATTGTTTATGCCTATATCGAAGGAGGCGAAGTTCGCGCCGCGGCCGAGCTGAAGAAACTCGGAGCTACCTGGGGACGTGACGCGGAAGCCGCATTCACAGTCGAGAGCGCATATCAGGACCGGGGGCTGGGAACGGAACTGATGGGCCGCATCATCCGCTCAGCGCGCAATCGCGGCGTGCAGAATCTGTTCATGAGCTGCCTGCCGGAGAATTCGAAGATGCAGACCATCGCGCGCAAGCACGATGCCGCCCTGCGCTTCGAATACGGCGAGGTCATCGGCGAAATCATTCCCGACGGCCCCAACTACTTCTCTTTGATGGCAGAGGCCGTCGAAGACCGAGTCGGCTACATGATGGCGGTATTCGATCTAAGTGCGAAGGATAGGAATGCCGCATAATACGGGCATTTCTTAGCATTCGCCGTATCGGCCGACGACAACCTGCGACACATCGGTAAGCGATTAGATTTGCAGCGTGCGAAGACCCAACGAGTGTCAGTTGGGAATGCCCTGCAGCTGAATATGCGCGTTACGGGCTTGACGCACGCTTCGCGTTAGGCGCAAACTCGCCCTCGCCGCCGCCTCACGGCGTGAAAAACTTACCTCGATTCACATCGTGAGACGCGGCTGCATCAGCGATCAACTGGTAGCCTCAACCGAACCTCGATTGGCTCACACTTGGTCCCGTCGCTTGCATTCGGCAGAACGCCAGATGTCCTGATGCAGTCATTTCGCCCCCGGCAAAACTGTCGGATACGAAGACGTAACTGTGCATAAATCGCGTTTCTCTGTTCGAAAGTCGGGAAAATTGCGGCCTATTCGCAACACTTCGCATGCAATGAGTCGAATCTGTACGGTCGATTTCATTTTCACTGTCAACAAATTCGACGAAATTGATCATGTTTTTTTGTGTTCGAAATGATTCGAACTCTAGAGGGAGAGATTGAAATGGCAAAGGCTACGAAGAAGAAGGCAAAGAGGAAAGTCGCAAAGAAGAAGGCGACTAAGAAGAAGAAGGCACCAGCTCGCAAGGCGGCCAAGAAGCCGGCTCGCAAGAAGGCTGCTAAGAAGAAGACGGCTCGCAAGACGGCTCGCAAGTCCACTCGCAAGACCGCTCGCAAGCCGGCCCGCAAGAAGGCTGCTAAGAAGCGCAGGGCCGCCTAAGGCCCTTCTCGCCGGCTCCAGGTTGGGCACCGGGAGCACGGCAATGCCCTAAAAATAGGGGTTTTTGGAAAGATTAAGGCCGGTGACAGCGCGATGCGTCACCGGCCTTCTCTATTTATCACAGCGCAAGACCAGGCTCATTCGCCTAGCCCCCAAAACCTTTCGCCAAAACCAAATACCGAATTGCTGTTACACCCGGCGTTGCACCATTAATTTTTTTAATTCCGCAATTGCTTTTGCCGGAGAAAGCTCTTTTGGGCAGGCTTTTACGCAATTCATTATTGTATGGCACCGATAAAGCCGAAATGGATCTTCGAGATTGTCCAGCCGTTCACCGGTGGCCTCATCTCGCGAATCAATCACCCATCGATAAGCCTGAAGAAGCGCCGCCGGCCCCAAATACCGGTCCGAGTTCCACCAGTAGCTCGGGCACGAAGTAGAGCAACACGCACAGAGAATACATTCGTAAAGGCCATCGAGAGATTCCCGATCGGCCTTGGATTGCTTCCACTCCTTGGGCGGGGTCGGCGTTTCGGTCTTGAGCCAAGGCTCGATCGACCGGTGCTGGGCATAGAAATTCGTGAGATCGGGAACCAAGTCCTTTACAATGCTCATATGCGGTAACGGCATCACCGTGACCGGACCCGAAACCTCATCAACGCCTTTCAAGCACGCCAAGTCGTTTGTTCCATCGATGTTCATGGCGCAGGACCCGCAAATTCCCTCGCGGCAAGACCGCCGGAACGTCAACGTGGGGTCAATCTCATTCTTGATCTTGATGAGGGCGTCGAGAACCATGGGCCCGCACTCGTCCTCATTGACCCAATAGGTATCGAGCCGGGGGTTCTCCTCGTCATCGGGATTCCAGCGGTAAATCCGTAATTCGCGCCACCGGCCCTTAAGTCCCGGAGCGTTCCATGTCTTTCCGGTCTTCACCCGCGACGCCTTTGGCAACCTCAGCTGAACCATGTCGTCTTGACCTTCCCGTTTAAAGCACCAACCCGTGCCGATAGCGCCAAAGCATGCGAGGACAGCAACCGTTCGAACGTCGGCGGCGGCGCGAATTGCACACGTGACCTAACCAGCCCGACACCTGCTCCTCATGCCTCCTACTCAACCTTATGTGTCTTGAGTTCACGCACCAGCGCGACCAAGCGCTCCGCAACCCCGTATCCCGCCTCGACGGATGCCCCGAGCGTTGCTCGGTTCTGAATAAGCTTATTGAGCTCGTCTTGAGCCTCCCCAAAACCGTAGAACAGCTCTTCCGGTGCATTAATCTCCCCGTCCTCGACCGCACACATCACATCGAATGCGTTTTGCGAGGCCAGGACAAGCATCGAGGCAACGTCATTCATAAGCTGGTGATAAAGACGGCTTTCATCGGCGTCGACGCGCGGCCCGTGCACACCAAATTTCAGCGGCGACGAGCCCTGACCGCCCTCGCCGGCAAACAGCTTCGGATGCCTGTGAAAGCGCCGGAAAATCTCCGCTAGACCCAAACAGCAGGTCTCAAGGTCGCGAAGCGCCGTCCCGGCTTTGCGCCGCGGACGCACGCGCTCACCGCTCCGCTCCTGCGCTACCCAGTTGATCGTAGCAATCGACGATATCGCGCCCAGTGCGGCCAGAGCGGGCAACACAATCGCAAAGGGGTCAGGCGCGATCCGGCTGGCACTATCTTTGTCGCCCGACGACACTGGCTTTTTCGCTCTTTTCATTCCCTCGCCAGTGCTCCTAAGGCGCCCATGGCATATAGCCGAGCAGTCTTGCACCAACCGAATGTCCCCCGCATCCGGTACAAGAGCGGTCACACTGCCAGTTGCCGACCCGCTGTGGCAATCCGATGTCGCTGGCGTGCTGTGCACAACAAACCCCTCGCTCAATAGACGCGCGCCTTCGGTTTGATGTAGGCAACATCGTTGGTAAGTGTGCGCTCATGCACGGGCCGCCAGTCAAGACGGACTGACGCAGTATCCGCGTCAGCAAACGCCAGCGTATGCTTCATCCAGTTGGCATCGTCCCGGTCCGGGAAGTCCTCGCGCGCATGCGCCCCACGGCTTTCCGTACGAGCCTCAGCCCCTGTCACCGTGACCGCCGCCTGCGCGATCAGATTATCGTATTCCAGCGTCTCGATGAGATCGGAGTTCCAGACCAGCGACCGGTCGGAAATACGGATGTCCGCCGTCTCCTTCCAAATCTCACGGATTTTCTCCACGCCTTCTTTCAATATCGGGCCATCACGGAACACGGCGCAATTCGACTGCATGACCTTCTGCATGCGAAGGCGGAGCTCAGCCGTGGGCGTCGCGCCATCCGCGCTACGGAAGCGATCAAGGCGTGCAACTGCGCGGTCCGTCGACTCCGAAACATCCTCCGGGTGTGCGGCCCCCTTTTCAATGGTATCGGCGCACCGCAAAGCCGCCGCCCGGCCAAACACGACGAGATCAATCAGCGAGTTGGACCCCAGCCGGTTAGCGCCATGAACCGAAACGCAAGCCGCCTCCCCGACCGCCATCAATCCGGGCACCACCGCGTCCGGATTGCCGTCCTTCGAAGTCAGAACTTCTCCATGATAGTTGGTCGCAATACCACCCATGTTGTAGTGGACCGTCGGCAGGACCGGTATTGCCTGACGCCTCAAATCGACACCCGCAAACACCTTGGCGCTCTCCGTAATACCAGGCAGCCGCTCAGCAAGGATCTTTGGATCCAGGTGGTCCAAATGCAGGTACATGTGATCCTTCTCGGGCCCGACACCGCGGCCTTCCCGGATCTCGATGGTCATGGAGCGCGAAACGACATCGCGAGACGCCAGGTCCTTTGCGTGGGGTGCATAGCGCTCCATGAAGCGCTCGCCTTCGGAATTGGTGAGATATCCGCCTTCGCCGCGCGCGCCTTCGGTGATGAGAACACCGGCGCCATAGATCCCCGTGGGATGGAATTGGACGAACTCCATGTCCTGAAGCGGCAGCCCCGCGCGTAAAACCATGGCGTTTCCGTCGCCAGTGCAAGTATGCGCTGAGGTACACGAGAAATAGGCGCGCCCGTACCCGCCGGTAGCCAGGATGGTCCGCTTGGCCCGAAAACGATGCAGCGAGCCGTCCTCCATCGACATTGCGATCAGGCCGCGGCATGCCCCTTCGCTATCCATGAGGAGGTCGAGGGCGAAATACTCGATGAAAAAATCCGCCGAATGCCGCAACGACTGCCCATAGAGCGTGTGCAACATAGCGTGACCCGTCCGATCGGCAGCGGCGCACGTCCGCTGCACAGGGGGGCCTTCGCCAAATTCGGTGTAATGGCCGCCGAAGGGACGCTGATAGATGCGACCCTCCTCGGTACGGGTAAACGGCAATCCGTAGTGTTCGAGCTCATAGACCGCCTGCGGCGCCTCGCGGCAGAGATACTCGATCGCATCCTGGTCGCCGAGCCAGTCCGACCCCTTGACCGTGTCGTACATATGCCAGCGCCAGTTGTCGGGGCCCATGTTGCCCAAGGAGGCCGCGATACCGCCCTGCGCCGCCACCGTGTGCGACCGCGTTGGAAAGACCTTCGTCACGCACGCCGTCTTAAGACCGGCCTCGGCTGACCCGAGCGTCGCCCTAAGGCCCGCACCCCCCGCACCCACCACGACCACGTCGTAGGTATGGTCGATAATCGGGTAGGCTTTTCCATGAATTTCCGGAGCTGCATCTTTCGCTCCATTCGCACCCGTCGTCTTCGCCGCCATCTGTGGTCAAACTCCCAAGCTCAGCTTAAGCACGGCGAACAGACCCGCTGCACCAACCGCAATTGCGAAAAAGGTATTGAGAAGCAAAGCCACAATCTTCAAGCCTTCGCTTTGAACGTAGTCCTCGATGATGGTTTGCATCCCCAGGCGCATGTGGATGGCCGCAGAAAGGATGAGCAATGCCAGAGGAACAGCCACGAACGGCGACTGCAAGCCGGCCTTCACTGTCGCATGGTCAGCGCCCGAATACGTCACCAGGAACCCGACAAGAAACACGGAGAGGACGAGATTTGCCGCACCGGTCACCCGCTGCTTCAGAAAATGGCTTGCGCCTTCCTTGGCCGACCCCAGCCGGCGCACGGATTTAAGCGGTGTACGCATGGAGCTCATAGGTGCCACCCCTTCTGCCCGGCCACATAAATCCAGACAATGACAGTGAGGAGAACGGAACCCAGGAGCGTGCCCCAGGACAGGTTGTCGATCGTCTTAGGGTCGAAGCCCTTGCCGCAATCCCAAATGAAATGCCGGATGCCCCCGAGCCCATGGTGAAAAAGCGCCCACGTGTATAGGAACAAGACAAACCGCCCGGCATACGTCGAGAACCATCCATTGACGTAATCGAAGTAGCTGGGCCCGATGGCAGCAGCCGTCAGCCACCAGACGAACAGCAATGACCCCAGATAAAGAGCCGCCCCGGTAATGCGGTGGAAAATCGACATCGCCATGTTGATGGCGAATGTGTACACCTCGAGATGCGGTGAAAGCGGACGGGGCGAAACATTCCCTCCCCCTGGTTTTCCGTCGGCCATAAGCCCCCCTTCTCAAGAACCCAAGAGCTGTCTTTAGCGCGCCCGGTGAATTGCGGCAATTCGGCCATTCGCTGCAAGGCCGCAGCGATACGCAAATACTTAACGCGGCAGCACCACCCAAATGTCGAGGTCAAGCATGACCCCGTCCGCATAGGTCTTGGGGTCCGTCTTGTACGGGAACCCCGAGCAGTCCTGGTTCTTGACCGCAACCAGACGCGTCCGTAGTGCCCCCACATCCTTCCGACCCGGAATCTCGGCTTTCTCGAGAACTTCCGTCCAAGCATAAACCGTATCTCCGGCAAAGAGCGGAGCCACGTGCCGGCCGCCGTTGATCGCCGCGACATGAAACGCATTGTTCATGCCGTTAAAGGACAGCGCACGCGCAAGCGAAATGCAGACTCCGCCATACACGATACGCTTTCCGAACCGGCCCTTCGCCTCTGTGTGCAGGTTGAAATGAACTTTGGCTGTGTTCTGGTAAAGGCGCGTCGCAATCTGATGCTCGGCCTCCTCCAGCGTCATGCCGTCCACGTGATCAATGCGCTCACCAACCTCATAATCGCCCCAACGAGACGCCGAACCCGCAAGATCATAGTCGTACGCTTCCGTCTTCAAAGCTGGTACTGCTGCACCGAATTCGGAGGGGTCCACACGATCCTTGAGCTTGGGAACAACCGGGTCGCCAACAGGTGCAGACTTATCGCGCTTGCGCACCATCACCCAACGGCAATATTGCAGAACAATGTCCCCATCCTGATTACGTCCCGTCGAGCGAACGTAAACCGTTCCCGTTTCCTTGTTCGAGTTCTCTTTGAGACCGATGACCTCGGAAACAGTTGAGAGCGTTTCGCCTGGATAGACGGCACGCATCACGCGGCCTTCCGCGTAGCCCAGGTTGGCAATGGCATTGAGCGAGATATCCGGAACGGTCTTGCCGAACACCAGATGGAACATCAGAAGGTCGTCGATCGGAGCCCGCGGATAGCCAATGGCTTTGGCGAAGGCATCGGAGGATTGCACAGCGAAACGCGGACCATAAAGTCCCATATAGAGCGCCACATCACCTTCGGTCACAGTGCGCGGTGTGGCGTGCTTGAGAATCTGACCGATATGGTAGTCCTCAAAAAAATTGCCCGGATTAGTCTTGCTGCTCGTCATAGCGTGGTCGCGTCCCTGCGAAGTCTGGTCGTGTATTTCGGATCAAGGCGGGGACTTAGGTCGATTTTCCCGGCCTGTCGACACCTGTTTCGAACAAGAACGGCACCTTTAGGCAACGCCCGAGAGGTCGCACGGCCTCTCGGTAGGCCGTATTTTCAGAACCATTCCTCGATCTCAGTAACGGCCCGGGCAATGGCCACTGTCCGCTTGGCTTGAACCAGGTGCAGCCGCTCGACCATCTTGCCCTCGACGGTGATGACCCCCTTCTTGGCATTGTCCGGATGATCGAACGCCTCGATGATCTTCTGAGACCAGGCCACCTCCTCGTCGCGCGGAGAAAACACCTCGTTGCAGGGCGTAACTTGCGCCGGGTGAATGAGCGTCTTTCCGTCCATGCCGAGCGTACGGCCATGCTCGCATTCTTCACGAAATCCAGTCTCATCCTTGAAGTTGTTATAGACGCCGTCAATCACATCGAGGCCATAGGCACGCGCGGCGACAATGGTCATCGCCAGCCACGGCACAACCGCAAAACGGTTGTGCAAAGCCCGCGCCCGGCTCTCCTTCAGAAGGTCGTTCGTTCCCATAATGAGGCACGTCAGCCGATTCTCTGGGTCAGCGCTAACCGCCGCGATTTCCCGCGCATGGAGGATCGCCATGGGCATTTCCATCATGGCCCACAGCCTCGTTTTCTCCGGCGCATGAACGGACTTTAGAATCTTGGCGGCACTGATGATGTCGCCGGGATGGGCAACCTTTGGAATAAGGATGGCATCGGGCGCCGCTTCGGCAGCCGCAAGCAGATCGTTCGTACCCCACGCCGTTTCAAGCGCGTTTGGCCGAATGACCAGCTCGCGCCGGCCATATCCACCGTCCTTGACCACACGGCAGACTTTTTCCCGCGCCTCGTCCTTGGCTTCCGGCGCAACCGAATCCTCAAGGTCGAGGATCAGCGCATCTGCAGCGATCGACTTGGCCTTTTCCAAAGCCCGGTCATTGGCCCCCGGCATGTAAAGAACACTGCGGCGTGGACGGACCTGCATCAGGTGTCTCCCAAATCCAAATGTCTTATGCTGCACCGCAGCATAGACAAATCACCCCCGTCGGCAACCCTGACGAACGGAGAACCTGTGGGCGAGTTGACGCGTATCGGCGGGCCGAAAAGAACCTGGCTGCGCACCGGAGAAATCGAGAACTATAGGCAGAATTGCCGGATTTAGGGCTCGAGTTCGGTATCCCAATAGAGATAGTCGAGCCAGCTCTGATGCAGATAGTTCGGCGGAAATAGCCGTCCGTTCCGGTGCAGTTCGAACACCGTTGGACGGTACGGCAACAGATGCGGCCGCATCCCGGCTGCATCCGGCATGTAGCCGCCTTTGCGCAAATTACAGGGCGAGCACGCCGTTGTGACGTTCTCCCACCTTGTCTGTCCCCCGCGCGAACGTGGGATCAAATGATCAAAGGTCAAATCCTCCTTCGAGCCGCAGTACTGGCAGGTGAAGCGGTCGCGCAGGAACACGTTGAACCGCGTGAAAGCGGGATAGAGCGCCGGTTTAACGTAGGTTTTGAGGGACACGACGGACGGCAGCCGCATCTCGAACGTGGGGCTGCGTACAAAGCGATCGTATTCGGAGACGATGTTGACGCGATCCAAAAAGACAGCCTTCACCGACTCCTGCCAGCTCCAGAGCGACAACGGGTAGTAGCTCAGGGGCCGGAAGTCGGCGTTCAAGACCAGGGCCGGAAAGGATTCCGGCGAGGCAGCATGAGCGTTCACGAGCTTGCGTCCTTCGGGTCCTTCGTCCGAATCGGGCCGAAACCCGATCTGGCGGCCGGATACTAGCCGCGCGTGACAGCTCTGTGAAGCACCGCCCGATTGGCTTTTCCAGAGAACGTCGAACCTGCCCAAATCCCCATTTCAGCCAGCTATTTGACCATCCGGTCTGGCAATTCGATCTGAAATGTCGCACCCTTCTCGGTATCCAGGAGTTCGAGCGTACCCCCGTGCGCGGCCACCAACTCGGCAGCGATCACAAGACCGAGTCCCGTCCCCCCCTTGCGCCGCGAACTCTGGAAAGCCTTGAACAGATTTTCCCGCGCCGCCTTCGGTACCCCTGGACCATCATCACTAACCCAAATCGATACACGGCCGTCCTCGCGTTGGGCCTTGACCTTGATCTCTCCGCGGGCCTCGGCACCCTGGCTCTCGATGGCTTGAACCGCATTGCTCGCAAGATTGCTCAAGATACGGAACAGGTGCTCGTGATCGGCATCAACGGTGACGTCGTCGTCCACATCCAGGGCCCACGCGATCTGACCGTCGCGGGGAAGCCCAAGGCCATCCGCGACCTCACCCAGCAGCGGCTTGAGTTTCATGATCTCGCGGCGTGGTTCGCTTTCCTGCCCGCGGCCGAATTTCAAGCTGTCGTTGCAGAAGTTGATCGCCCGGTCGAGCGACGCAATAAGTTTCGGGGCGAACTGCTGCACTCTGGGATCGGAAACCGACGTCAGCCTGTCTGAAATCAGCTGGGCGTTGGCAAGCATGTTGCGCAGGTCATGGCTGATCTTGCTGACCGCAAGCCCAAGCTGGGCGAGACGCTTTCGTTGCAGCAGAAACTGCGAAAGCTCCCGCTGCATGCTCTCCAGCTCTCGTTCGGCGACACCAATTTCGTCACCGCGCTCGGAAGGCACGATAATCCGGCTCTTATCTTCGGGATTCTCGCCAAAATGCTGAATGTTCTGGGAAAGCCGCATCATCGGGCGAACAAGCAACCTGCTGATCGCAAAGTNNTAAAGTAAACGAGGGCGGCCGTTGCCAGCGATATGAGAACCGACAACCAGAGAATGTTGAGACCATATTGCGTCATCGCCCGCTTGAGCGGTTCTTCCTCGAGCACGACCTCGATCACGTCGTCGTATCGAGGGCCCAATAGACCGATGATGCGAATAGTCCGGTCCTCTGGCGTCGTAAACACCGTTATGGCATCGCGAATATCACTCAGCTGTTGGCGAAAATTTTCAAAGAGAGACGACCTGGGAACAGTGCGCATGTCGTAATGCGCAGTGATATTCAACGGCGAAACGGGCGGCAGGACCACGCGGCGCGCGCCGGAACGGCGAAGCGCGATGGCGCGCACAAGAGCAGTACGCAAGAGTTCCCCGCGCAGCGCAGGCGGAACGCGGCGGTTTGGTGCGGCATCCGCCGCCAGCGTTGCAAGATACGCAGCCGTTATCCGGTCGTTGAGCCAACCCACGCGATAGCTGGCGATACTTGGCAAGAAGATCAGAATCTCCGCCACCAAAACAAAAAGTGCAGTGAGAACCAGAAGTTTCGCCGGCAATCCAAAGCGCGGCGGCCACAGCTGATGCTTNNACCCAATGGCGCAAACTATCTAACAGAGATTGGATTGACGGCTTAGTGGCCGGAGTTTCTTCAGTCATGTCCTGCGCAGCCACGCTCCGCCGGGCCTTGTTGCCCGCCTACCCGAGTCTCGCATTTCACGGATCATATGTCAGCACAGATGAACGTGAACAGATAACGCGGCACGCACTTTCTGTGCGGGTCCCGTTGGTCGGGCGCGCTGCACCGCGGAATAAGTAATGGTATAGCTAACGATCAGCCAAATTTAGCAAGAAACCCGGTAATCCAGCGCACAACAGGGCTACCCGCCGCGGCCGAGAAGTACCGGTAGGCGGCGCGTTTGTTAATCTCACCGAGGGTGGGATAGGGCGAGATCCAGTCCGTAAGCGCCTTGATCTTCATGCCTTGCGAAACCGCAAGCGACCACATCTGGATCAGCTCACCGGCGTGCTCGCCCACGATCGTCGCACCAAGAACCTTGCCTTTGGAACTGGTCACGACCTTCACATGACCCTCTGTCGTTCGCTCGGCCTGAGCGCGGTCGTTTTCGTGGTACGGCCAGCGCAACACCTTGGGTTTCAATCCGCGCTTGCGCGCCTCGTCCTCACTCAGACCAACGTGTGCAAGCTCTGGCTCGGTATACGTGACCCAAGGCACGATATCGTTGTTGACCTTCGCCGGAAGCCGGAACAGGAAGCGGCGGATCACGATCCCCGCATGGTAATTCGCAACATGCGTGAACTGCAGCCCGCCGGCCACGTCACCAATGGCGAACACGCGCCGGTTGGATGTCTTGAGGCCACGGTCGACCTTGATCCCCCCCTTGTCGTACTTGATGCCGGCCGCCTCGAGACCAAGGTCTGAGAGATTGGCACGCCGGCCGACAGCCACAAGAATGTGGGTCCCGTCAACCGCCTCCATCCCGTTGGCCGTCTTGATGTGAACGCGTACGCCGCCCTTGAGGGCTTCCACGCGTTCGACCAACGCACCTTCCTGAATGTTCACGCCTTCGGCTCTCAGATGCTTCAACAGCAGCTCTGTCATCTCGGGATCGTCTTTGGCCAGCGCCTTGGCCCCTTCAAGAACCGTCACCTGGCTCCCGAGCCGGTGATGCGCTTGCGCCATTTCGGTGCCAATGGGGCCACCGCCAATAATGATCAGGTGATCGAGCTTTTGATTGTTGTCGAAGATGGTCTCATTGGTGAAATAGGGCACCGTATCCAGACCTGGAATCGGCGGAACGGCCGGCGATGAACCGGTCGCCACGACAAACCGGCGCGCCGTGATCCGGTGCTCGCCTGCAATCACCGTCCGCTTGTCAGCAAACCGCCCGGCCGCCTGAATGACGTGGACACCAAGGCCCGTGAAGCGTTCCACGGAGTCGTTGGGTTCGATCGCCGCGATAACCCCATGTACATGATCATGCACCGCGCCGTAATTGATATCGGGATTGACCGGAACGATGCCGAATTGCCCGGCCGTCCGCATCGCATGGGCGCGCTTCCCGGCAGCAATCAGCGCCTTCGAAGGAACACAGCCGTAGTTCAGACAATCGCCGCCCATCTTGTGTTTCTCGATCAGCACGACCTTCTGCCCGAACGCAGCCGCAGCCGCGGCCACCGACAATCCGCCGGACCCCGCACCAATAACGCAGAGATCGACATTGAGCTTTTCGCTCTGCGTGCTACCGCCCGCCGCGTCGGTCATGAGAAGTGCTCCTTTATCGAGGATTTGAATTTTGCATCTAGGCCGTGTCTACGCCGTTCGGCCGTTGAAATACTTATAGGCGACCGGTATCAGGGCAACCACACCCAGCAGTACAAACGCTAACAGAAGCTCGGTCGTGACGAGTGCGCTCGTATCAATCGTGTACGGGCATTCAACGTCCGTTGCAGAAGGCGTATTTGCAAGACACTCTTTATAACTGACATTCTGCGCCTCAACGACACTGCCTAGCCCGGCGCCAAGCACTGAGAACGCGGCCGTTCCGGGAATGATGCCGAGAAAAGTGCCCAACACGTACGTGCCGAACGGGACGCCCAGGAGAGCAGGCGCCAAATTGACGACGACGAACGGAAAAGCCGGGACGAGGCGCAAGAACAGCAAATAGCTCAGCGCATTCTCTTGGAAGCCCGCGCGAAGCTTCGAAAGCCAGGGCCCCGCCTTATCAGCCAGCGATTCTCCAAATGACGTTTTGACGATCAAATAAATGATGGTGGCGCCAATCGTTGCCGCAATCACCGTCGCCGGCGTTCCAATCTTCCAGCCGAACAGCAATCCGCCCGACAGCGTCATAATGAGACCGCCTGGCAAGGACAAAGCCACAACAGAAACATAGACCACCACATAGATGGCGAGCGCAGCAAACAGATTCTCTGTAATGAACACGCGCAACGCATCGTAGTTGACGCCAATGGTCTTGAAGGAGAGATACTCATGCCAGCCCATGACACGCGCCACGATCATGAGCGCTACCAGCAGGATGAGCGGCATCCAGCGCTTGAGCGTGGCCTGCCGGCCAGCGCCAGCCGACCCAACGGCCGTCGAATTCTTGTCCATTCAGCCTAGTCCTTGGTCGAAGTTTTGTAGAGCTGTCCTCACGAACCAGCGTCGTTCAGGCTCCAATCATACGCGAAATCGGCGATGCTGGTGAGGCCATCGAGCTTTGATTTCAATGCACCATCTGCATGAGCCCGAATATGCTTGAGAACGCCGCGTTCGTTTCCGCCGAAATCCGCTTGAAACCACGAATAAATCGATGACGCGGTCACCGCACCATCGGATACGCTCACACCACGCGGCGTATTCACATAGGCACGCGCAGCCGCATCGAGCTGAGCGTCGAGCTTGGACCCAACGAGGGCGTCCCGCCCGAGGTTCGGGCAGCCGATCGACGCACAATTGACCGCAT
>JABAHR010008124.1_pt2 | contig 13572 bp, 15 predicted proteins | sample 7062101 | NCBI WGS metagenome assembly JABAHR01 (sample SAMN14534553, study PRJNA622989) | marine sediment metagenome | biome: marine biome [ENVO:00000428]; feature: marine pelagic biome [ENVO:01000023]; material: deep marine sediment [ENVO:00002113] | place: India: Gulf of Kutch | collected... | reverse complement strand
CGGCATGATTCGCCAGCACCAGTTCGAGAAAGTGGAGCTCGTTCACGTTGTCGAGCCGGCCGATTCATATGCAGCGCTCGAGGAGCTCGTTGGTAATGCCGAGGTTATTCTGCAACGCCTCGGTCTCGCATACAGAGTCGTCACTCTGTGTGGAGGTGACACGGGGTTCGGCGCAGCCAAGACCTACGACATCGAGGTATGGTTGCCTGGTCAGGAGCGCTACCGGGAAATCTCATCGTGCAGTAATTACGAAGCGTTCCAGGCGAGGCGTATGCATACGCGGTTTCGTAACGCACAAACCGGTAAGCCCGAGCCCGTGCACACGTTGAACGGCTCGGGCGTTGCGGCCGGCCGAGCGCTCATTGCCGTTCTCGAGAACTACCAGCAGGCAGACGGCAGTATCGTCGTTCCCGACGTCTTGCGCCCGTATATGGACGGGTTGACCGAGATCACTGCTAAGGCTTGAGCCGGTAGCCCGTGCGGAAGATCCAGGACACGCACGCGAGACAGCCGAACAAGACCAACGCGATCATGCCGACGCTGAGTCCGACGCTGACGTCGGCGTTTCCATAGAAACTCCACCGCATTCCGCTGACGAGGTAGACGACCGGATTGAAGAGCGTCACGGTGCGCCATAACGGCGGAAGCATGTCGATCGAATAGAAGCTACCGCCGAGAAACGTCAACGGTGTGACGATCAGTAATGGAATGATCTGTAGCCGCTCGAAGCCATCCGCCCAGATGCCGATCACGAAACCGAATAGGCTGAAGGTCACGGCGGTGAGCACGAGAAATGTGAGCATCCAGATCGGGTGTGCGATCTCGATCGTTACGAACAGGCTCGCGGTTGCGAGAATGATGCAGCCGATGATTACAGACTTGCTGGCCGCGGCGCCAACGTAGCCGAGCATGATCTCCAGTTGAGATATGGGCGCCGAGAGCACTTCATAAATCGTCCCCGTGAATCTCGGCAGATAGATGCCAAATGAGGCGTTCGAGATGCTCTCAGTCAGCAGCGACAGCATGATGAGTCCCGGCACGATGAACGCGCCATAGCTGACGCCGTCGATATCGTTGATTCGTGAGCCGATGGCCGAGCCGAACACGATGAAGTACAGGCATGTCGAGATGACGGGTGAGAGGATGCTCTGGCCTACGGTACGCCATGCACGCGACATCTCGAATAGATAGATAGCCCGGACGGCATGAATGTTCATCTCGGCTGCCTCACGAGACTCACGAAAATGTCCTCGAGCGAGCTCTGCGTCGTATGGATGTCCTTGAAACGAATACCGACGGCATTGAGCTCCTGCAGCAGTGGCGTGATACCGGTACGTGCGCCTTGGGTGTCATACGTATAAATAAGGTGCTTACCTTCAGCCGAGAGCTCGAGGTTGAAGGTCGCCAACGCATCCGGTAACGAGTCGAGCCGCTCGACGAGCTCCACGGTCAGTTGCTTCTTGCCCAACTTGCGCATGAGCTCTCTCTTGTCTTCGACGAGGATGATCTCGCCGTGGTTGATCACGCCGACGCGGTCGGCCATCTCCTCGGCCTCTTCGATGTAGTGCGTGGTCAGGATGATCGTCACGCCGGCACGCTGCAGCGCGCGGACGATGTCCCACATCTCCTGGCGCAGCTCCACGTCGACGCCTGCCGTCGGCTCGTCGAGAAACAAGATCCGCGGCTCGTGCGATAAAGCCTTGGCAATCAACAGGCGGCGCTTCATGCCACCCGAAAGATTCATGATCTTCTCGTTACGCTTGTCCCAGAGCGACAAAGACCTGAGTGTTTCGCTGATATGGGCGTTGTTTTTCGGTTTTCCAAACAAGCCGCGGCTGAAGGCGACAGTGTTCCATACGGTTTCGAATGCGTCCGTCGTGAGCTCTTGTGGGACGAGACCGATCAAGGCACGCGTCTTTCTGAAATCCTCGATGATGTCGAAACCTTCGACGAGGACCGTCCCGGCTGTTGGATTGACGATGCCGCAGATCGTGCTGATCAGTGTCGTTTTTCCGGCGCCGTTGGGTCCGAGAAGCGCAAATATCTCGCCGCGCGCAATGTCGAGATCGATTTCCTTGAGCGCCTCGAATCCCGATCCATAGGATTTAGAAAGCTTGCTGATGGAGATAGCGGTCTGCATGGTGGGCTTAGCCTCCCTGGCCGGCCGCTATCATACCGCTTCGTGCTTCGTAGGGCGGGCGAAATACCGCTGCCGCCTGGATTAGCCGGAGTTGTAAGCTGCTAGAATCGATTCAGCTGAGCATGGCGTTGTATAGGGCTCGATTCGAGCGGTTTGCAGCACGCCGCCGTCGGCGGCACTCAACGAGAGAGGTATTCGCGATGTCGACGCAGAAGGAGAAGGATTCGGGTCCGAGCGAGCACACTTCCGAAGANNNNCAGCGATACGGCAGGTGCGCAGCAACGCGGCGGCGAAGGCGCAGCGCAGCAATCCACGACGCCGATAATGACGGCGGAAGCTGAGGCGACACGGCCGGGTGAGGCCCAGGTCATCGGCTCCGATGAGCGTTGCGGCTCGGACTTCATGGTTGACGTCATCAAATCGCTCGACTTCGATTACGTCTGCGCGAATCCCGGATCGAGCTTCCGCGGCTTGCACGAATCGTTGCTCAATTACGGCGACAATGAAGCGCCCGAGCTCATAACGTGCTGTCACGAGGAATCCTCGGTTGCGATGGCGCACGGTTACTTCAAGGTCGAAGGCAAGCCGCTCGCGGTCATGGCGCACGGGACGGTCGGCCTGCAGCACGCTGCCATGGCGATCTACAACGCCTGGTGCGATCGCGTTCCGGTCTACATCATCCTCGGTAATCACAATGACGCAGGCCTGCGCCGAGCGGCAGAGTGGTACCACGGCGTTCAGGACGCAGCGCTCATGGTTCGTGACTACACGAAGTGGGACGACACGCCTTGGTCGCTGACCCACTTCGCCGAGTCCGCAGTGCGCGGGTACAAGGTTGCGATGACGCCGCCCATGGCGCCCGTCGTGCTCGTGCTCGATGGTCATCTTCAAGAGGAACCGATCGCGAAGAACGCGTCGCTGGCCGTTCCGAAGCTGACGGTTCCCGTTCCGCCTCAAGGCGATTCTGGTGCAGTCGAGGAAACGGCACGACTACTCGTCGAGGCCGAAAATCCCGTCATCGTCGCCGATCGTTATGCGCGCACGCCGAACGGTATGAACCTGCTCATCGAGCTGGCGGAAAGCTTACAGGCTGCCGTCATCGATCAGGGCAGCCGCATGAACTTCCCGTCACGTCACCCGCTCAACCAGAGTCAGCGGGCCGGTGCGGTCATTCGTGAGGCCGATGTCATCGTCGGCCTCGAGCTCGTCGACTTCTGGTCGACCGTGAATTCACTTCGAGACCAGCTGCATCGCTCCTACCGCCGTGTGGCTAGCCCCGAGGCGAAGCTCGTCTCGATCACGACCGGAGATCTCTACATCCGGGCAAACTATCAAGACTTCCGTCGCATGCAGGAGGTCGATATCGCGATCGCCGCGGATGCGGAGGCCACGTTGCCGTCACTCATCGAGGAGGTCCGTCGCCTGACCACGCGCAGCCGCAGTCGCGCTTTCGAGGCGCGCGGTGAGCGCTTGGCCGAAGCGCACCGTCAAGCGATGGACGACGCGCGTGAAGCAGCGGCCTACGCATGGGATGCCTCACCGGTCAGCACCGCGCGTCTGTGCATGGAGATCTGGAATCAGATCAAGGACGAAGACTGGTCACTCGTCTCGAGCTACTACAGCGATGGCGGTACCTGGCCTCGCCGACTTTGGGACTTCGACAAACCGTATCAGTGGTTAGGTCACGCCGGCGGCGGCGGTATTGGCTACGGTGCGCCGGCCTCGGTCGGGGCGGCGCTCGCGAACCGCAAGCATGGGCGTTTCTCTGTCGCCATTCAGACCGACGGCGACCTCATGTATGCGCCGGGGATTCTCTGGACGGCAGCGCACCACGGTATTCCGCTTTTGAGCGTCATGAACAACAACCGGGCCTATCACATNNGTGCAGCGCATGTGCAATGCGCGCAATCGAGGCATCGATCGCGCCCGCATCGGCAGTGAGCTCACAGATCCGAATATCGATTACGCAAAACTCGCAGACGGCATGGGTGTCTACTCCGAAGGGCCGATCGCGAATCCCGGGGATCTCGGACCCGCGCTTCGCCGAGCTGTAGAGGTCGTCAAGCGCGGCGAGCCCGCGCTCGTCGATGTCGTGACGCAAGTGCGGTGAGGTCATCAGCGATGATCCGTGTTAACTGCAGCTGGCTCGCGGTGCTTGCGGCACATCTCGTCCTGGTCACGCAGGCGAACGCCCAGGCCGCGACGGAGGAGGGCGCCGCGCTGCTTGCTTCATCGGGTTGCGCAGCATGCCACGGTCCGCAAGGGCGTGGTACGACGCTGGCGCCGCCGATCGTCGGGTCGGCCTTGACTGCGGAAGCGTTTCGCATAGGCGTTCGCAACGCGCGCGGCGCGATGCCGAGCTACAGCGTCGAGGTTCTATCGGATAGTACGCTCGATACGCTCTACGCCTACGTGAGCGGTCGAGCAGGCGTCGATGCGCCGGCGGGTAGCGACGAACGCGGCGCGGAGCTCTACGAGCGCGTCGGCTGCTATTCCTGCCACTCGAATCAGGGGCAGGGCATCATGCATGGACCGCGCATCGGTCCGGACCCGATACGCTGGGCGCGGTTCGTCTGGTACGTACGCAACCCGACCGGCCAGATGCCGCCATACTCTTCAGTGGTGCTGAACGACCAGGATCTCGCCGACCTGCACGCCTTTCTCGCGAGCCGGCCACGCCCGCAGCCCGTCGAGAGCATCCCACTACTCGCGCCGTGAGTTTCTGGCTCGTACGGTTATTCAGGTAGGTCTGTGGCCGACTTGATGATCGCGAGCGCCTCGTCTGCGGACTCGACGAAGCGAATGAACGCTAGATCTTCGGCGCTGATGACGCCGGTCTCCAGTAGTGCATCGAAATCGATGACTCGCCGCCAGAACGACTCGCCGAAGAGCAGCACGGGGATACGATCGATCCTGCCGGTTTGCAGCAGTGTTAGTGCCTCGAACAGCTCGTCGAGCGTGCCGAATCCGCCTGGAAAGAACACGAGCGCGCGCGCCCGCAGCAGAAAATGCAGTTTACGTACCGCGAAGTAGTGAAACTGGAACGAGAGGTCGGGCGTGATGTATCGGTTCGGCACCTGCTCGCGCGGCAGCACGATGTTCAGGCCGACCGACGGCGCGCCGGCGTCCGCCGCGCCGCGGTTGGCCGCCTCCATGATGCCGGGACCGCCGCCGGTCATGACGACGTAATCGAGCTCATCGCCGTCGGTCGTCGATTCCGCAATGAGCGTCCCCAGGCGACGTGCCTCATCGTAGTAGCTGGGGTCGAGCGTGCAGTTCGTCTTGTCGGAGGCTGCCGCGTCGGTGGGTCGTATGCGCGTGCTGCCGAAGACGACGACCGTCGAATGAATGCCTGCATCGCGCATTCTTCGCTCCGGCTTCAGATATTCGAGCATGAGGCGCACGCCGCGGAGATTGTCCTCGAGCAGGAACGCCTCGTCCGCAAATGCAAGACGATAGCTCGGGGATTGCGTCTGCTCGGTCGTGACGTGATGTCGGCCTGTCCCGACGTCTTGTTCAGCGGTCGGCAGACTTCGCCGGCGCGGTTTCTCACTCATTATGCTTTTACCATGCTACGTGACCTCAAACTGGCTCTTTGTTTCGCGTCGCTGACTCTGCGGCCATACGAGCTCGTGAGACTGGCACTAATGTAGCATCGTTCAATTGCTGACTCGCGCGACTCGGCTGTTACAATCACGACGTCATGTCTATGCACAGACTATCGATCCTGCTCGTCGGGCTCGTGCTCGGGTTGAACGGTGTGCAGGACGCGCAGGCTCAGGATGCCGAGCTGCTCGAAGCGCTGCGATCCGGTGGATACGTTGGCCTCATGCGTCATTCGACTGCACCGGGGTCGGACGACCCGCCGAGATTTCGTCTCGGTGATTGCGAAACGCAACGAAATCTATCCGACGGCGGCCGTGCGCAGGCGGCCGAGATCGGCAACAGACTTCGCGCCAGTGGGATTACTCAAGCGCGTGTCTTGTCGAGTCAGTGGTGCCGATGTCTGCACACGGCCGAGCTGCTCGCGCTCGGACCCGTCGAAGAGTTACCGATTCTGAACTCTCTGGTCACGTTTCGGCGTGAAGGGAGTGCGATGATCCGCGATACGCGCGCGTGGATCGTCGAGCAGGATCTGAGCACACCGACGATTCTCGTAACTCACCAGATCAATATCGGCGCGCTCGTTCGCCGCTATCCGGCAGAAGGGGAGATCGTCGTCATTCAGCCGACTCCGGCCGGCGGGTTGCACGTCGTAGGAACGATCAGCGCCCCGTTTGTAGACTGAGCGGCGGCTGTTTCTGCGGCCGCTTCTCGTGCGGTAGACTGTTTCGAGGCTCATCGAGCGGAAGTCTCACGTCATGTTACGCAACACTCGAGTCGCTTTGACGTTATCCATCACCTCGACGCTGATCGCATCGTCGGGTATGGCGCATCACGCAACGGCCCCGGCGTACGATCGCAGCCGGATCATCGAGCTGACGGGCGAGATCACAGCCGTGAGCTGGCGCAATCCGCACATCCATCTCGCGCTCCAGTCGGACGGCGAAGGGAGCGAGTCGGCTGCATGGGATCTCGAGACGAACTCGGTCAGTATCGTCAGCCGCTTCGGGCTCTCTGCCGATCTCGTCGCGCCGGGTACCCGCGTTCGCGTTGCAGGCAATCCGGGGAGAATTAATGAGCACGGGCTCTGGTTGACGAATGTTCTACTCGAGGATGGCCGCGAGATCCTGTTTGGTTCCGCTTATCTGCCTCGGTGGTCGGAGCAGACTGTCGGCGCTACCGATACGCGCGGGGCGATCACGGCTGATTTGACCGGCGCACTCGGAATTTTTCGGGTCTGGACCAGCATCGGCGGCGGGGGTGCGCTGTGGAACGACACCTATCCGTTTACGTCTGCAGCTGCCGCCGTCCGGGCCGCATTCGATCCGGTACGTGACGATCCGACGTTGAACTGCGCAGTGAAGGGCATGCCGCTGATCATGGAGCAGCCGTACCCGATGGAAATTGTCGACGAGGGCGACGAGATCGTCATGCGGTTGGAGGAGTACGACACCGTCCGCCGGATCGCAATGACCGATCATGAGAGCGTCGAAGCGAGACCCGCGAGCCTCCTCGGCAATTCCGTCGGCGAATGGGAAGACGACGTGCTGGTCGTGGAGACGACCGGCGTAGACTATCCCTGGTTCAACAAGACCGGCATCCCTCAAAGCGACGCCGTGCACATCGTGGAGCGATTCGAGCTCAACGCGGACGGCAGCAGCCTTCAGTACCAAATGACCGTCACCGATCCGGCGACGTTCACCGAGCCGGTCGTGCTGACAAAGAGCTGGGGCTACCGGCCGAACGACGAGGTTCGACCGTACGAGTGCGCGCCCGACAACTAGTTCAGAGTCGCTACGTCTTGCGCGTGTCCAGCGCGAGGCAGTTGTAACGGATCGCGGCGATCAGCAGGCAGTAATACAGCACGTAGTGCATGTTATTGCCGACCGTGCCCCAGGCTTGACGTGCGAGGTTGCCGAACACGAGCACGAACATCATGAGCGTGCCTGCGACGAGTGCCTCGAGCGTGAATAGTCCGAGCGCCGTTAGTACGCCGAGCACGATCTCGATGAACGGCAGGGTATAGAGGAAGCCGTGCACGAGCCACATCGGCAGCAGGTGGCCCTCGAACAGCGCTGCCTGCTCGAGTACCCACGGCTCGAGACCTCCCGGGCCGAAGTAGATGATGCGAACGAGGCCGTGCCCGAGAATGTTCACGCCGAGCGTAACTCTAAACAGGGCATAGGCGAGTTGTAGCTCGTTGAGGCCCCACCAGCGGCGTGCGCCACCTGCATCTCCCATCGGATTCCCCTTTTCGTGCTTTTCTTCGACGGCTGTGAAGGGATTATAATCGCTGCCGGATTTGGAGATAAGGACGACATGAAGTCAGGAAGACTGACCATCAGGACAGCCGTCACGGCTGGCCTTGTGTGTTTGGCGCTGGTATCGGCGCAAGCTCATCATGCGAACTCAGCCTACGACCGCAGTCAATCCGTGACGGTCACCGGCACCGTCACGCGCTGGCAGTTCATCAATCCGCACGCAGGACTATGGTTTGATGTGGCAGACGAAAGTGGCAACGTTGTCGAATGGTCCGCTGAGTTTCAAGGAACACTCGATCTCTACCGTCACTTCAGCTGGAACAAAGACACGTTCAAGCCCGGTGACACGATCACCATAACGGGAGACCCGGCGCGTGACGGGTCACCGAATTTAGCCGCGCGCATTGTCGAGTTTGCCGACGGTAGTGAGGTCGACGTCAGAAGCGCACCTGACTGATCGCGACACTGGCCGGGCTTGGTGAGTCGTGTGCTCTGTCGGACGCAGATCATCCCCCACATTCTCGAGGACGTTTCTAATGGGTAGATTGCTAACGCGGGAGACGCTATTGCTGGGTGTGCTGTGGTGTTTACCGCTCATGACGTTTGCACAATCAGCGTCACAGGCTATGCCCGAATTGAGCGGTGTCTGGCAGCGCTCGTTTCCGGGTGATTCTTCTCTGGTCGCCGAGCCGCCGATGACGGCGTGGGGGCAAGAGCGCTTCGATCTGGCCAAGCCCATACATGGACCCCGAACGACGTCGGCAACCGAGGCGAACTCCGCCGAGCTGACATGCCTGCCGATGGGTTTCCCGGCAACGTACTATCGTCCGCGGCCGTTCGAGATCGTACAGCTTCCCGATCGTGCGCTCATGCTTTTCGAGGTCGACCACTTCTGGCGAGTGATCTATATGGACGGCCGCGATTTTCCCGAAGTGCCGCTGCACACCTGGAACGGCTATTCGATCGGTCACTACGACGGCGACACGCTCGTCATCGAGACGCGACACATGCTCGGTTGGCAGGCTGAACACATCCAGCGTTGGATAGATCGTCTCGGGCACCCGTTTAGCGACGAGGTCAGAGTCATCGAGCGGATCCGTCGCGTCGATGCAGAGACCCTCGTAAGTGAAGTTACGATTGACGACCCCGTTGCATACGATGAGCCGTTCACGGGAACGCTGACATTCCGGCTCAGGGATTTCGAGCTATCCGAGTTTATCTGTCAGGAGCTCATGCTCTCGCAGCTTCCGGAGATGCGCCCGGGCCAGGAGTAGGCGTTTACGGGCTGCGGCCTACCGTCGGCTCGTCAACTCAGTTTCTCGACTCCGCGCGATGGTAAACTGCAGCGCTACTGGCGGGAGCCCTATGAGCGGCTGCACCGGTCTCGCCGTGTGCGGACCGTCTACCTGCATCGGAGAGTATTCTATGACCGTGAGCGTAAACCGCTTCAGTGTTGCCCTTGGTGCCGCGATTCTCGCGCTGGGATTAGCAACGTCATCGCCGGCCCACCATGCCAACTCGGCCTATGACCGCGAGCGCACGATCAACGTCACAGGCGTCGTTACGGGCTGGGAGTTCTTCAATCCGCACGTTGGAATTTTCCTGGACGTTACCGACGAGCAGGGCAACGTGACGAAATGGGCGGGAGAGTTCACGAGCATCCAGGATCTCTATCGCAACTTTGGCTGGAACAAGGATACGTTTCAGCCTGGAGACCGAGTAACGATTCAGGGGAACCCCGACCGCAGAGAGGGTCACTACGCGATGTGGGTGAGCCTCGTTGTCATGCCGGACGGAACAGAAGTCGACGTTCGTAACATTCCGTGAGCTACGAATCGGTTCGCGAGTCGATGCTTGCTCCAGTGTAACGAAACGAACCTGGGAGCGTTCTTTGCAATTTTCGAGACTAGCCGGTGTCAGCGTAGCCCTGTCTTGTCTGGTGCTCTCTGCCACCGTAGCGGCGCAGACGGGATCGGAGTCGATACCTGATTTTTCGGGCGTCTGGCAGAAGTCGAATCGCGGGATGGCGCTCATTGCCGAGGAGCCGCCGATGACGGCCTGGGGTCGTGAGCGCTTCGATTTGGCCAAACCGATTCATGGCCCGCGAACGGCATCGGCAACCGAGTCGAACGCCGCAGAGCTCTCGTGTCTGCCGATGGGCTTCCCTGCGACCTATTTCCGACCGAGGCCGTTCGAAGTCATTCAACTGCCGGATCGGATGATCATGCTGTTCGAGGTCGACCACTTCTGGCGCATCATCTACATGGATGGACGTGAGTTTCCCGAGGTGCCGCTGCATACGTGGAACGGCTACTCGATCGGGCACTACGAAGGCGACACGCTCGTGATAGAAACGCGGCACATGATCGGCTGGACGTCCGAGAGCAATCAACGTTGGGTCGATCGTTACGGACATCCGTTCAGCGATGAGATAGTAGTGACCGAGCGCATTCGTCACATCGACGCCGACAATCTCGAGAATCAGATTACGATCGACGATCCCGTTGCCTACGAGGAACCCTGGACCGGTGTCATGACCTACCGCCGGCGAGAATTCGAGGTTGCCGAGTTCATCTGTCAGGAGCTCATGCTGTCCGACCTCCCTGAAATGCGCCCAGGTCAGGAATAGGGCTCGCAGTAGCATCGTCTCGCGATAGCAAGCACAAAGGACCAATAACGTGAACGACAAACGCGAGCCCGCCGCGGACCATAGCAAGACCATTTACACGTTTGCGGGACCTGCAGTCTTTGCGCTGATGCTCGTCGCGCCGATCGCGTCGATGAGCTACGAGATCCGCTGCAGCATCGGACTGCTCATCTGGATGGCCATCTGGTGGATTACGCGGCCCGTCCATCTCGCAGTGACTGGGTTTCTGCCACTCGCGACTGTCGCAATATTCGACTTTGCACCGCTAGCACGCATTCTGCCGGCCTACGCAGCTGAGCTCGTGATTCTGCTGCTGGCCGCGAACGTGTTGACGACGTGCTGGACGCGTTGGGGGCTCGATCGGCGAATTGCTCTGGCATCACTGATCGGTGTCGGGACCGACACGACGAAGCAAATCCTAGCGTGGTTCGCGATCGGCATGATCATGAGCGCGTTCCTCCCAAATACGATCGTTGCAGCGACGATGATCCCGATTGTCGTCGCGATGCTGCGCTTCATCGGTATCGAAGACCTCTGGGAGAGCAATCTCGGCACGGCGCTCGTCATCGCGGTTGCGTGGGGCACGAGCGCCGGCGGTGCGACGACGCCGCTGGGCGGCGCACCGAATCTGCTGACCGTCGAGTACATCCAGGACATGGTCACAGGCGAGGAGTTTCTGTTCACGACATGGGTCACGCGATTCCTTCCACTCAGTATCGCGGTCATGATCGTGACGTTCCTATACGTTCGCTACGCGTTCAAACCCGAGATCAAGAAGGTCGAGGGCACACGCGAGTATTTCGTCGGTGAGCTCAAGGCACTGGGTTCGATGAGTGCCCACGAGAAGTGGGGTTTTGCGTTGTTCGGTATCGCATCGCTACTGGCGTTTACGCGGCCGCTGTACTCGGACCTCATTCCCGCATTCAGGCCCGCCTACGCATTCTTGACCTGCGCGATCGTTGCGTTCCTGATTCGCCCGAAGGGCGAGCACCTCATGACCTGGGAGTACGCGCAGGGCAAGATGATGTGGGGGCTGTTCTATCTTTTTGCAGGCGGAACGGCGCTAGGGCGCATTCTCAGCGAGACCGGCACGGCCAACTACATTGCCGACACGCTATTGCCCTATGCGAGCGGCGGCGGCTTTGTTGCGGTCATGGTCTTTGCCGGCCTTACGTTGCTCATGACGCAGATTACGAACAACACGGCGGCCGTAGCGATCACCGTGCCGATCACGATCAGCACGTTTCAGAGCCTCGACCTGAATCCGTTACCGTTCGTATACATCGTCACGACCGTCGGCAACTGCGGCTTCATGCTACCGACGTCGGCCGGCGGCCCGGCCGTCGCGGCCGGTTACGGCATCAATCTGAAGACGATGGCTGTCAAGGGTTTCTGGGCGTGTCTGATCGCGCTCGTGACCTGCGTCGTCGTGGGCTATCTGCTGGCGCTTTACTGGCCCGCGTTCAGCACGGCCTGAGCGCCGGAGCTTGCGCCGCTTAAGAGAGGCGGCGCGTGGATCCGGCCAGGCTCTCGGGCTTAATCGTCGACGAGCAGGAACCGTTGCACGCGCTCGCCAGCCTGCACCTCACCCGTGTAGAGGTTTCCGTCGGAGTCGACGTCCAACATATGCAAGCCGTGAAACTGTCCGCCATTGTTACCCGGACTACCGACGCGACCGACCTCTTCGCCGTTTTCCCGATTCAGAATATGAATCGTGTTGTTCTGAATGTCGGGGATCAGCAGATACCGCTGCTCGGGATCGGCCGAGAACGCGATGCCGCCCGTAGAGCCGCGTTGCAGCGTATAGGTCGCGAGGAAAAATTCCTTGATGAACTCTCCCTGCTTCGTCATGACCTGAATGCGGTTTCCGCGCCGATCCGCAACGTAGACGAAGCCGTCGTTCGATAAATCCAGCGTTACGTGCCCGAAGAAATCCGCGCCCGCAGGTGAATCGGGGTTGTAGGCAGGTGCTTCACGGATCTCGCTGAGCGGTTTGCCATACGCGCCCCAGCCGCGCTTGAACTCGAGCGTATCGCGGTCGAAGACCAGCACGCGGCCGTTGTAATGGTTGTCGACAGCGTAGACCTCATCCGCTTCTTCGTCGATGCGAATCTCCTCGAGGCCGCCGACGATGGCCTCGGTCTCGGGCGGATACTTACCTTCGGGCGCGCGCTCTTCGGGAATCCGGGCGATCTCACCAACGAGCTCCCCATCGCTCGTGTATTTTCGGACGGTGCTCTGGCCGATCCATACGTAGCCCTCGAGATCGACGGTCAGGCCATGACCTTGCTGCGTTTCCCAGGAGTTGATGACGTTGCCTTCACGGTCGAAGACGATGATGGCCGGCGGCGCGACGCAGCACTCCGCCAACGGCGGATCGACCGCGGCGTAGTTCTCGGTGTTGTCGAGATTGTTCGGCCTGTTCAGGACCCAGATATTGTCGTTGTGGTCGACGTAGAGGCCCGTGACACCTTGCATCCACCACTTGCCTGGTAGCGGAACCTTGGGCCAGCTCGCGTCGAACTCGTAGCTGGGCTGCGAGAACGCAAGCGTTGCTCCGACCAGTGACACCAGGCCGGAAGCAACAGCTATCGAAATACTTCTACGCATCAAAATTCCCCTCGCGCGTGAGTTGTCGATCGAGTCTAGTGAGCGTCCTTCAGACCTGTCAATTCGGGGCAGCCGTTCCGGGCCGCCAGGCCCTGGTATACAATATGTGCCCTCGCCAACAAGGCTGGACGTCGGATCTCGCGATCCCCGCCAGACAACAATCTCGGGCTCTTAAGGAGCCAGGAGCACGCAAGGCGAGACTAGCGGACCGAACCTCTAGGATGCGAGTGCTGCTCGCGCAGAGGGTTCGCTATTGAAGCACAAGGATTATTCGAGAACGTACTAATAGATAGGAGTGGAGAGCCAGTGAG
>JABAHR010000491.1_pt5 | contig 13573 bp, 12 predicted proteins | sample 7062101 | NCBI WGS metagenome assembly JABAHR01 (sample SAMN14534553, study PRJNA622989) | marine sediment metagenome | biome: marine biome [ENVO:00000428]; feature: marine pelagic biome [ENVO:01000023]; material: deep marine sediment [ENVO:00002113] | place: India: Gulf of Kutch | collected... | reverse complement strand
TATTGATATTTGATATATGAGCGATGTTTGCACAGAGCGAAGAAGTGCCAATGCCGCCCTTGCCAGATAGGAAAACAATTGATTTCCCGGCTTTTCCTTTAGATCCTGGTGGCCTTTCGGACGATACTTCTTGGGTGAACTGTTTTTCATCAGCTAAGATTAATTCCCTTCGTGTTTCTTCAGAAGCTTCAAGGGAATTCCGAATTAGAATTGGCACTGCATCCCCTTCCTTCTTTACGAAGTGGTGGAAGCCCATCTTTAAAATTGATTGAATATCTTCTGATGATTTAAGGGAAGAAAAAGCAATAAGTTTGGTCGTTGAGATTCTGCTATCTTGTTTGATTTTTGAAATAATATCTAAATGGGCTGGATCGTGGGGGTTGGGATCTAAAATGATCACGTGAGGCCTATGTTGGTATGCGATTGCCAAACCTTCTCTTGTTGAGTTTGCAGTTAAAATTTCCAATCCAAATTTATCAAATTCTTTCCTTAGATATTTGGTCGTTGAAATATCATTGTCAATGACTAAGATTTGGTATTTCGGCACATAGACCTCCGAGGTCTTATATAGGCATTAAGTAACCTGCTCCAGATCTCGTAACGATGTGGCTTGGCTTTTTAGGATCCTCCTCAAGCTTTTGGCGCAAACGTGATATGCAGACCCATAATATTTCTTTGTCCTCTGCATATTCCTCTCCCCAAACGTTTTTGAGCAAATATTCTGCAGTCAGTGTCTCACCCAAATTATGAGCAAATTGAAGGAGAAGACGGTATTCAGTTGCCGATAATAAAATTGGCTCTCCTTTTATTGTTACTTCTGCTTTTGCGACATCAATTACCAAGTCGCCGTGCTTGATTTGTGGGCTATCCTTGGGGACAGAATTTGAAACGACAGATCTGCGAATGACAGCGCGAACTCTTGCCAATAATTCATTCGCTGAGAAGGGTTTAACTACATAATCATCGGCACCTCTGTTGAGCCCTTCAACACGATCTGCTTCTTCACCTTTTGCAGTAAGCATTATGACTGGCACATTAGAAAATTCCCTGATTCGATCAAGAACCTCAAATCCATCCATTTCTGGCATCATGACATCGAGCAAAATTAGGTTCGGTTTTTTTGATACGATAAGTTCTAATGCCGTTCTTCCGTCGTTGGCTGTAAGAACGGTGTACCCTGCTGAAAGCAGGTTTGCTTCAATTAATCGAATAAATCTAGGTTCATCATCGACAGTTAGAACTGTTTCACTCATTCTTCACCTCACCATTAGTTTTAGTTGCATGTTTCTGTAACAAGATGTGAAAAGTCGTTCCAACATCTAGTTCAGACTCAACCCAGATTGACCCTTCGTGGGCCTCAATAATTTGTTTACAAATAAATAAACCCAATCCGGTCCCGCGAACACCCCCGCTTCGTTCCGGAACGCGATAAAATTTTTTGAATAAATGCTGCAGGTGTTCTTGTTGAATACCTGGGCCATTATCACTAAAAGTAATATGAATTTTATCATCTAAATATTCAGCTTTAATATCCAAAATTGAATTCGGTGCATATTTCGATGCGTTGCTAATTAAGTTGCTGATTACTTGATTCAAGCGTTTTTCATCAGCGAAAACGATAAGATCAGTGGGGATAATTTCCAACATTATTTCAAGATTGATTTCTTGAGATGCGAGGCGATCCAGAATTCCTTGAAAAAATGGGGCCAACGGAGTTGGCTTAGGACTCATTTGGACAGTTCTGGATTTTAGACGATAAGTGTCCAATAAATTTTCAATCAATTCACTTAATCGATCTGCTTCTTCGTCAATAATTCCTAAAAATTCCTGTTGGGTTTCATCATCCCAGGTTGTATCTTTCCTTAGTAGGGTAGTTGTATAACCTTTGATAAATCCAAGTGGTGTTTTCAATTCATGCGAGACCATTGCCACAAAATCATCTTGAAGTTGTGCCAGTCTTTGTTGTGCCTGAAGATCAGCAATTTTTTCCACTAACCTTTTTTGCTCAAAAAGTTGAGAAACATGTGCAGTAATAAACTCAGCGAGGTTAATATGACTTTTAGTGTAGTTCGGACCACCAAATCTGATGAAGACTAAAGCTCCAGAAATATTCCCGCTTGCCAGCATAGGAAGACTTAGATAAAAATGTTGATCAAGTCTACTGGTGTCCTTGGTGATATTTGCCTCGCGTATGTACATTTGCCCTGATTTTATAGTTTCTTTTGCTGCTGTATCTCCCCAAGGCAAGTCATAGGCAGTCGACTTTCCTCTCCCAATCGCTCTGGCAAAAAAAGGTTCTAGTTCAACGTCTGGGTTATTCAGATATACAACCGCATTGTCAAAAATTAATACTTTTCTTGCAATATGAATAATTTTTTCCAGTGCGCGATCTAAATCCACCTCTTCGGCAACTATTTTGCTTATTGTATAAACTGCTTCAAGCTCGAAAGGCTTTAGGGATTGAGTGGAGTGGACAGGTGTAGGCATTGTCTAATTTGATGCTCGTGGTAAAGAAAATTCAAATCTTGTTCCAGCGTTTTCAATTGAATCTACTTTTAGGTTGCTGCCGTGGGCTTCAATAATTTGCTTGACTAAAGTCAAACCGATACCTGTTCCACCGAAACGCCTAGTAGAAGATCCATCCAGTTGGTGAAACGGTTCATATATTTCATTAAGTTGATTTTTACTGATCCCAATTCCATTGTCTGAAATCTGGAAAATTACAAGCCCGTTGTCAGCCTGAACATTGATGTTAACTCGCCCTCCTGGTCGGTTGAATTTTATTCCATTTTCAATTAATTCGGCCAATACCCAAGAAATTTTATCTTGGTCTGCAACGATTTTAAAGTCGTTGGCTGATTTGTTGATAGTTAATTCTATGTCTTTTTCCACAGCTAAATTTTGGGCGTAAGAGGTCGCTTTCTCCAATAACATACTTGAACTAATAGTCGACTGGGATAACGACATTTCCCCTTGCGAAAGCATCGAAAATTGTAATAAATCATCAATCAGGTTGTGTAACCGATTGTATGATTTCATGAGTACCTGTAGCGCATGAATTTGTTCTTCTGTCAAAGGGCCGAGGCTCTCATCTCGAATTAGTTCTAGATAACCAATCATGTGTGCAAGCGGAGTGCGTAGTTCGTGCGATATATTTGATATGAAATTTGTTTTAAGTTTATTCAACCGTGTAATTTTTTGTAAGGCATGCCGGAGTTCAACCGTTCTTGCACGCACTCTGTCTTCCAATTCATTATTTGATTTTTTTAGCGCATTTTGCAACAATGCAATTTGCTCAGTTATGGCTGTATCCAAGATCGATTGGTCGATAAAGCCTTCTTGGATCAATATTCTTCCCAAAAGAATATAATTTCCTTGGTCGCTTGCAGCTTGCTGAATTTGGAGTGCCTTTTCTAGCTTGGCGCTGGTTAATATTTCTTTTTTTACTAGATAATCCCCTAGTCTGGGTACAAGAATTTCTGGAGAGATGTGGATATTTGTATCTGTAGAAAAATTTTTTGCCATTGCATTTTCTGCAAGGACAGCAGCTATTGCCAAGTTCATACCGCAATACTCGCAATTGGATTCGTTTGAATCGACTTGATGATTGCAATTGGGGCATGTGTATGATTCTGGCATTGTTTGTCCACTTATTTGATCACAGATGATTTCCTGTCATTTATTTTTATAGTATACCTTTTCCGTATAAAAGCATGCAACAAATATTGGGATTTAGTTTGATTTAAAGAACTTAGTATTCCCAAAGATATTTGAGCCTTTTTGAAAATTTATCTAAAGATATTCATTATTTTTTGTTTTTTATATTATATGGAAAGAAGGCAAGAATTTACAAGGCGCGGTATAATTGTTTTGTGTGGGAATTCCCCTCCCACGCTATTTTTTTGTTGATAAATTTTGATTGGAAAGAAGGGCTCATTTATGGACAAATTGCAAGTAAAGGAAAGAGACATAATAGAGGAAATGCGTACTGCGTATCTTGATTATGCAATGAGCGTTATCGTGTCTCGAGCTTTGCCTGATGCTAGAGATGGTCTAAAGCCGGTACATCGGAGAATATTATTTGCGATGCATGATATGGGGATTCGCTATAACACATCCCATAAAAAGTCGGCCAGAATCGTTGGTGAGGTTTTAGGAAAATACCACCCACATAGTGATGCTGCAGTATATGATGCGATGGCTAGAATGGCGCAAGATTTTTCTATGCGTTACCCGTTAGTAGACGGGCAGGGCAATTTTGGCTCAATAGGCGGTGATCCTCCAGCAGCTATGCGTTATACAGAAGCCAGAATGGATCGACTTGCAAGCGAAATGTTGGTCGATATTGAAAAAGACACAGTCGGTTTCATTGAAAATTTTGATGCTTCTCTTCAAGAACCTCAAGTTCTTCCTAGTCGTTTACCCAATTTATTGCTAAATGGCTCTTCTGGAATTGCAGTTGGTATGGCATCAAACGTTCCGCCACATAATTTGGCGGAGTTAGTAGATGCGTTAGTTTACATGATTGATCGTTATGATAAAGTTGATGAGGTCGCTGTTGATGAGCTCTTGGAGTATGTGAATGGGCCAGATTTTCCAACAGGAGGCTATATCGTCGGCACCGAAGGCGTGCGAGACGTGTATCGGTCTGGTCGTGGTCGAATTACTGTCAGAGGTAAAGCTGTAATTGAGGAAATGAGTGGTGGACGATTCCGTATTGTCATTTCTGAAATTCCCTTCCAAATTAATCTAACAAATTTGATTGAACGCATCGCAGAATTGGCTAGGTCGGGTAGATTAGAAGGTGTTTCAGATCTTCGGGATGAGTCTGATAGGAATGGCCTGAGCATTATTCTTGAACTTCGAAGAGGTGCTCAGCCGCGAACTGTGTTGAATCGTCTATATAAATTTACACCTCTGATGACAACCTTTAGCGCTCAAATTTTAGCATTGGTTGATGGCGAGCCAGTTACTTTGACGTTGAAGAAGGCATTACAGGTTTTCATTGACCATCGAATTGATGTCATTACCCGTAGAACAATTTTTGACCTTAACAAAGCAAAAGCCCGCGCGCATATTTTAGATGGATTATTAATTGCCTTAGCCAATTTAGATGAGGTTATTCATACCATTCGGGATTCATCAGATGTTGAGCAGGCACGAGAGCGTTTGATTAATCGTTTTAAATTAAGTGATTTGCAGGCCCAGGCTATTTTAGACATGCAATTAAGAAGGCTTGCAGCCCTAGAACGCCAAAAGATTGAGAGAGAATATAAAGAAATAACCGAACTCATCGGTTACTTGGAAGACCTATTGGCTAATCCACATAAAATATTGGGGTTGATCAAGGAAGATCTTATTGAATTACGCGAGCTTTATGGCGATGAGCGCCGCACACAATTCGATTTTGAAAGTGCAACGGAGTTTAACGAAGAAGATTTAGTTCGGGATGAGGCTGTCTTGATATCTATTACCCAAAATGGGTATATTAAAAGAGTTTCAACAAAAACTTATCGATCTCAGGGAAGAGGTGGTAAAGGTGTTATCGGACACTCTACTCGAGACGAAGATGAAGTTGCGCTCTTGTTGCCAGCTCGGACAAAGGATGTTGTTTTATTATTTACTGATCGAGGCAAAGTTTATTCTGAAAAAGCCTACAGAATTCCGGAAGCGAGTAGAACACATCGCGGCATTCTTGTCCAAAATTTGTTAGCTTTAGGGCCTAATGAGACAATCACAGCTGCTGTTCGTGTAAGGGATTTTTCGAAGGCGGAATATTGCATAATGGTTACCCAAAAGGGCCGTACAAAAAGAGTAGAGCTTTCAGCCTTCTCATCTGTCCGGCCCTCAGGACTAATTGCGATTAGTTTGGAAAAGGATGATGAGTTGGGCTGGGTCAGACTTACTACTGGAGAAGATGATGTGATTATTGTTACCGAAATGGGGCAGGCACTAAGGTTTTCTGAAACACAGGTGCGCTCGATGGGAAGAACTGCTCAAGGTGTGATTGGCATCAGGATGCGTGGTGACGACAAAGTTACGAGTATGGAGGTGGTTGAACCTGAAGGCGATTTGCTCGTAGTTACTACTGGTGGTTTTGGTAAGAGAACTTCCCTGGACCAATACAGTCCTAAAGGTAGGGGGACATTGGGCATAAAAACAATTGACACAAAAGCAATTCCGCGCATTGGAAAAATTGCTGCCGCAAGGGTGGTTCATAAAGAGGATGACATTACAATAATTTCTTCAAATGGACAAATGTTACGAACGGTAGTGAGTAGTATTAAGAGCGCTGGCAGAGCCACCAAAGGGGTAATTGTCATCAATCTTGATGATGGTGATAGTGTGGCTTCAATTGCGATTTTATCGCCACGGGATTTGAAGAAAGTAGAGCCAGATAACGATTAAATTTAGTTGAAAGTTTGAGTTTTGAGTTTGGAAAAAACGGAGAGCAATCATTTATTCTAATGATTGCTCTCCATCTAAAATCGAATATTTTTATCTGAAAACGTTAGTCCTAAACTGGTAAGAACATTTTTCCTGTGGTGAGCATAATAAATAATCCCACAACAAGAATGAATAGAAATATAAGTAATGAGATAAAGAGTTTTTGGGCGGGAGAAAAAAATATGTTATCGGGTTGAATTTTGGAGTGGGTTGTCTCAGATTCAATTTCGGGTTGACCATCTTCATCTTCATTTTCAATTTCATCTAAGAATGCTGCGTTGCGTTTTAATTTTTCTAATTCATCCATTTTCTGTATGTTTCCTAATCTTGCGTGGTTTATGTGATTGGCCGCAAGTTTATCTGGTTAGAGCTGAATTTTCTTATCTTGTTATCTCCAAATGATAACATTGCTTCACCGTTTTCTGATAAACCGATAAGCTTTCCCGAAACCTTTTCTGATTCTGATAGTGTGATTTGCACTGTTTGGCCTTTGTACGCCAGATTTTGTTCCCAGGCTCGAAGAAAGTGCTTGGAAGATATGTTTTCACCCGATCCTTTTATTCTGGAAAGTATCTTTTTTAGGACGTCTAATCGGTTTATCTTTGTAGATGTGTGGTTTTCCAAGTACGTGGCTGGAAAATCATATTGAATGCTCTGGGAAAGGCTGTTTTTTGAAACATTAATCCCTATTCCAATTACAATCCCTTTAATTTTGTCTCCTGCCCAAGAAGATTCCGCGAGAATTCCAGCAACTTTTCTTTGGTTTATTAGGACATCGTTTGGCCATTTAATTTCCACTTTATTGGATGTAATTGGTGATAATGTTTCACAAGTTGCCAACGCACCAAGTCCAGAATAGCGGAGAATTTGATTTAAAACCAGATCTTCTGTCAATATTATGCTGAAGGCCAAAGCTGAATTGGGAGGGGTGAACCATTTTCGATTGTATCTGCCCCTTCCTTTTGTTTGTTCATTTGCAGCAACCAAAGATAAATGAGGTGGGTTTTGTTCCAGCCAGTTAACTGCAAAATCGTTTGTTGAGGGAAGAGAATTGAAAAATCTAACTTCGCCTAACCCAAGTTCTGTTTTGATTTTTTCTAAATCTTTCTGATCCATTTTTTACGAATGATTAGTTGCAATAATATAGTGGCGATGATATTTTTATTATTGTAATATTGCGCATAGTCACTAATAATCAAATATTTTTCATTTTATACTATAATGATTGTCTGAAATACCATCATAATCAAAAATCCTGCCATACCAGCCATTGCGCTACCCAGTCTCTGTTGCTCACTTTCTCTGCTCTCAGGAATCATTTCACTCATAACAAGTAGGATCATTGCGCCTGCAGCAAAACCAAATGCATACGGAAGGATTGGCCTAAACGCCCGGACTGCTAGATAAGCTGGTATTGCAGCAATTAGTTGAGGAACGCCAGAAAAAATTGCCCATCCAACACATTTCCATCCAGAGATTCCCTCTGCATTTAGGGGGAGGGCGACTGCCAATCCTTCTGGTATGTTGTGGATAGCAATGGCAAATGCAATCAATATTCCCAAGCGTTCTTCACCAGATCCATAGGCAACTCCAATTGCTAAACCTTCTGGAAAACTATGAATAAACAGGGTTGCCAATACCAATATAATCCGTCTCGATCCTGCTTCGGTGAGACCTTGGATTTCGAAATCATGATGTCCGAGCCAATTTGATGTGAAAGCCATTAGACCCGCACCGAGTGCTATTCCAACTGCAACAGAAATAATACCACCATCTGAAAGACCTGGAATGATTAAATTGAACAATGAGGCTGAAAGCATCAATCCTCCAGAAACTGCCCATCCTAAGCGAGCAATTTTTTCTGGAAATGTTTTCGTAAAAACAAAAGGCAACCCGCCCAATCCATTTGATAAAACAGTGATAGACGCTGCGATGATTGTTTCTGTTAGGGTCGCATTCATTTATTTCCCCTCCTTAGTTTGATGGTTGATCATACTGTCAAAAATTTCTCTGTCTTCTGGATCTAGACGGGTCAGAAGCTCATCGCCAATTTTTCCGTAAATGCGTTGGGTAAAGAACTCCATCCAGACAAATTGTTTGGCAATTAAGATCAAATTGGCATTTCCTGTAATCGTTGCTCGTGATTCCTTAGCAATTGTGGCAACCAAAACCTCATTGTTATCCACTAACAACAGTAATGTATCCGTCAATCCTTGAATTTCACTTTCTAGAGGTGGGTGGAAGGCAACATTGCCAAATGGTATTCTATGGGATCCGGTTGACAAAATGTTTGGTGTAATCTTTTTGGTACGGAGTTGTTCGAGGGGATTTTTCAAGTGGGCAAAAGATTCATCGTTTAGAACAACATATACCTCCGATTTCGCATCACTAAGCATTTGATTGCAATATGCAAAAATCGCTTCTTGATCAACAATTGACCAGACACGGTTATCATTATGAGTTTCAAATAACTCATTTAGTGCTGGTCGAAGTTTAGAAATTAAATCCTCAACCTCAGTTTGGTGTTGATTTAATAGGATCTCTGGTGGTAATGGGCGATAATATGTAGCACGGCCCTCAATTGTTTCTAAGACAGCCCCTTTGGTTCGGAGCTTGGAAAGAACCTCGTAAACCATCGACCTTGGCACCCCAGAGTTTTTACTAATTTGATATCCGGTTGCAGGATAATCTTTTAGAAGTGCTAAATATGTTTTGGCTTCATATTCCGAATAACCAATTTGTTGTAAATTTTCTAAGATTTCCATTTTGTTCCATAGTAGTTAGTTTTATAACTAATAGTTATTTTACGGATAACTATATTTTTGTCAAGTATTTAATTTTTTATGCGGAGAGGATTTTGATAAATAAGACTTTTATTTCTAAGTTAATTCTTAAATCTTGCTTTGTTGACTTTGAATGTTCAGCATGGTAGAATACCAGCCGTTATAAAAATGAACATGCCCTCATCGTCTAGAGGCCTAGGACGCAGCCCTCTCAAGGCTGAAACCGGGGTTCGAATCCCCGTGGGGGTACCAAGAAAATTTTTATTCTCCTAATGGTATCTAGAATTGCAACGTTAGGGGAATTTTTGTATTGGATTGAAAAATTTTAGGATGTATTAATATGGATTGGTTGCAATGATCATCATGAATGTCGGAATGCCTCGATCTGGCACACTTTGGCGATACAAGTTGATACGAGATTTAGTAATAGCTAGTGGGGGAAAGGATGGAGTGCAAATTCGAAATAAATATTTCCTTCAACCTTTTATTGGCCTTCCAAACGCGGATCTCAATACAATAACGGCAAAACGCCTGCTTCCAGCGTCAATCCCTTCTATTCTTGGTGAATCCTACGTATTAAATTCTCATGCCGGGCCAACAAATTTTTCTCAATACCTTATAAAAACTGGGAACATGAAGGTAATTTATGGGTTCCGGGATCCAAGAGATTGTATTCTTTCAATATTAGAATATAGTGGAAGAGCACTTCCTCAATATAGTGCTTCTTTTTTGAAAGTTCAAACAGTTGAAGATGCAATAAAATTTATGGAAGTTTATTTGGAAATCTGGGAAGGATGGAGAGAAACAGAAAACACACTCATTCTTCGATATGAAGACATGATTGAAAATTACGACTCCTGCGTAGAAAGAATTATTAGTTACCTCGACTTAAAAATTCCTGGTTCAAAGCTGTCTTTAATCAAATCGATCTATCTACCAAAACAAAAACCAAAGGAAGGGGTTAAGATTCATTTTGAGCACGGAAAAGTAAATCGGTTTCGAGATAATTTTAATCAGAATGAACTGGAAACTCTTAATAATTCATATCAACAATTATTAATTAAAATGGGATATGAAATATAATCATGGTCATAGCATAAAGATAATTATTAAATTTCAAAATCGGCTGCTCTATTGGCAGCCGATTTTTTGAAATTTATTACCAATTATTTGATGGCCAATCCTATTGTTCTAATGTGCTGGTGTCGCCTTCAGGCAATCCCATAGCCCTAGCTTTCAGTAATCGCCGCATAATTTTTCCAGATCGAGTTTTTGGCAAGCTATCAACGACTTCGATTTCTTCTGGTTTAGCAATCGGGCCCATTTCATGGCCCACGTGGTTCCTGAGTTCCTCTATGAGCTGTTCAGATTTTTGCACATCAGCACGAAGGATGACGTAAGCATAGATTGCATTTCCTTTGATTTCATGCGGTAAGCCGATTGCAGCTGCCTCTGCAACGGCAGGGTGGCTGACTAATGCACTTTCCACTTCTGCAGTGCCTAAACGGTATCCACTTACCTTCAAAACATCATCAATTCTTCCTATGACCCAGATATAGCCATCCTCATCCTTTCGGGCTGAATCTCCTGCCTGGTACATGTTATCAAACGTTCCCCAATACTGTTCTTTATAACGCTCAGGATCGCCATAGATCGTTCTCAACATCCCTGGCCAGGGTTTTTTAATGACCAGATATCCTTCTTCTCCTGGCTGTACAGAATTGCCTTCTTCATTGACAACATCTGCATCAATTCCGAAAAAGGGTTTCGTAGCAGATCCTGGTTTTAGATTTGTAATTGGAAGAGGAGTAATCATGAAACCACCGGTTTCTGTTTGCCACCAAGTGTCCATGATCGGACATCGCTCCCCTCCAACTACGTTGTAGTACCATTTCCACGCTTCGGGATTAATGGGTTCGCCAACACTTCCCAAAAGCCTTAAGCTGGATAGGTCGTGTCTGTTAACCCAAGAATCACCAAATCTCATCAGGCCTCTGATTGCTGTTGGGGCAGTATAAAGAATTGTGATTCCATAATTTTCAACCATTTTCCACCAGCGATTCGGGTAGGGAAAATTTGGTGCCCCCTCGTACATAAAACTTGTCGCCCCATTGATTAGAGGTGCATATACGATGTAACTATGCCCAGTGATCCATCCGGGATCTGCCGCACACCACCAGCGATCTTCATCCTTGATATCAAAGACATATTTCAAGGTTGTGGCTGTATAAACCATATAGCCGCCATGCGTATGCAAAATGCCTTTCGGTCGACCAGTTGTTCCTGAGGTGTAAAGGATAAATAGTGGATCTTCGGCATCCATTTCTTCGGTTGGGCTGTTTTGATCGTTAGCAACAGGTAAGTTAGTTAGATCTTCGTACCAGTAATCTCGCCCAGCTTCCATATATACTTCTTGTCCTGTTCTTTTGACAACAATGACATGTTCTATGGTTCCCTGTCTGGCAATTGCTTCGTCCGCTATTTTTTTGAGCTCAACAATTTTTCCTCTCAACCAGCCGCCATCCGCAGTTATCAGGATTTTACTTTGCGCATCCTGAATCCTTTCCGCAAGTGCTTCAACACTAAACCCACCGTAAACGACGGAATGAGCTGCACCAATTTTTGCGCAAGCCAACATGGCAATGACCTGTTCAGGAATCCTGGGCAAATAAATCGTGACAATATCACCTTTCTTTGCACCCATACTGCGTAGGACATTTGCAAATTTACATACTTCGCGATTTAAGGAAAAATATGAGAAAGTACGAGTATCACCGGGTTCACCTTCCCAAATTAAGGCCAGCTTATTTTTACGATAAGTTGATAAATGTCTTTCAAGCGCGTTGTGAACAATATTTACTTTTCCTCCAACAAACCATTTGTAGAAAGGTTTATTAGAATCATCGAGAACTTTGTTCCACGGTTTATACCATTGAAATTCTTTTGCTCTATCGCCCCAAAATTCTTCCAAATCCGTTATGGAATGTTGATGAAGGTTATCGTATTCTTTGACATTTGCTTGTTCAACAACATCTTTCGATGGGGGATAGAGATCCTCTTGTGGTGTAATGCCCAAATCTTCATTATTGGCCATTGCTTATTCTCCTCTCATTGAATGGGTAACTATATTATTATCATTTATCTTGGGAAGGATAATGACAAATTATACCAGAATGGTCATCGATAAGGAATTTTGTAAATTCCTTTTAAGATATATAATTGTTGTTGAGTTTGAAAAAAACACAGCATTGAAACTTCAAGACTGTGTTTTATTTTATTCCACAATACTTCCGGCAAAAATGATTGGACCTTCAGCAGGTACGCTAGGTGGCCTTCCTTGGGGCATAACGCGCTCCACAAATAGCTGTTTATATAACAGACTAGCCTCCCATTCTCCTCCACCAAAGATGTCATTTCCTTGACTATCAGCAGATGCCCGTCTAGATCCGGCTAACATCCCGGCATACGAACTTAAATCCATGGCTGCTGTTGCTTCATTTAGATCCGAATTGTGACAGGTTGTGCAAGCAGGTGCACCTGTATACCACAAATTTCCCTCAAGAAACAAGGGTTGGACATCTTCATAGAAGGAAGCGACACAATTTTGCCCATTAATATCTGTGAAATCAAAAGACTCGGTTTCAGAATATCCAGCGGAAACCCATTCTCCAATTAAGCCCACCGCCGATATCTGGCAAGAAACTTTAGGTGCAGATCCATCTAGCTGCGCAATTGGCATGCTTGCGGGAATTAAAGTTGGGATGGGTGTCCTTTTAGGAACAGCAGCACCTTTTTCGCAATTTAGCGATAATCCGCAACTCGAGACAAATACAAATCCAATCCAGGCTGCCAAGACAACAATAAATAAGCCAAAAATTAGATAAATCAGATTTTTAACATCGTCCTGCATTTTCTCTCCTCTAAGGAACCAACGTTCGAAGGTAGTTAACGATATCCCATCGTTCTCGTACATTCAAATTTTCATTTAATGCCGGCATCGCGTTTGGAACTCCCGCACTTATGGTCAGAAATAATGTCCCATCATTTTTATCTTGGGTTGCCTCACTAGAAAGATTTGCTGGTTTTTTGTTTACTAGGAAGGGGGCAATTGGTCCGTTTCCTTCCCCATTCTCTCCATGACATTGGGCACAGTGTATCGAAAACAAAATACTGCCTCTTTCTAGAGAAACTTGATCTGCCTCGATTGGATTTTCTGGAGCACCAAGTCCTGGGATAAAAGCTGCTCCTTCAATAGGAATAGATTTTTCTGGAATTGCCAGAGGTTGCTCCATAGAGTCAAAAGAGGGCTGAATTTCCATAAAACCAATAAAATCGATTTTTAT
>JABAHR010008176.1_pt1 | contig 13600 bp, 16 predicted proteins | sample 7062101 | NCBI WGS metagenome assembly JABAHR01 (sample SAMN14534553, study PRJNA622989) | marine sediment metagenome | biome: marine biome [ENVO:00000428]; feature: marine pelagic biome [ENVO:01000023]; material: deep marine sediment [ENVO:00002113] | place: India: Gulf of Kutch | collected... | reverse complement strand
TGAGAAAAGAGTTTAAAAACGAATTCAGCTGGTCATTTTCAAGAGATAATATATTCAATGAATGCGCAAGAAAATACTACTATAACTACTACGGCTCCTGGGGCGGCTGGAAGAAGGATTCCATAGACGAAGTCATAAGGACTCTTTATGTACTGAAGAATCTTGTAAACATGAAAATATGGAAAGGAGACACCGTTCACAAGGAAATCTCCAGGGTACTCAAAAGTTTTGAAACAACTGATGTGATTGGAAGCTTTGAAAGCTCTGTCAAAAGAGCAACGAAGATAATGAGAGATGAATTTCGTTTCTCAAAGGCAAAGGAATACTGGAGCACAGATAAGAGCCTCAGGAAAGTAAACGCTCTGTTTGAACATGAATATGAACTTGATATTAGTGATGAGCAATGGATAGAAAACTATAACGACGTGATTAAATGCCTTAAGAATTTCTACGATTCCGATATAGTGGGAGAGCTAAAAGACATAGGATGCGACAGCCTTATTACGGTTGACAGCATTACCCCAACTTCGTTTGATTACAATGGAGAGATCATATATGTAAACCTTGATCTGGCATACAAGGTTGATGATGAGGTCAAGATCGTGGACTGGAAAACCGGAACCGGAGAGAGCAACCCGCTTCAGTTCGTAGTATATGTATTTCATGCAAATGAAACCCTGGGCACGCCGCTTGATAAATTATCAGTTATTGAGTACAACCTGCAGGAAAATAAAAAGTATGTTCACAGGTATAATGAGCAGGAAATTGCTGAGGCCAAAGAATATATCAATAAGAGCATCTCTGCTATGAAAAGCTGTCTTTATGACCCTGTGGAAAATAAGGCAGAAATTGGTGAATTTCCAAGAACCGAAGATGACTGGAAATGTGCATACTGTAATTTCAAGAAAATTTGTTTTGATTTACCGTAACACTTTCTTACTCAATAAATAGCCATGACACTATTTAAGAATTTCAAACAAGAAAAAATCGAGACCTCGGAGGCGGTTATAAATATCAGACATGCCGGAGATGGAAAGCCACTGCTGCTTCTTCATGGCTATCCTCAGACCCATGTTATGTGGCACGAGGTTGCACCAGAACTTGCCAGGGATTTCCATGTCATCTGTGCAGACCTGAGGGGCTATGGAGACAGCTCAAAGCCGAAGAGCGCCGATGACCACTATACATATTCCAAAAGGGCAATGGCAAAAGATATGGTAGAAGTCATGAAAACACTGGGGTATGAAAAGTTTTATGTTGCAGGACACGACAGGGGAGCAAGAGTGACGCACAGGATGTGCCTTGATTTTCCGGAAAAGGTACAAAAGGCATGCGTCATGGACATAGCACCCACTCACACTATGTTCAGCACAATCGATAAGAACTTTGCAACCGGATACTACCACTGGTTTTTCCTTATTCAGCCCGGCGGTCTGCCGGAAAGACTCATAGGGAATGATCCGAAATACTATCTGGAAGAAAAAATAGGAAAGTGGTCCGGAAAAAACAAGAATTTCTCTAAGCAGGCTCTGCAGGAATATATAAGGTGTTTTTCATCTCCCGATACAATCCACGCAAGCTGCGAAGACTACAGGGCAGCCGCCTCAATTGATTTGGAGCACGATGAGGCAGACTTTGAAAAGAAGATTAAGTGCCCCTTACTTGTATTGTGGGGAAATGAGGGCTTTGTTCATAGAACCTATGACGTGCTTAAAACGTGGGAAGAAAAGGCGATAAATGTACAAGGAGAAGCTCTTAATAGCGGACACTTCTTACCAGAAGAGAATCCGCAGGAAACTTTAGAACAATTGAGCAAATTTTTCAATGATTAGCTGCAAGGATACTTAATAATTTACTTTAACTATGCACTTTAACTAAATTTCTTTAACTATGTCAGAATTAGTTGAGGTTATGTTGCTGCAAAGAGATATAATTAATAGTATACATTAAGTATTTTATGTAACTTATTTATATTATTAAAGATGATATGTTATAGTTTGATTGAACAATTTTGAAATTTATTAAAGCAAATCATTAAATGAGCAGCTATATTCAAAAAGTTAATCATTTTTTTACAAAAACCCTGTGGTATATAGACGTCCGCAACATAGGTGAGTTTAAGGCTTTTCTCATAAGAACCGCTAGGCTGTTATTTGCGTCAATCAGGGAATACGGCAAGAACGAGCTAAACCTGAGAGCTATGGGTTTGGTGTACATTACTATCATTTCTTTAATCCCGTTTCTGGCAGTGAGCTTTTCGGTGCTTAAGGGCTTTGGTGTTCATAATCAGCTTGAGCCTGCCCTCTTAAACGTACTAAAACCACTTGGAGATAAAGGACAGCAGCTGGCAACCAAAATAATAGAATTCGTCTCAAATGTAGATGTAAAACTTCTTGGAGGAGTTGGGTTTGGACTTTTATTTTATACCGTAATCTCGCTTATTAAACGCATTGAAGATTCACTAAATCACATCTGGAAAGTAAAAAGCGGCAGGAGTTTTATGAGAAGAATCAGTGATTATCTAAGCATCACTCTCATCGGTCCTGTCTTTTTCTTTATAGCTATCGGTCTTACAGCTACGGCATCGAGCAACACGCTTATTCAGAAAATACTATCGGTTGAACCCCTGGGGTTTATCTTCGTTTATGTAAGCAAAATACTGCCTCTTTTTATAGTATTTTTTGTATTCACTTTTATTTATAAACTAATTCCCAACACAAAAGTAAATATCCTCTCTGCCATGCTAGGCGCATTCATTGCCGTAATACTATGGCAGTTTATAAATATGCTTTTTAAGCTTGGTATTTTGATTTCGACAAATGCTACCGCTATTTATTCAAGCTTTGCGGTTATTTTCATATTCTTATTCTGGCTTTATCTGAATTATATCGTGCTTCTGATTGGCGCACAGCTGTCATACTGCCATCAGAACATTAAATTTCTGCATATCACAGAAAATGCATTTAAGCTCAGCAACAGGCTTAAAGAAAGATTATCACTGAGAATAATGCTTCTTATATCACAAAATTTTTATAATGGAGACAATAACCACACTCTGCAAAGCCTCATAGACACCATTGGCCTGCACCAGGATGATATTTCTGAATCACTGGAAAATTTAGTTAAAAGTAATCTGCTTACCGAAACAAATGACAGTCCGACAATATATTTACCTGCAAGAGATCTTGAGAAAATCACGGTAGTAGATGTCTTGAAGTCAGCAAGATCAAACCTTGCAAACGAAGAATTTATAGAATCAAACTATCTGACCGAGCCTCTTATCAGTGACGTGATGAATAAAATCGAGGGTTCAATTGATTCTGCCGTTAAAGAATTAAGCTTTAAGGATTTGGTCACAAAATCCTAAAATACTAAATAGCTGTCTCTAAGGTAATATAATAAAATTAGATAATACATCATTGGGAAAACAAGAATCAAGCTGTCAAACCTGTCCAGCACCCCGCCATGACCCGGAAGCAGCCCTCCCGAATCTTTAATGCTCACGCTTCTTTTAAACATAGACTCTATCAGGTCTCCTATCACAGCAACTACCCCCACGACAAATCCCATAAGCAGCACCCAGCCGTATTCTATGGGGCTGTTAAAAATGAGATTAATAAATACTCCGCAAATTGCAGCCATAATAATACCGGCCACCGTGCCCTCAACGGTTTTCCCAGGGCTTAAGCGGGGAGCAAGCTTTGTCTTTCCCTTAAACATGCCGAAAAAATATGCCCCGGTGTCGTTTAGAAAAGTACAGGCCACCACAAAAACTATCCAGAAATAGCCTATATCACCTGCTTTTATGCTGGGATCATACAGATAAGGGAAACTGCTGCTGTCTATATTTCTAATTAGTACCGCATGGCTTAAAAACCACCCTATATAAACTATGCCTAAAAACTTTGTACCTGCTCCGGTAAGCGTATTAGATAGGTCTTGCTTTTGCAGGTGAATGAACAGAGTAAGTATGGATACAAGAGTAAAGAGAAATATGAAATAGATGTATCCATAGTAGGCCCCGAGTGGGAGAATGATACAGAAGATAATCCCTAATATCTTTTTGTTATCCAGATCTTTTTTATCTACAAGGTTAAAAAATTCATAGGATCCAAGCCCTACAATAAGTAAAATAAAACTGAGAAAATAGTAGCTGCCAAAATAAAACACAAGCAGCAAAAGCGGCACGCCTACGATTGCGGTTAGAATTCTTTGGGTTAAATTACTCATCTATATTAATTTAATAACATAAAATTATGAATAATATAAAACCAATATTTGAACATACAAATCGGCAGATGAATATTGCCGTTTTTGTTTCCGGGTCGGGCACTAACTTTAGGGCTTTGTATGAGTATCAAAGGAAATTAGAAGATTCAGGAAACAAACCACGTGCAAGCATAAAGGTTGTGTTTACAAATGTGCCGGATTGTGCAGGCGTGCAGATCGCAAAAGATAATAACATCCCTGTAGTTTCACTAAGCTCAAAGAGATTTTCTCAACTCCTGAATACAAGCCCCGATAATGAGGAGTTAAGAAAGCATTATGACGCTGCCGTTATTTCGCTCATCGAATCGGTCTGTGAGCCGGATCTTATAGTGCTTGCCGGGTACAGGAGAAAATTGAGCAGTCTTTTTTATGAGAAATATAAAAACAAGATTATTAACCTTTACCCGGGAGAAATTACAAAAGAATATCTTGTAACAGGTGTTCAGGCTCCGATACAGGCTCTTAGGAATAATGAAACAGTGATTAAGGCCACAGTTTATTTAGAACAGGGAAATACCAGGTTTGGCATCCCTATATTGCAATCAAACACCGTTTCACTTAAAGATTTTTCAGAAGATGATATTGAAGCCATTAACAAAAAAATAAGAGAGCAGGCCGAGTGGTTTATCTTTCCATATGCTGTATATAACCTTATTGCAGAGGACAGACTTGGTATAGACGATAAAATGCAACTATATCTAGATTCCGAACCAATTGGAAACTCAGGACTTCAGTATAAAGATATTATTTAATAAAAAACCGCTTGATTTCTAAGTGAAAATTTTATATATCTAAATCTTGGCGGTATTTTATTTTAGGAGGAATCATATGGGAACTATTCATGAAGTGGCTAAAACAGATGAATTAAACGAAGGCGAAGCCAAATTGGTCGAAGTCGACGGACAGGAAATAGCGCTTTTTAATATTGAAGGAGAGTTTTGTGCCTTAGCAAATGAATGCTCTCATGTCGGAGGGCCGCTTTGTGAGGGTGATATCGAAGGAGGTAAAGTAATCTGCCCCTGGCACGGCGCGGAGTTTGATATAAAAACAGGCGACGCCCTTGCCGACCCTGCAGAGGGCCCCGTGGAATCTTATCCTGTTATTGTTGATGGGGATACGATTAAGATTGAAGTTTGAGTACAATTACTTTAAGCAGTTTAATAATACTGTAATTTCCTAAAATTTATTAAGAGAGGGAGCCTCTACAGGAACACATATATTACAAGTCTATTAACTTAGTCTTTAAACCGAGTTTTTCCGAAGACTTAGCCTGGGCCCTGTCTGCTGTTACAAATACTTCACATTTATATCTCAGCGCTGCCGCAATATGCAGAGCGTCTACAGTCCTAAGAGAAATGCTTCCTAAATTATCTTTAATGAAATCATTTGCCACAATAAGGTCACCCTGCGAAAAGGGATATATCTTAAAATAACCTTCCTCTATATTATCCTCGAATGTGTTTATAATCTTAAGAGCGTTTTGCTTTGACAGTTCCTTGCTCAAAACCTTTCTATCAATAGCCGAACTAAACTCTGCTATGCTAAAAGTACTGGTGTTTAAACCTTTTTTATCCTTAAGGAATGTTCTTACCTTGGCAGTTATAGACTCAGGATAGTAGATCGAAACCAGAACGCTTGTATCGAGGTAAACGCTCAATATCTTTCTTCCCTTTCTTCTACGACCAATTCACTTAGAGATTTTTCAGAGATTTTTATAGACTCATGCAGGTCTGAAAGATCAGGAAGCCCCTTGTTGCCGCTGTCATTATTTTTAAAAGCAATGATCTTGCCCTCAGGCACTCCCCTTCTTGTAAGGATAACTTCTTCACCCTTCTTTGCCCTGTCCAGCAGATTACCGATTTGCTTCCTTGCTTCTTTAATACTCACTTTCATTGTACATTTAAGTGTACACTATCTGATTATGGAATCAAATACCCATTCTCGGATATGTACATGTTTTATTAAATCGGGAAAAATATCACGGAATTTACAAATGCAGCTCCTCAAAAAGCTCACCCGAAGGTCTCTCTCTTGAAAAATCCGATGCACTCTTAAGATCCGGCCTGAATTTTCCGTCGATTATTAAATCTGCCAGAGCCTGCCCCGCCCCGTAGGAAATCATAAGTCCCCTTCCGGTGTGCCCTGCGCATTCATAGACATTTTCAAGTCCGGGCACCTTTCCTATATATCCCGATCTGTCGGGAGTCTCTCCGTATATACCAGCCCATCCCCTGATTAGTTTAATCTTTTCAAAACTGCTCATCCTGTTCCAGAGCGGCTCCCATATATATTTTACAAACGGGCTGTTCTCTTCTATTGTATTAAAACTTACATCAAAATTATATCCATAAGGCTCATCAAAATTAGAATATCCCGCAAGTATACTAGTGCCTTCCTTGTGGAAATAAACGTCTGACGTATCTATTATCATGCCGTAGGCAGACAGATCAACATCGGGATTGTTTATCACAAGCATCTGCCTTCTTCTGGGCTTAATATCATCATATAAAAATCCATAAAGTTTGGATAGTTTGGGCGACCAGGCGCCTGCTGTATTGATCAACACTTCACAGCTGAACGGAACGATCTTATGAGGAGTGTTTATATCTTTTTCCATTAAATATTTTTTGATTAATTTAGAGTCATACATACCCTTCACATACAGTGCAATCACACTTTTCACGCCGCCACCGCTAAGCTCAACATCCTTCACATAACACCTGTCAACAAACTCCACACCGAGTGACTTAGCCTTCTTCCTGTAATACTCCCTCAGAGAATAATGATCTATAAGTCCTGCCTGTTTAGATACAGAAAGCCCGGCTACCCCTTCAAGGTTATCCACAAAGGGAAGGAATCTTTTAATCTGCTCTGGCATAAATGTTTTTACATTAAGCCCATATTCATTATATAGGGGCAGGTTCTTTTCTATCTCTGCAAGTGACTGCTCGTCGTGAAGCCAGTAATACCCAAGCTGTCTGAACTGTATTTCATCCCTTAGGGTTTCATAGAAATTAATTGAATACTTGCAAAGTTGCACATTTGCCCGGTTTCTCCATGTAGCCCTAACCCCGCCTGCATTCTTAAGCGTAGAGGAATGCTCACCGGAAAGGTCAACATCAATCACGCCTATACTCACCTTCCTGCCCTCTGAAGAGAGCTTCTCAGCAAGAGCCATTGCCCCGGACGAGCCTAATATGCCGGCTCCTACAAACAGATATTCAAACTCTTTGGATTCCATATACCAATACCTCGCGTATAGATAATATAACCTGTTTTCCGTCTACTTTTGAAGCCCGATAGACAGTTTTTGGGATATGGTTTATTATATTCTGTGGGTATATGAGAGATGGGAAGCCAAACTGGCTCTTTGTAGATATGAACGCCTACTTTGCTTCTGTGGAGCAGCAGGTCTGCCAGCAGCTAAGAGGCCGTCCGACAGCAGTAGTACCGGTGAGCGCAGACACCACCTGCTGTATTGCTGCAAGCTATGAAGCCAAAAAGTACGGGGTTAATACGGGCACAAAAGTTGCAGAAGCAAAGAGGCTCTGCCCTGATATTCAGCTAATGCCGGCAAGGCCCGCACTTTATGTGGAATATCACAATAAAATTGTAGAAGCCGTAAATACAGTCTTACCAGTCGATCAGGTTCATTCCATTGATGAAATGTCGTGCAGGCTTATCGGAAGAGAATGTGATCCTGATTACGCAGCCTCACTGGCAAAGGATATTAAACAGGCAATTAAGGACCATGCAGGAGAGTACCTGCGCTGTTCAGCAGGTATAGCGCCCAGCAGGTTTCTTTCCAAGGTAGCAAGCAACATGGAAAAACCGGACGGCCTTACAGTTATAAACGGAAATGAACTTCCAGAGAAGCTCTACTCTTTGTCACTCTCTGACCTTCCCGGAATCGGAAGAGGTATGCTCGCCCGCCTCAATTTTTATGGAGTACATAGCGTCGAGCAGCTCTGCGCACTTTCAGAAGCGCAGTGCTCCGGTATCTGGCAGAGCGTAGTCGGAAAGCGGTGGTGGCATATGCTGAGGGGAGAGGACCTGCAGGAGCTTCCTACAAAGAGAAGGACTATAAGCCACTCCCACGTGCTGCACCCGCAGATGCGCACAGACGAAGGGATGCGCTCAGTTCTTATAAAGCTTATTCATAAAGCGGGCGCAAGGCTAAGGAGGCTAAACTACTACGCCTGCCGTATAAGTATTCATATAGCTTATTTTAATACTGAAAAAAGCTGGAAAACATATTTAAGGCTGGACCAGTTTCAGGACACTCATACGATGATAAAAGCCTTTTCGGAGATGTGGCCGAAAAGACCCGCAGGGAAAACTCCGCTCCGCGTATCAGTAGTTTTATCCGATCTTATACCTACCGCCGATACAAGCCTCCCTCTCTTTTCCGATGAAAGCAGGCGCATCAAGCTTGCAGAAACCATGGACAGGATAAACGAGCGCTACGGGCTTGATTGTGTTTATTTCGGCACCATGCACACAGCAAAAGAGTCCGCACCCATGCGAATATCGTTTACCTCGATTCCTGATCTTATATCCGAAGGGACGGCTTATGACCGGTCGCTTCTTGCTCAGGATGGGGGGAGTTAAAATGAATAATAAAAATTTAAATCAGATATTCCTATAGTTATCTTAGTATATATCTAAAATTTATTCAGGAACATCTATGAGAATAAGTAACCAATCAGTTAATGGAAGATTTTGGCTTCCTTTGGAACCTGATAAAGATATATCTGGAAAACTCATTATCTACGATGGGGGAATAATTGAATTAGAAGTTATGGAAGCAATTGGAACAAATGAAGAAGCAATAAAAGCTATATTTGAAGATGAGTTTATAGATATAATAAAAGGTTATCTAGAAACATCAGAATTTGTGATTTTAGAGATTTGTTTTTATAAAAAAACAAAATTGCCATTTACTACAATAGGTAGTTCAGTCCTTCATGTTAATAGAGCGATAATAGGTTCACATGATATTGATAAATTACCTCCACTCACATCCATTACATTTTCAGTTGAAGGAATTGATGAATGGATAGGAATAAGTGGAATTAAATACTCACTTGATTCAAGCAATTTTAATGTTGAAATCAAATATGAATGGCCTGAAGCAATAAAATATAAGATAGAAGATAATTATACCTTGTCATTTATTTTTAACAGTATAATTCCAAGTCCTACAATTTAGGAAGCGAAAATAACTCAAAAAGCATATATCCAAATTACCTCAGATAAACCACAAACTTTGGAAGAATTAATATCTATTGCAGGAAAATTCACTTATTTTATATGCTTTGCGATTGATAAAACAGTTGCTATTCACGATGTAACGGTTACATCAAAAGAGTTAACCAACGAATTATTACACAAAAAAGTACAATCACCAATTAAAGTATATTATCCGAGTCTTCCATATACCGAAATCCCTCCCAAAATAAACATACATAATATGTTGTTTACATTTCCTGAAATCAAGAATGGTGCAAAGGGGATAATAATTAATTGGATTAAACTTTACGATGGAATTGAACCATCTCTAAGACTATATTTTTCAGTAAAATCTGGTGCACAAAAATATCTAAACAATAAATTTCTAACTCTTGCTCAAAGTCTAGAATCATATCATAGGCTTAAATATGATGATGTAAAAATGGCTGAATATAAATTTGAGAACTTGATCAATAATTTAATACAATCATGTCCAGATGAAAATAAGGAATGGATAGCAGAAAAACTTAAATATACTAATGAATTTAATTTAAGATATAGACTAAAAAAGTATTAAAACCATTCAATGAATTATTTGGCACTTACAAAGAAAGATCAATCTTATTAAATAAAATTGTTTATACTAGAAATTATTTTACTCATTACGATTCAAGTACAAAGGATAATGCATTATTAGATACTAAGAAATTACATATTCTATGTTTATTGATGGAGTCATTAATAGAACTAACTTTATTGAACGAAATTGAAATCAAACAAAATATTATTGACAGTATATTAGACAATTACCATAACGATCTCTCGTGGAAATTAAAACAAAAAAATCAAATATTTAACTAGTCATACAATAAATAGAACTATATCATAATAATATTTCTACATCTTCCCAATCATAGACCTGATTCTGCCTGACATCACTTTCATCACATGAATGGCAAAGAACGGAGTCTGCTGAACAAGGAACTTAAATCTGTTTTCATCAATCGGGACTACCTTGCAGTCACTGTGAGCCTTTGCTGCTGCGCTTCTTGGCTGTTTGTCCACAAGCGCCATTTCACCAAATATCTCCCCCGGGCCTAGTGTCTGCACTATCGTGTCGCCGGCGACTATATCTACCTCTCCTTCCTGTATTACATAGAGTACATCAGCATCGCTTCCGGCTTCAAAAATTGTCTCACCTGTAGAATATGCCTTAGAATCTTTTGAGTTTTTAAATAGTGTAAGTGTGTCCATATTGCTGAAAGCAATGTTAATGAGCGAATGTTAATATTTGATTAATAGAATATTAATATTCTATTTAAACCCGGGAACCCGATTATGTTTATTAACAATTAAATAAAGTAATCTGCCTAATATTTATCACCTTATGCTTAAATTGCCTGCACTGACAAATTTCTATTCCCGAAATTATAAAATCATTTCAGCATCTTAGAACTTTTAATCATTGGCACCAGAATTGCACATATAAATATAATAAACAATATTTTCATATATTCATACTTAGATGAAAACAGATTTGATCACATCATCTTTTGAGAATTACCTAAACTCTTTACTTAATGATTTTGAAGATCTTAAAATCGGTGATGTTGCAGACTATATTCCGGAGCTCACAAAAGTAGATCCTGACTTTTTTGGCATTTCCATAGTAACAGTTGAAGGTCAGGTCTATCAGGCCGGAGACAGACTAAATGAATTTACTATCCAGTCGATCTCAAAACCATTTGTATACGGAATTGCGCTAGAAGAAAACGGAATAGATCAGGTCATAAGGAAAGTGGATGTGGAACCCTCTGGTGAAGCTTTTAATGAGATAAGCCTTGAAGATGATACTGGTAGACCAAGAAACCCTATGATAAACGCAGGAGCAATAGCAACCACAGGTCTTGTACCAGGAATGAATTCCAAAATAAAGGTGCAAAACATTCTTGATAAATTCAATATTTATGCAGGTCACAGTCTTGAAATAGATACCGAGGTCTATAAGTCCGAAAGCAGCACGGGGCACAGAAACAGGGCTATCGCTTATCTGCTAAGAAATTCAAATATATTAGACAGAGACCCGGAGCCCATACTTGATGCGTATTTCCAGCAATGTTCAATACTAGTTAACTGCCGTGATCTGGCACTTATGGGAGCTACACTGGCAAACAACGGAGTGCATCCTATTACGGGGATGAGGGCAGTTAAAGAAGAATATGTATCAAAAGTTCTAAGCGTTATGACGTCTTCAGGCATGTATGATTATTCAGGCGCTTGGCTTTTTGAAGTAGGAATGCCTGCAAAGAGTGGAGTATCAGGTGGTGTATTAGCAGTACTTCCAGGGCAGCTCGCGCTAGCAGTATATTCACCGAGACTCGATCACAAAGGAAATAGTGTGAGAGGGCTTGCAGTATGCAAAAAAATATCTAACGATTTTGGTCTGCATATGCTAAGAACCACTGCCGTATCAGAATCATCGGTTATAAGAAATATTTATGATGCCACCAAGGTACGCTCAAAACACTTCAGAAGACGCGAAGAGATTAAAGAACTTGACAACAAGGGTAGTGAGATAAAGGTAATCGAACTCTCGGGAGAGTTACGATTTACTACATCTGATATAGTAACATCCAATGTTCTCAATAACATTGCTGATACAAGATTTATAATCATAGATTTTGCAAAAGTATCATCAATTGATAAAGCGGCAATAAACATATTGTTTCAGCTTTTTAACACACTAATGCTTAAGAACATAACCGTACTGCTCACTAAAACAGAAAACAAGTTTAACTTTTTAAAACAGCTTAAATTGGAGTACGATAATGAAAATTCAGGAAAATTAAAAAGATTCGCAAACATTGATGAAGCGCTGGAATATTGCGAGAACATAATTTTAGATAGCTATTCAGACAAAAGTGCTCAAAATATTATTGCAATTGAAGATAATGATCTCTTTACAGACTTTGAAGCAGATGAGATTGAAATGTTTAAAAAATATTTAACCACCGCATCTTATAAAAAAGATGAGATAATTATAAGCAAAGGCGATAACGCAGATAAAATGTATTTTATTATCTCAGGTCAGGTAAAAGTTTCACTAACTAAAAATAAAACTTCTGATAAACACCTTGCTATACTTTCTGCGGGATCATCCTTCGGGGAGCTTGCGATCATTGAAAAAAGGAAGGATCGTTCTGCGTATGTAATAGCCGATTCGGAAGTACAATGCGCAATATTGAATTTTAATGAGCTTGAAAAAGACAATAACCTGACTACCAAAGTTTTAACTCTCAAGCTAGTAAGCAATATTTCCAGAATGCTTTTTGAGAGACTAAATAGATCCAATGAGATCCTTAATTTATTATCTTAATTAGAATATCAAAGTGATTAATAATCCGGAAGTCAGGAATTATATTTGGTATTGTTTTTACCAGTCAGTTTATTAACAGCGTCTTCACTCTGCTCTGCCATTTTGCCGACAGGGAAGAAGAAAAGATACTGGCCTGTATCTTTCAGCACATCTAAAGTGCGTGAAGAAATTTTGTCGAAAAACTGAACCGATTTGCCGTCTGTAATAAGCGCAAAGTTTTGGGGTTTCATTAGAACCTCAGGCATTTTTTTCTTAATAAAATCAAATACACTCCTAAAACCTTGTATGGAGATACCTTCTTTATTTAACATTGCTATCCATCGGAGGATTATAATGTCTTCAACAGAATAAAGGCGGGAAACTCCCCTACCCTGTGCACTCCTTATGCTAGGCACCACAAGCCCCGTGCTCTCATAATAATACAGCTGATCGAAAGTGAGCTTCACTCCCTCAAGCGACTCAATAAGCTCCACCACCTGCCTGCTGCCAAGGCCGTTTATTACCCTGGTTTTTGATGACTCCGCAGATTTTCTTTTCTGTTTTTCTGAAGACATAGGACTGTTTAGACACTTATCTTATTATTATAGTGATTTATGCATTAAAAATAAACAGAATTCTCAGAACAATAAGTGCAAATTCCAAATAGACTGATATAATGAATCAGCTTTTCAGGTCATTTTAGATAAATAATATGAAATTCGGAGCACATGTATCAATAGCAGG
>JABAHR010002113.1_pt3 | contig 13601 bp, 10 predicted proteins | sample 7062101 | NCBI WGS metagenome assembly JABAHR01 (sample SAMN14534553, study PRJNA622989) | marine sediment metagenome | biome: marine biome [ENVO:00000428]; feature: marine pelagic biome [ENVO:01000023]; material: deep marine sediment [ENVO:00002113] | place: India: Gulf of Kutch | collected... | reverse complement strand
GATGCCGTGGGGCGGGCCGCCGCAGGTCATTACGTACGCGCGAGGCACGCGCACGTCTTCGAGGCGCAGCGCCCGCACGGCCTTGAAGCCGAACACGTTGCCGACCAGCGAGGTCAGGATGTTGACGACCGAGCCTTCCTCGAACAGGTCGATGGGGTAGGCGATGAAGGCATAGAAGGCCTCGTCGTTGCCGGGCACGTCCTCGATCGCGTAGGCGCGGCCCTTGTAATACTCGAGGTCGGTCAGCAGGTCGGTCCAGACCGTGGTCCAGGTACCCGTCGATGATTCCGCAGCGACGGCGGCGGCGGCCTCCTCGCGCGGCACGCCTTCCTGCGGGATGACCTTGAAGCAGGCCAGGAAATCGGTGTCTTTGGGCGTGTAGTCCGGCATCCAGTACGTTTCCCGGTAGTCCTTCACCCCTGCCTGGTAGTTTTTCGCCATTGTCGGTTGCTCCTGATGCTCTTCCGGAGGTTGCTGTCTGAGCGCAAATATAGTTGACAAGAGGGATAACTTATAGTTAATTATTTTTATATTTACTATTTATATATGTTAATACCTATGTTCCACGCAACCCTGCAGCAACTGCGCCTTTTCGCCGCGGTCGCGGAGCACAAGAGCGTCACCCGCGCGGCAGAGGAAGTGCACCTGACGCAGCCGGCCGTCTCCATCCAGATCAAGCGCCTGGAAGCGAAGCTCGGCATGCCCCTCATCGAGCACATCGGCAAGGAACTGCACCTGACGGTCGCCGGCGAGGAAGTGTTCGATGCTTCCAAAGACGTACTCGAGCGATTGGGTGACCTAGAGACCAGCCTCAACGATCTGCGTGGCGAGGTCGCCGGGCCACTGAATGTCCATGTCGTGAGTTCCGGGAAGTACTTCATGCCGCAGCTACTCGGCAGCTTCGTACGCCGCTACCCGAAGGTCGAGCCACGGTTGCAGATCACGAACCGCGCCAGTCTGCTGGCAAGCCTCGCCAAGAATCAGAGTGACCTCTACATCATGGGGCAGCCCCCTGAAGGGGTATCGGTGGCCGAGTATCCATTCCTGGAAAACATACTCGTGGTGGTCGCCAGGCCCGATCACCCATTGGTCGGCAAGAAGAAGATACCGCTCGCGCAGATTGCGAAGGAACGATTCGTCGGTCGTGAGAGCGGTTCGGGAACACGCAAGGCGGTCGAGAAACTGTTCCGGGATAAGGACCTGGACATTTCGGCCTATATCGAGCTCGATAGTGCGGAAGGTATCAAGCAGGGAGTGATGGGCGGTCTCGGAATCGGGGTGTTGTCGAAGCACAGCCTGCGGCTGGAACTCGATGCCGGCGAACTCGTCGTGCTCGACGTTGCCGGCTTCCCATTGCGTCGCCGCTGGTACGTCTCTCACAGGGAAGGCAAGCGCCTGTCGCGTGCCGCGCAGGTATTTCTCGAGTACCTCCGGGAAGAAGGTGAGGAGGAGGTAGCGCACCTGCTGGCCCTCGATCAAGAAACCCTGCGATGCGGCGCGCATGCAGCTCCAGCCGTCGTTGTCCGCCGGTAATAATCCGCGGGGTCAGCCGGTCTGGCTTTGAAGTTACGAGCAAACCGGACCACCGGAGTCACGATGACCAGCAACACTCGGGTATTACTTCTGGGCTGCACGCACGCAGCAGCAATCGCAGTAGGTTTCGCACTCGGCATCTATTCGCTCCCGATTCTCACAGCGCCTGCGAGCCCCTCGGCGGACGTCGTTCGTTCGGTAGGCGGCACTGCCGAGTTTACGGGGACGTTTCGGCGTGACCTTGAGGACAGCGATGCGTTGCATTACGGTGAGGGCACTCTCTATGTGAGCAGGGATACAATCGCGTTCGAGGGCCGCCTTGCGCCGGGACCGGACTATCGACTGTACCTGTCGCCTCGATTCATCGAGACGGAAGAGGCTTTCGAGGCGTCCAGACACGAGATGGTGCAGGTGGGGCACGTATTCACCTTCGAGAACTTCATGGTCGATGTGCCTGGTTCGATCGATCCCGGGGAATTCACCACCGCGATAGTGTGGTGCGAATCGTTCGGGCAGTTTATTACCGCGGCGGCTTACCGCTAGGAAAAAACAACCTATCTGGCAGGCGCACACATGTCGCTAGAAAAATTCCCGGCGGTCGACCCTGGCAAACTCGCCATGACACGCGAGGCCGTGCACGCGTATGCACGCGTCGCCGGCGCCTGGGCCAAGGCAAGACGTAGGAAACGCAAGCACTGGTGGCACGCGAGCCTGCGCCCGTCGCTGTACGGATTGACGACAGGTGTGATTTACGGACCCAAGGACTTCGAAATCGAGCTGGACCTGGCGTCCAGCCGGCTCCATGTACGTACCTGCACTTCGACCTTCAGCGAGCGTCTGGATGGCAAGTCCGGCGCGCAGGTCGCGAAGAGTATTGCCACCGCGCTGGCGGCCGCCGGTGCGAATGACGGGCAGGCACCGGATCACGCCTTCGCTATGGACCAGCCGTATCCGGGATTCTCGGCCGACCAGGCCAACCTCATGCATCGCGTTATCGGTTCGGTCGCTGCGGCGCTCGAGGATTTTCGCGCCACCATTCGCGAGGAGAAAAGCCCGATCCAGGTCTGGCCGCATCACTTCGACGTGTCGATGATCTGGCTGCCGGGTGGCAAAGTCGCAGGGCAGGACCCGGCGGACGAGGAATATTCCGACAAGCAGATGAATTTCGGTTTCGCGTTCGGCGACGAGAGTATCCCGGAGCCCTATTTCTACGTCAGCGCGTATCCATTGCCCGATGCATTGGAGCATGTGTCCCTGCCTGCCCGCGCGACGTGGCATAGCGACGGTTTCAATGGCGCGGTGCTTCTCTACAAGGATCTCGTTGCAATGCAGGATCCGAACGCTTACCTGCAGGAACTCTGGTCGACGTTATTGTCGGCTGGAAGCGAGTACCTCTGCAATGACGACGAGGAGAGACGATGAGCGACACCCTGGAATGGCACCGCGTTGCAGGCCTCGAGGAGCTGCCGGAAGGGCGGGTGAAGACGGCGACCGCAGGTTCCCACTCGATGGCGTTGACGCACATCGACGGCGAGTACACCGCGATGGACAACCGCTGTCCGCACCAGGGCGGACCGCTCGGCGAGGGGTCCATCGAGATCGGCGCAGAAGGGCAGTGCTGGCTGCGTTGCCCCTGGCATGGCTGGGACTTCGACCCGAAGACCGGTCTGCCGCCGGGCGGCCACAAGGACAGTGGGCAGAGGCTCTTCCCCGTCGAGGTCCGGGACGACGGCATCTACGTCGGGGTGGAGCCCGAACCCACGCGCACCAATACCGTTAGCGACCTGATGGCCGAGACCATGACGAACTGGGGGGTGACAAGCGTATTCGGCATGGTCGGGCACTCCAACCTCGGGCTCGCCGATGCGCTGCGGTTGCAGGAGTCGACCGGCAAGCTGCGCTATTACGGCATCCGTCACGAGGGCGCGGCCGCTTTCGCCTGCTCGGGCTACGCGAAGCTGACCGGCAAACCGGCCGCGTGTCTGACCATTGCGGGCCCCGGGGCGACAAACCTGATGACCGGCCTGTGGGATGCCAAGGTCGATCGAGCGCCTGTACTCGCGTTGACCGGGCAGGTTGACGTGCAGGTGCTCGGGCCCGGTGCGTTCCAGGAGATCGACCTGCATTCGGCCTTCGCCCCGGTGGCGCGTTTCAGCCAGACGGTGTTACACACGTCGAGACATGCGGAGTTGATGACGCTTGCATGCAAGAACGCCATCATCGAACGCGACGTCGCCCACCTTATTTTTCCTGACGACGTGCAGACACTGCCGGCCGCGGACTCGAGTCGCGCATCCGGTCCCGAGGGCAGGGTGGCGCTTCCGGAGATCGCGCCGGACGCGCAAGCACTCGAGAGCGCCACGAGGCACATAGGCGAATCGAAGCGACCGATCGTCATTGTCGGGTATGGCGCGCGGGATTCCATGGTCGACGTTATCGCGCTGGCGGAGCAACTTAACGCGCCCATGCTGACGACGTTCAAGGCCAAAGGGCAGATCTCAGATCGCCATCCGCTCGCAGCAGGGGTCCTCGGGCGTTCGGGCACCCCGGTCGCGAGCTGGTTCATGAACGAGTGCGACCTGATCCTGGCGTTCGGCGCGTCATTCTCGAATCACACCGGCATCACGCCGAAACGTCCCATCATCCAGGTGGATTTCGAGCGTATGGCGCTCGGCAAGTTTCACAGCGTGGCCGTGCCGGTTTGGGGGGAGATAGGCGTCACGGCGAGGCGTCTCGCATCCGCACTCGGCAAAGCCAGCCACACCGTCGACCAACGGCCGGAGCTGGCGGACCGCTGGTCGATTTGGCGAAAGGAAAAAGTGAGCCGTCTCGAAGCAGATCGCGGCCAGGGAATCGGATCGGCGAGGGTATTTTCGGCATTGACCGAGACCGCGCCCGGTGACGCGATCATCGCGGTCGACGTCGGCAACAACACCTACTCGTTCGGCCGCTACTTCGAGTGCACGAGCCAGCGCGTGCTGATGTCCGGCTACCTCGGCTCGATCGGGTTTGCCTTCCCGGCGGCGATGGGCGCGTGGGCCGCGACGCAGGACCAGGACGAGTACACGGGACGTAAAGTCATCTCGATCAGCGGAGACGGCGGCTTCGGCCAATACCTTGCGGAATTCACAACGGCGGTCAAATACAATATGAACATCACCCACGTACTGCTCAACAACGCAGAGCTCGGCAAGATATCCAAGGAGCAACGCGCTGGGGAATGGCCGGTCTGGCAGACCGGCTTGCACAATCCGAGTTTTTCGGCTTATGCACGGCTTTGTGGCGGCCATGGCACAACGGTGAAGAAGCCCGAGCATCTTGAGACCGCTCTGGAGGAGGCCGTGGCGCATGACGGACCGGCGCTGGTGGAAATCATCACGGACGCAGAGCTGACCTGATCGATCCAACAGCTGGGGGGAGTATGGTTGCAGAGGCGAGCGCGGCGGTATCGAAGAAGACGGCCGCTGCCGAAGAGAGGCACCGAGTCTGGGTTCGCAGCTGTCACTGGGTGGTGGCTATCAGTTTCCAGGTGCTGGGATCGTGACGTGTATCGCGAGCTGCTCGTCGTGACCTGCGGCAAAGAGCGAATCCGTTTTTTCATCGAGGATCTCGAAGCCATCGGGTTCGCATCTATCGAGGCACTGTTTGGGTGCTGGTCCAGTGAACATCCCCGTTAAATCGACGCGCCCGCCTCATGCCCGCGTGGTCTTTGTTTGTTGCCTGATGATGCTGGGGTTGGCGGCTTCGCGAGCCGAGGATTTCCGGGATTGGGACCATTACGGAGGCGGGCTCCACGGCATGCAATTTTCCAGTCTGCGGCAAATAAATACGCAGAATGTTCATCAACTCGAGGAGGCCTGGCGGTTTCGGACCGGGGAACTCGGGCAAGATCACCGCGAGCCGTTTGCGTTCCAGGCCAACCCGATTCTCGCCGAGGGGAAGTTGTATCTGCCGACCGGCAGCGCCATCGTCTTCGCTCTCGATCCGGCAACCGGAGAGCAGATCTGGCGCTACGACCCGGAGATCGACCGTAGCAAGCCGCACGCAGAGATCGCAAACCGCGGCGTTACCTCGTGGCTGGATCCGGAAGCCGATCCGGATGACGCCTGCCGGCATCGCATCTTTGTCGGAACGCTAGACGCTCGCATGATCGCGCTCGATGGCGGGACCGGGCAGCCTTGCGACGACTTCGGTGAAAAAGGACAGGTCTGGCTCAACAAGGATGTTCGCGCCGAGCGGGAAGGCGCGTGGGTCAATTACACCGTCACCTCGCCACCGGTCATTGTCGGCGATACCGTCATTGTCGGCTCGGCAATCGGGGACAATCGGGCCGTCGAGTCGGAATTGGGGATCGTACGCGGCATCGACGCGCGGAGCGGAACAGAGAGATGGCGCTGGGACCCGATTCCCCGCAACGAGAGCGACGCCGCGTACACGACCTGGAAGAGCGAGGAGGCAGCGCGCAACGGGTCGGCGAATGCCTGGGCACCGCTCGCCGCGGACCCCGTGCTGGGTCTCGTCTACGTGCCCACGGGCTCGGCGAGCCCGGATTTCTACGGCGGCGAGCGCGAGGGCGACAATCTCTACGCAAACTCGCTCGTTGCGCTGCATGCCGCAACCGGCGAGATCGCCTGGTACCGGCAACTCGTTCACCACGACGTCTGGGACTACGACCTGGCGGCACAGCCGACGCTCGTCGAACTGGAGCACGACGGGGAGGCCGTACCAGCCGTGTTGCAGGGCACCAAGACCGGGCACATATTCAGCTTCAACCGCGGGACGGGCGAGCCGATCTTTGCCATCGAGGAACGCCCGGTCCCGCAGGGTGGGGTCGAGGGTGAGCACCTGTCGCCAACCCAGCCGTTCCCGGTGGCGCCGCCGTCGATAGCGCGCTCCGAGCCCGTCGACGAGAACGACGCCTGGGGCATCCTGTATTTCGACAAGCGCGCCTGCCGCAGGAAAATGGCCGGGATGCGCTCGGAGGGCATTTTCACGCCGCCGAGCATCGCCGGGACCATCGAGCTTCCCGGATACGGCGGAGGCATCAACTGGGGTGGGCTCGCGTTCGATCCGGGCACCGAGACGGTCGTCACGTTCTCGATGGACGTTCCGATGGAGGTGGCGCTGATACCGAGAGTCGACTTGCGTGCAACCAGTGAATCCGCGGAATTTTCAGGTCAGGAGTTTGCGCAGATGGCCGGAACGCCGTACGGCATGCGGCGGACGCTGCTCGGCTCGCCGCTCGGCATGCCCTGCACGGCACCGCCCTGGGGCGTCCTGACGTCAATCGACATGCGACAGGGCAGGATCAACTGGCGACGGGGCGTCGGCTCGATCCAGGATCTCGCGCCTGCAATTGTGCCCAATCTCGAGCTCGGTCTTGGGGGGCTCGGCGGCCCGATCATCACCGCCGGCGGGCTCATCTTCATGGCCGCCGTGCAGGACGACTACCTGCGCGCATTCAACCTCGCCGATGGCGAAACACTGTGGGAAGGACGTCTGCCGGCCGGCGGGCAAGCGACGCCGATGACGTACTATCTCGAGGCAACCGGCAAGCAGTACCTGGCCATCGCGGCAGGCGGACATGCGCGAATCGGGACCACTCCGGGGGATTACCTGGTCGTCTATGCGCTGCCGGACTGAATGCTCGCAACCCGCAACGCCTTGCAAAGTGGTGTAAAGCACGCGATAAATAGGGTCGTCTGACTGCGCAGGGAACGATAAGAATGACAACGCGCCTTCCAGTTTTCCTGGTGTTCATCGTGGTGCAATTGTTTACTGGTCCGGCTCGCGCGGAGGTGTCGGAGTTCACCAGTTACGACGACTGCATCCTCGAGTCTCTCAAGGGCGTCTCGAGCGACGTAGCGGCGGACGCGATTATCGCGAGTTGCCGCAGCAAGTTCCCTGCATCTGCGCCGGCCGCGGCGATGCCTGCCGAGGCCGAGGCCGCAGCCGAGCCACAATCGGCAGCGGAGCGGGAGAGTGTCGCGCAGGCGGAAACCGTGTCGGAGCCGAAGCCCGCCCCCGGCCCCAGCCGCTCGCTCACGGGGGAGGAACTGAGCAAGCTGAAAGCGACGCTGTTCGGATTCACGACCAAGTACACCCTCACCTTCGAGAATTTCAACGAAGATATCGCCGTCACCGAAGTGACGATCGCGGTGTGGGACGACTTCGACCCGCGCGGCCTGAAGACATACACCGAGACGATGCACATCCCGCCGTCCGAGTCGGCCAAGGTCACCTACCAGGTCATATACATGGGTGATGACCAGGGGTGGCGCTGGAAGGTCGACTCCGCGAAAGGAATTCCATTAGTCAATTAGTTTCGAGGAAACTCCCGGATCCACTGGGAAAATAACCACTTTTCCCCCTCAGTCGGCGGGAGGCCGGCGTGCCGGGTGGCCTCGTCCGGCTTGCCGTCGGCATCGACGTTCGAGAACGCCAGGGCATCGCCGGCGGCGCCAGCGTGCGCAAGGCCGAGTTCGGGAAAGTGGGTTGCGCCGCCCGCAAAATCGTCGTTGAGATAGATGAGGAATGTCTCCGTGCGCTGCCCGCGCACGGCCAGTTCCCGGGCATAGGCAGGCTCGTCCGGATTCAGGTAGTCGAAATGCTCGGCGAAGGTCTCGCCGGGCCGGTAGTGAAGCACCTTGGGCACCTCCATCGCCGCGTCCGGACGGCCCGTGACGGCCGAAACCCGCCCCCTGAGCACAAAGGTCAACACGCCAGCGATTTCGATACCCAGGTCGCACTGCGAGTTCGTGCGGCGCCCGTCCTCGGTCGTGCCGCCGGTTGCCTTGTCATAGATCGTGGCACGAGCGAGACGGCCCCGCACGCGGTCGATGAGCCACTGGCAAACGGCGGTCGGGACGAACCGCTCCACCACCTGAATGCGGGGAGACTCGCGCAGCAGTCGCGGTTCCGGTGGCGTGAACCACGCGTCGAGGTTGATGGCTTCACGCATTCCCGCCCAGTCCGGATCCCCTGTCGCAGTGCCCGAGGGACCGATGGCAAGAATCTGCAGCGTTGACTGCGCCGCGTCGTGGCCGAGTTCGGCGGCGTGCTGCAGGTGATCGAGGGCGGCTTGCCAGTTCTGCGGACGCCAGAAAGACGTGCTGGCAATCGTGGCCGCCAGGTAGGCACCCAGCGCATCGCCGCTGCGGGCCGCCTGCTCGATAAGGGCGATGCCGCGCGTCGGGTCGGGCGCAACCTGCCGGCCGACCAGGTAGTTGAGCCCGAGCCGTGCGGCCGCCCGCCAGTTTCCGGACAGGGCGTCGCGCTCCAGCGCTTCGATCGACTCAGCTTGCATCGCGGAACGATATCACGCGCCAGCGGCGCAGCTGGGCAAACAGGCGGATGAGAAAATTCTCTGTGAAGTCGGTGCGACGCTCGCGCAGCTTATCGAAGATCACCTCCGCACGGGTGTTCCCGTCCATCAGTCCCCCCAGCAGCAGTTCGAGCACCGCTAGGGTCTGCGTGTCGCGCAGTCCGAATACGTAGGGCCCCCACGGGGTCGTTACCGCGAACAGCAGCCCGTCGCCCGTGGGCGGCCGGCGAACGTCGCCGGGCCCGACCAGGAAATAGGGATAGAGGTCGCCCAGAGATTCGTAGCCGGGTTTCTTGGTGACGACGGCTCCGTCGAAGACGCAGGCATCGAGCTGGGTCAGTAACAGGCACCAGAGCGCGTCCTCAGGCGTCTCGACGATCGGTTCGCCCATCACGTTCAGCGATGTATTGAGCAGCATGGGAACCCCGGTTCGGTCGCCGAAAGCGCAGACCAGTTCGTAATACGGCCCGTTGGCCTCGCGCGTGACGGTCTGCACACGGCCCGTGCCATCGACATGAACGACCGCGGGCACAAGATCCCGCTTGTCCTCGCGGAAATCCATCACGCGGAGCATGAACGGGCTGGATGGCTCGACGCCGTCCAGGTCGAACCAGTTGGTTGCTTCTTCGAGCGGGATCACGGGTGCAAAAGGGCGAAAGCCTTCACGATGCTTCACGCGCGCGTTGAGCTTCTCCTTGGCATCGGCCTGCCTGGGGTCGCAAAGGATACTTCGCTGACCGAGTGCTCGCGGACCGAGTTCGGACGGCCCCGAGAACCAGGCGATGATCTTGCCTGCGACGAGCAGGTCGGCCGCATCACTCACGCAGTCGTTCGTTTCCCTCGTCACGATGGACGGCGTCCGGGCGATCGCGGCCGCTATCTCTTGCTTGCCGTACACTGTGCCGAATGCATCCCGCTCGTAAACCCGGGGTGTGTACTCGCCGGTCAGTTGCCACAGCCCGTAGTAAGCAGCGCCGATCGCCGGCCCGGAGTCTTCGGCGGCGGGTATGACATACACCCGGTCGAAGTCCGTTTCCCGAATGATGCGCTCGTTGGCGACGCTGTTCAGCGCCACGCCGCCCGCGTAGGCGAGGTTACGGCTCGAGGACAGCGCGCGAACCCGGCCGACGAGGTACAGCAGCGCATGCTCGAGAGCGTTCTGCACCGAGGCCGCGAGATTCGCATAGGTTTTCCTGTGCTGCGGCCAGCGATCCGGTGACGTAAAGCGTTTCGGCACGTCGTCCGAGAATACGAAGCGTCCATCGCGAATCTCGAAGAACTCGTCGGGGCCGATGGTTGGCGTGCCGTACGGTGCGAGCCCCATCACCTTGCCGGCATCCATCGCGTCGCCGAATATCTGGCTCGCGGCCGCCGAGAACATCCCGCCGAGGCTGCCGATCGGCATCGTCGATCCCGGGGGCGGTGTGTTGAACCAGCGGCCCCCATCGATCATGTGCTTCTCCAGCGCCCGGAGGTCAGTGCCGAGCGCGTGATAGATCGAGTTGGTTTCACCGCCGGAGGAGCAGGTATCGATGACCGCGGATCGCTCGTCAGAAGAGAGATCCGCGCTGGGTGAGCCCATGCCGTCGATGACCAGCACGGCCGCATCTTCGAACCCGGATGTCGCGAATGCGCTTACTGCGTGCCCCGCGTGATGCGACAGCGTGAGGGTCGGTGTGCCGTGGCCCCTGATGTTCAGTATCGGATTCGCGGCCAGGTCGTTTTCCGGCAGTTCCAGCCCGCTCTGTGCGCAGAGTACGATCATGTCGAGGTCGGCCGGAGCGATACCGCCCTGGGCGAGGCAATACTGGACCGCGAGCGATGGCCGCGAGGCGAAGAGGCGGGCGCGCTTTTTGCCGACGAGGCGTTCTTCCTGCACGGCGGCTACGATTCTGTCGCCGTGCAAAAGGCACGCGGCACCGTTGTGCGAGGCGCTGAGGCCGAGTACCCAGGGTTTGCTGTTGCTGACCATAGCGCATTGGACCTTGATTGGGCACCGGCTTCAACCGGCGCCCGACCGGGGCGGACGTTGCGTTGCATAGCCTGATAAACTCGCGGCCCGATTCCCCGTCGAACCAACAACCTTATGCCTATCGATTTGCCACACTCCACGCTCAGCCGCAGCCAGGTTCAGGGGGTTTTCTCCCTGTATACGACAGGTCAATTCAAAGAGGCGCTCGAATCCGTGAACGCACTGCTTCGCGAGCATCCGGATGAGGGGATCCTCTATAACCTGGCAGGACTGACCCATGCCGCCCTGTTGCACTACGAGCCCGCGATCGTGCATCTGCGGCGCGCCATCGAGCTGAAGCCTGATGTGCCGGAGACCCACTATTTTCTTGGCAACACCCTGTTGCAGACCGGCGACGCGACGGCGGCGCTCGAGCATTTCGAACGAGCGATCGAGCTGCGGCCCGACTACGTGGAGGCCCACAGCAAGCTCTGCGAAGGGCTCGAACGCGATAACCGTATCGAGGATATGGCAGAGGCGCTGGCGCGCGCACGCGAACACTGCCCAGGCGCACACCCGGCGCTGGCCGTACGAGAAGCGGAGCTTCTGAAGCGGCGGGGAGATACCGCGGCTGCGCGCGCATGCCTGGAGAACTGCGCCTGGCAGGCAGCCGACGACGACACCCGTGAGACGGCGGCGTACCTGCTTTGCGACTTGTGCGATCGACTCGAGGCGACAGACGAGGCGTTCGCCTACGCCGATATGGGTAACGGCATCACGCGCGCAACCCTGGCGGCGCAAAGAGTGGACACGGATGCCTACTTCCGGGTAATCGAGGCACTGACGCAGGCGTTCGCGAATCTCGAGACAAGTGCATGGGAAACGGTGGATGTGGACGACGACCGGGCGGACCCGGTGTTCATCGTTGGATTTCCGCGGTCGGGGACGACACTGCTCGACACGATCCTGCAAAGTCACGGCGATGTACAGGTGCTGGAGGAAGTGTCGACCGTTCACCGGCTTGAATCCGAATTCCTGGAGATCGCCGGCACATACGGCGAAGCCGTCATCCGTCTCGACGCAGGGCAGGTCGGGACGCTCAGGCAGGCGTATTTCGACGAACTGGACAAGCACATCCCGCGTGAGCGGCAGGCGCCTGTCATCGTCGACAAGCTACCGCTCAACATCGTTCAAGCCGGCCTGATCCAGAAAGTGTTCCCCGGAGCGCGCTTCCTGTTCGCCGAGCGGCACCCTTGCGACGTCGTACTCAGTTGCTATGTACGGAATTTCGCCATCAACGAGGCCACGATCAGTTTCACGGAGCTGTCGGGTGCTGCCAAGCTCTACGATCGCGTAATGACGCTCTGGTCGCTGTACCGGGAAAAGCTGCCACTTGCCGTGCACACCGTTCGCTACGAGTCACTGGTCACGGATTTCGAGGCCACCGTGGCGGGCTGCCTGGCATTTCTCGGTCTCGAATGGGAGGAGGGTCTGCGCGATTTCGTCGCTACCGCGAAGAGGCGCGGGCGGATCGGCACGCCGAGCTACAACCAGGTGACCGAGGACCTGTACGCGGAAGCCAAGGGCCGCTGGCAGCGGTATCGCACCCACCTCGAACCGGTGTTGCCCGGTCTGCTCTCCTGGGCGGAGCGGCTGGGTTATCCGCAACGCTGAGCAACTATCCGTAATAACCACGATTGCGGGGCTTACCCGTCGAGGCTACGGTGCGCCCATAACAAGAGCAGTTCAAGCCTACGGCAACCCCCCTATATTGCCTGAGCGCTTGTGGCCCCGCCTGGGTTCTCCGGGCGGGGCACTTTTGTATCGGGTGCTGTCATTCTTCCTGCAGGCCCCTCGCTTTCTGCAGCATCTTGTCGCACAGGACTTCGCCGATGGGTATCGCGGAGGTCGCAGCCGGCGAGGGCGCGTTGCAGACGTGCAGGCTGCGCTTGGTTTCTGCGAACAGGAAGTCGTGCACCAGCGTACCGTCGCGCATAACGGCCTGGGCGCGAATCCCGGCGGGGTAAGGCTTGAGATCCGACAGGCGTATGGACGGACAGTACTTCTGCACCTGCCTCAGATATCCGGGCTTCCAAACTGAGTTCCATAATTCCGCAAGCCCGACCGCCAGGTTGTCCGCCGTCACACGCCAGAACCCCGGGAAGGCAAGCATCTCCGAGGTGTCCCGCAAGCTGAAGTTCAGGCGCCCGTAGCCTTCGCGTTTCCAGCCCTGGACCGCATTCGGGCCAACCGTGACCGAGCCGTCGATCATCCGCGTCAGGTGTACGCCGAGGAACGGCAGTCCGGGTTCTGGGACCGGATAGATCAAATGCTGCACAACCCCTTCGAGTTCGTCCGGCAGCCGGTAGTACTCGCCGCGGTACGGCACGATACGAAAGTCGACTTCGAGCTGCATCATTGCGGCAAGGCGATCCGCCATCAGCCCGCCGCAGACGATGAGACAGCGTGCCTCGGCAGTCGGTGCACCATCGACGTGAATGGTTACCGAGTCGGCAGACTCCTCGAGCGCGGTGACGGCGGCGCCGGTGCGGATTTCTCCACCGAGTTCCTCGAGCCGTCGGCTCATGGCGACAGCCACGGCCCGGTAGTCAACGATACCTGTACTCGGCGACAGTATCGCGCCCACCCCGGCCACGTTCGGCTCANNTCCACGCGGATGCCGTTCTGCAATGCCCTTTCATAGAGGGCGAGCATGCGTTCGTGTTCGGCGTCGTTGGTAGCGACGATCAGCTTGCCGCACTGTTCGTAGGGGATATCGTTGTCCCGGCAGAA
>JABAHR010015012.1_pt1 | contig 13604 bp, 9 predicted proteins | sample 7062101 | NCBI WGS metagenome assembly JABAHR01 (sample SAMN14534553, study PRJNA622989) | marine sediment metagenome | biome: marine biome [ENVO:00000428]; feature: marine pelagic biome [ENVO:01000023]; material: deep marine sediment [ENVO:00002113] | place: India: Gulf of Kutch | collected... | reverse complement strand
TCCGGGCCTGATCTCTGCGCTCAACACGCTTTGCGACCCGGCGCAGAAGGTGTTGATCAATACGCCGACTTACAACGGTTTCTATAGCGACCTGCGCTGGAGCCGGACGGTCGCCAGCGAGAACGTGATGCTCAACAACAATGGCGTCTGGGAGATCGACTGGGACGACTTCGAGTCCCGGCTTGGTCCGGATACGCCGGCGTTCCTGCTCTGCAATCCGCAAAACCCGACCGGCAACTGCTGGTCGGAGGAAGACCTGATGCGCATGGGCCAACTCTGCCTCGAGAACCAGGTTACCGTGCTCGCCGACGAGATCCACTGCGACTTCGTAATGAAGGGCCAGAAGTACGTGCCGTTCGCGAGCCTCCCGGACAAGGACATCGTCGCGAACAGCATCACGTTCAAGGCCATCAGCAAGACGTTCAGCCTTGCGGCAATGAAGAGTGCTTACTGGTTCACGACGAACCCGGTACTGAAGGAACGCATCAATTACAACCATCGCGTCGATCTCAACACCCTCGGCATGGTCGCCAACGAGGCCGCATATCGCGAAGGCGGCGAGTGGCTGGACCAGTTGCTCGACTACATCGACGGCAATCACGAATACGTGCAGTCCTACATGCAGGACAGCTTGCCCGGGATGAGTTATACGAAGGCGCAGGGTACCTATCTCGCCTGGGTGGACGTCAGCGGCCTGATGGACAAGATCGACGCACATGGCAAAGCCGAGGCCAGCCAGTCCGGCGACGAACCCAAACGGGCTGTCGACATCGTCGAGGAATGGCTGGTGCACAACGCGGGTATTCAGCTGAATCCCGGTCGAAATTACGGACCGGGCGGCGAAACCTTCATGCGCATGAATCTCGGCGCGCCGCGCCCACTGATCAGGACGGCGCTCGACAGCATGGCCGAGGCGGTCGACAAGGCCTAGGCCGGCAACCAAGCACGCTCGAAGAAGCACCCGTCACGGGTGCTTCTTTCTATGCGGAGCCGGCAGCGATCGCTTCCTCGACCGCTGCGCGAACCGGCTCGATCACCGGCACGCACAATGCCCGCTCGACCGCGCCCTGTAATGCGGCCATGCCTGCACAGCCGAGCACGATCGTGTCGGCGCCGAATTCCTCGACGAGCCGACGACCCGTATCGATCACTTTTTGCAGGCTCGCCGGATCCGCTGCAGACTGCTCGACCGAGATGTCGAGCGGCAGCTCGGCCGCCAGCTGCTCACGCAGACCGAGCTTATCGATATACGGCAGGTGACGGGCAATCGATTCGTCGGAAAGGGCGAGCACGCCGAATCGGCGGCCGTCTCTCGACGCTTCCTTGAGCGCACTCTCCTGCATGCCGAATACGGACTTGTCCGTCCGCCGGCGGCACTCCGCGAGTCCCGGGTCCGAGTAACAGGCGATAACGAAGGCGTCGTAATCCTGCTCCTCGCCGACCCGATCAACGACAAGCGACGCGGCTAACGCGACGTCGGCGTCGGTCTCGATGCCGAACGGGCCCGACGCCAGGGTCACGCATTCGACGGCCGCACGGCTTGCGAGCCTGTCGAGGGTCTCGCGCAGGTTATCGGTCACCTGTTCGTTGGCGTTCGGGTTTATGACGAGCACCCGCATCATCAGACGTCGAGTTCGACACCGAAGTTCTTTGCCGGATCCAGCTCTGGCGCGAGCCTGCCGGGCATGCCGGTCGTATCGATCGTCCGGCGCGGGATGAATTCGCCGGCGCCGCGCTCCACCTGCAGCGCATTGTTCTCGACGACGACCCTGCCGCGCTGGATGACGGTCGTCGGCCAGCCGCTGATCTGCATGCCCTCGTAGGGCGTGAACTCCATGTTGTCATGCATGTCTTCCGCGCGGACCGTGCGCGTCACTGCCGGGTCCCAGATGGCGATATCGGCGTCCCGGCCTTCGGTGATCGAGCCCTTGCGGTGCTCGAGGCCATAGATCTTCGACACGTTGCCCGCAGCCAGCGCCACGAAATGATTGAGCGTGATGCGACCTTTTAAAAAGCCCTCGGAAAACAGCAGGGGCAGTCGCATCTCGATACCGGGCAGCCCGTTGGCGATCTGCGGGAACTTGGCATCGGGCCCGGCATGCAGCTTGCCCGTCTCGTCGAATCGGTACGGCGCATGATCGGACGAATAGACCTGGAACGTGCCGTTTTGCAGGCAGCGCCAGATTTCCTCCTGCGACGCGCGATCCCGCAATGGCGGACTGCAGCAAAGCTTGGCGCCGTGCATGCCCGGCAGGTCCATCTGCTCGGCATTCAGGAACATGTACTGCGGGCAGGTCTCGCCGAACACCTTGCGGCCGTCGTAGCGCGCCCTGGCGATGATCCGTGCACCGGCCTCGGTCGACACATGCACGATCAGTATCGGCGCATCGAGAAACCCGGCCAGCGCGATGGCGCGGTTGATGGCCTCGGACTCCGCCGTTCTCGGGTGACTCAGCGCATGGTACTTCGGCGCGCCGTGACCCGAGTCGACGAGCTTGCCGCTCATCCACTTGATCATCGCGTTGTTCTCGGCGTGGATCATGGTCAGCGCGCCGTGGCGCTTGGCCACCGAGAGGATATCCAGCATCTGGCTGTCGTCGACGATCAGCCGGTCGTAGGTCATGTAAACCTTGAACGAGGTAATACCGTCCTCGATCGCTTGCGGCAGCTCGCGGTGCAGGACGTCATCCGTCGGGTCCGAGATAATCAGGTGAAACGAATAGTCGATCACCGACTTCGGCGCCGCGCGGCCATGATAGAGCTCGAGCACCGACTCGAGATTCTGCCCACGATGCTGCGCGGCAAACGGCACGATGCAGGTATTGCCGCCGAAGGCGGCAGAAACGCTGCCCGAGTAATAGTCGTCGGCAGTCATCAGGCCGCTCGACGACTCCTGCTCGATGTGGCAGTGCGCCTCGATGCCGCCGGGCAGCACATACTTGCCGGCCGCGTCGATCTCGCGCTCGGCGTCACCCAGCCCCCGGCCGACAGCGACGATTCGCCCGTCCTTTACGGCAACGTCCGCCTCGAAGGTCTCGAAGGAATTCGCGACGGTGCCGTTGGAGATTTTGAGATCGAAGGTCATGGCTCAGACGCCCCGGATCGCGCCGCCGTCGCAGCGAATCAATCCGCCCGTCATGTAGCTGGCGGGTTCGCTGCAGAGGAAAGCGCCGACGCTGCCAAATTCCTCGACGGTGCCGTACCGCCCTGCGGGGATGGTCGCCTGCCCTGCCGCTGCGACCTCCTCCACGGTGCGGCCGGTGCGCTCCGCGTCGGCCTTGTCGAGTTGCGCCAGGCGGGCTGTCAGGATCCTGCCCGGCAGCAGCATGTTGACCGTAATGCCCTGCGCAGCGGTCTCGTTCGACAGGGACTTGCTCCAGCCGACGATGGCCGAGCGGATGGTATTCGACATCGCCAGGTTCGGTATCGGCTGGACGACGCCGGATGACGCAACCGTCAGGATCCGGCCCCAGCCCGCGGACTTCATGTCGCCGATGCACAGGTTGGTGATCTCGATGACGCGGATCAGCATCGTGTCGATCTGTTCGCGCCACTGCTCGGCATCCGGCATGTCGGCCGTCCCCGGCGGCGGCCCGCCGGTGTTGTTGACAAGGATATCCACGCCACCGAGCATCTTCTTCGCGCCTGCGTAAAGATTGGCGGCGGCATCTCTGGCCGCGAGGTCGACGACCAGGTAGCCGGCATCGCCCGCACATTCCGCATTCAGATTGTTGGCGACATCCACGAGCTTGTCCTCGTCGCGCCCGGTGACGATCACACTCGCGCCCTCCTCGCAGAGTTTGGTTGCGATGCCGAGGCCGAGCCCCTGTGAGGACGCCAGCACCAATGCCCGTTTTCCTTTGATACCCAGATCCATAATTAAAGTCTCTCTATGTATTGTTCGACCCGCTCGATCAGCCGGGTCAGTTCTTCCCGGTCGCTTGCATTCAATTTCGGCCCGGGCGCGCGGACTTTCGGCGAGGCGATCACGCCGCGTCGATGCAGGACCTCCTTGCGCAGCGCCAGTCCGAAGCCCGGTTGCTGCTCGTGCCGGACGAGCGGCAGGTAGGCGTCGAACACGTCCTCGGCCTGGTCATGCTGACCGGCACGGTGCAGCTCGACCACCGCGACGAGCATCTCGGGATACGCGAAACCCGTCATCGCCCCGTCGGCGCCGCGTGCCAGCTCCTGTGGCAGGTAAAGACCGCCGTTGCCACACAGTATGGACACCCTGCGCAGACCTTCGTCCGTCGCCTCGCGCACGGCCGAAATCTTGTTGAGCCCGGGGCACTCTTCATGCTTCAGCATCACCAGCTGTTCGAAGTCGGCAACGAGTTCGTTGAACAGCGGCACCGATATCTCGGATCGGGTCGCCTGCGGATAATCCTGGTAACAGACCGGAACGCCGTCGCCCAGCGCGGCAAACACCTGCGCGAAGTAATTGTAGATCTTCTGCTCCGTGCCGAGCCCGGGCAGCGGCGCGACCATCACGCCGGCAGCGCCGTTGTCCATGCTGAACGCGGACAGGTGGACGAGGTTGTCGAGGCCCGCGTTCGACACGCCGACCACGACCGGTACTTTGCCATCCACGCGTTTGAGCATGCGCAGGAGGAAGGCCTCGGACTCCTCCGGCGCCATCTTCTGCGCCTCGCCCATCATGCCGAGCACCGTGATGCCCGAGACGCCCTGCTCGATGTAGAAATCGGCGAGCCTGTCCGTGCTCTCCAGGTCGAGCGAACCGTCTTCCAAAAATGGCGTTGCGGAGATGATGTAGACGCCGCGCGCAGTCTCGTCGAGTTTGTAAGGTGACATGGCTCCCAGTCCTTTGTTCAACGCACAGCCATCCGGATGTACTCCCGGCTGACGTCGGTTTTTTCGGTTGCGTACCGGTTCTCACCGGACAAGTAGTCTTTCATCAGTGCGAGGAAGACTCCGGACAACATAAGCAGCGCGACCAGGTTTGGCAATGCGCTCGCGGCAACCGATATGTTGGCCAGCGCCCATAGCTGGTCGACATTGGTGATCCCCGCGAACAAAACGCCCGGCAGGAAGTAGATCCACCTCGCGTAACGGAAGAACGTTTCCCCGAACAGGCTGACCAGCGCCGTTTCGAAATAGACAAAAAATCCGATCTGCGTAGATAGGCAAAAGGTCAGTATAGCGACCGAGATGAAGGCGTTCGCAAGCTCCGGTGAATAATAGGTGGCGAACGCGTCCAGCAACATCTCGATGCCCGAATTGCCGTTTGCGAGCACGCCGGAACTCAGGATGACGAAGGCGGTAATCGAACATACGACCGTCGTGTCGACAAATACTTCAGCCGCGCCCCAGAGCCCCTGGCGAAAGGGATGCGGCGTTTCTGCATTCGAATGCACCATCGGCGCGGTGCCGAGACCTGCTTCATTCGACAACATGCCGCGCGCCATGCCCATCTGGATCGCCGACATGACCGCGGCGCCCGCGAAGCCGCCGACAGCGGGGGCAGGCGCCATTGCATAGCGAAAGATCTCGCCGACAGCCGCCGGCAGCTGGCTGGCATTGGCGACCAGGATGATCGTGCCGCCGACCAGGTAGGTGACCGTCATGAAAGGCACCAGCGCCTCGCAGAACCGGCCGATTCTGCGCACGCCGCCGATTGCGACAGTCGCGGTCACGATCGCCATCAGTCCCGTCACCCAGTACGGGTCGAGACCGTAACTCGCGTCGAAAGCGCGCCCCACCGTGTGCGCCTGCAGCAATGAGGAACTGAAGAAACAGTTGATCGTGACGCCGATGCTGAACAGCACCGCGAGCGACTTCCAGCCGAGCGCCTTCTGGATGTAATACATCGGTCCGCCGTGGACGTGGCCGTGCTCGTCGACCTCGCGATAGTGCACGCCGATGGTTACTTCGGCGGTCTTGGTGATCATGCCGAAGAATGCGAGCACCCACATCCAGAATATGGCGCCGGGTCCACCGACCGACAGCGCGGTCGCGACGCCGGCCATGTTGCCCATGCCGACCGTGCCGGCGAGCGAAGTGGATGTTGCCTGGAACGGCGTCATGCGGTCACGATCCGTATCCTCGCCGCGGCTCATTATCCGGCCGAAGGTGTTCCGCATGATGTAAGCGAAATGGACGACCTGGAAGAAGCGCGAGCGGACAGTCAGGAATATCGACACGAACGCGATGAACAGCATCGTCCACGGCCCCCACAGGAGATCGCTGACGGTTGTCACCGCAGTCAGAAACGCATCGTACATACCGCTCCCCCACGCCCGGTCCGGCGCATCAATTTTTGTCAAGAAGTCGTTTCCAGCTCGAGCAGTCCGCGCGTAGGTGTTTGATTTTCTTTATAACCTGCGGGCAGGCCCTGACTGTATCAAACCGGCTTTTAATCTCCAATGGCTGGCTCAATTGGCGTAAACTTGAGCGACACGAATACACAAGCCGTCGCAGCCCGGTCCCGGGAAAGGCGGAGAAAGAAGCGGGGGAGCAGTCATGAGAGACGCAATTCTGGCGGTCAGGTTTTTACGTTTCGGCATCATCGCGACGACGCTGACGCTGGCCGCATGCGCACCGGATTCGACGGGCGATGCGGATGGTGGCGACGCTGCGCCAGAGGCCAGCGCGTCGGTCATCAGGAATGCGCCGGGCACAGACGGCGGCACCTGGGGCTATCTCGGCGGTGACGCCGGGCATACGCGATATTCGCCCGCTGACGAAATCACCCTCGAGAACTTCGAGGATCTCGAAGAGGCCTGGGTGTGGGATGGCGCGAGCTTCAACGCGCAGAGCGGCCGCTCGACGCCGAGCTATATCAACGGCAAGCTGTACACGGTTGCAGGGCCGCGGCGCTACGTCGTTGCGCTGGACCCGGGTACCGGCGAGCTATTGTGGTCCTACGGCGAGCCCAAGACGCCGCGCTACGAATACTCGATGCGCGCCGACTACGGCAAAGGCGTCGCCTATGCCGAGATCGACGGCCGCGGCGTCATCTACATCTCGTCGCCGGCGTTCTTCCTGACCGCCCTCGATGCCGAAACCGGCAAGCCGCTCGAAAACTGGGGCCGCCCGGTCGGTGTCGATGGTTTCCCGGAGACGGGCGTCACGGACATGCTGACCGACCTCTTGTCCGACCTGCCCTACAGCCATGATCCCTACGAGGGGATGGATCTCGGCGACGGTTACATCACGACCTCGTCGCCACCGATCGTCGTCAACGGCGTCGTCGTCGTTGGCAACTCGCATGAGCAAGGCTACTACCAGTCGCGTATCGAGAACGTGCCTGGCGACATCCTGGGCTACGACGCGAAGACGGGCGAGTTCCTGTGGAAGTTCCACGTGATTCCGCGACCCGGCGAGTTCGGCCACGAGACCTGGGAAAGCGATGCCTGGCAATACACCGGTGACATCTCGTCATGGGCGCCGATGTCCGCCGACCAGGAACGCGGCATCGTCTACATCCCGACGAACGGCGCGACGATCGACTACTACGGCGGCTTCCACCCGGGCGACAACCTGTTCGGCACCAGCCTGATCGCGCTCGACGCGAAGACCGGCGAACGCGCCTGGCACTACCAGCTCGTCAAACATGACATCTGGAATTACGACACGCCGACGGCGCCGGTATTGCTGGACGTGAACATCGATGGCGAGGAAGTACCGATCGTCGTGCAGACGACCAAGCAGAACTTTGCCTACACCTTCAACCGCGAGACCGGCGAGCCCATCTGGCCAATCGTCGATACGCCGGTGCCGGCATCGGACGTCCCTGGCGAGAAGCTGGCAGAGACACAGCCGTTTCCGACCAAACCCGCCGCTTACGGCATGCAGGGCCTGACCTATGACGACCTCGTCGACTACACGGCGACCCTGCGAGAACAGGCGATCGAAGCGTTGAAAGAGCACAAGATCGGGCCGCTGTTCAATCCGCCGCTGCATCGCGACAACGACCAGGGCTACCGGGCCGCGTACTGGTGCCCGGGCGACGGCGGTGGCACCAACATCGACGGTCCGAGCGTTGCCGACCCCGAGACCGGTATCCTGTACGTGTCTACGCGGGCCGGCTGCTCCTCGCGCATCATCGTCTCGGGCGCGGAACGTGACCCCAATATCGAGGCGCCGACGGGCCGCACATTCTCTGACTTTGCGTCGCTGCGCTCTGACCAGGTCCGGCATCCGGCGGGCATCCCGATGTTCAAGCCGCCGTACAGCCACATCACGGCGATCGACATGAACACCGGCGAACACCTGTGGCAACTGCCGATCGGTGAGACGCCGGATCGCGTCAGTCAGAATGCGGCGCTGGACGGCGTCGAGCTACCCGAGTCGACCGGCACCGGCAGCAATGCGGCCATGCTGGTCACGAAGACGGCATTCATCTATGCGAGCCAGCTCGCTGACGGGACGCCTGCATTGTTCTTCGTGGACAAACAGACCGGTGACCAGATCGGCAGCGTGGAGATCCCGGACCAGGTTTACTACGGTATGTCGACCTACGTTCACGAAGGCAAGCAGTACATCATGCTGCAGACGGGCTCCAGGCACACGACGATGGCGCTCGCCGACTTTTGAATCAGCTGAGCGTGGCGGGCTCGGCTGCCGCCGAGCCCGCCGTTATCTTCGCGATATATCATGATGTGGACTCAACGCCTGCTGCGTGCGAAAGCGCTTTGCTATAGTGCGCGCCTCGGCACCCAATCCAGGTAAGCCCATGGCCCGACAACCCAGCGAAATCGAGCAGAACCTGCATCTTGCCCACCTGGCCGAGATGCGCGCGCATGGTGGCGACGTCGGCACGCCCGGCCTCAATGACGATGTCATCCTGGATTTCCTCGGGCGCGATTCCTCGCTGGCCGCGGCGATCGACCGTGCTTACGAACATTACCTGGGGCTGAAATCCTCGGATCCCGGCTTCCTTGCGCTCGACGAAGCCGAACAGGTTCGTCGTGCGCAGCAGGGGTTTACCAATTTCTACGACGTCGAAGCGGTCAATCCCTACGTCGCTGCCGCCGCAGCGGGACCCTGGATCGTCACCCTCAAGGGCGGGGTCGTCTACGATTGCGGCGGCTACGGCATGCTCGGGCTCGGCCACGCGCCGGAAGCAGTGCTCGCCGCGATGAACCAGCCGCACGTCATGGCCAATGTAATGACTGCCAGCGTCAGCCAGATGCTGTTCATCGAGTGCCTCGAAAAGGAGATTGGGCACGCGCGGGGCGGTTCACCGTTTGCCCGCTACCTGTGCCTCAACAGCGGCTCCGAGGCAAACTCGGTGGCGTCGAGAATCTCCGACATCAACACCAAGACCATGACGGACCCCGGCGGCCGCTATGCAGGCGCCCGGATCCGCGGCATTACGCTGAAAGGCAGCTTTCACGGACGCACCGCGCGGCCGGCGCGATACTCCGACTCGACTCTGGGGGAGTACCGCAAGTACCTCGCATCGTTCCGCGACGATGACTACCTGCTGACCGTCGAGCCGAACGATGTCCACGGCCTGGAGGCGGCCTACCAGGCCGCAGAATCCGCGGGCGAGTTCATCGAGGCCTTCTTCATGGAGCCGGTCATGGGCGAAGGCAACCCGGGACAGGCGATATCGCCGGAATTTTATCGGCGCGCTCGGGAACTGACGCAACAGCACGGCTCGATGTTCATCGTGGACTCTATTCAGGCGGGGCTGCGGGCGCAGGGCGTGCTGTCGATTGTCGACTATCCCGGGTTCGAAACCCTGGACGCGCCGGACATGGAATCCTGGTCGAAAGCGCTCAATGCCGGCCAGTTCCCGCTGTCGGTGCTGGGACTTGCCGAAAGCGCCGCCGAAATATTTCGTCACGGCGTCTATGGCAATACGATGACGACCAACCCGCGTGGTCTCGACGTGGCCGTCGCGGTCCTCGAGCAGTTCACACCCGAACTGCGGAAAAACATCCGCGAGCGCGGCGTCGAGCTCGTCTCGAGGCTCGAGGCGCTGGCCGGCGAAGTCGACGGCGCCATTACCGGCGTGCAGGGAACCGGCCTGCTATTCAGTTGCGAGCTCGACGAGCGCTACAAGGTATATGGCACCAACAGCACCGAGGACTATCTCCGCCGCCACGGACTGGGCGTCATCCACGGCGGCGCTCACTCGCTGCGCTATACGCCGCGCTTCGCGGTCGGCGCCGAGGAGGTCGACCTGATCATCGAACTGACGCGCGACGCGTTGTTGAACGGTCCGCGAACGGATTGAGCTAAGCCCTGACGGCGACGCCCAGCCACTGCGCAACCAGCGCGGGTCTCTCATTTCCTTTGATCTCGATCACGACGTCGGTGGTGAATTCAACGCCGCCGTTGTCGCGCACACGCGCGCCGGCGAACGTAAAGTTACCGCGGATCTGCGAGCCCGCCGGCACAGGTGCCGGAAAGCGGATGCGGTTGAAGCCGAAGTTGAACATCTGCGTATCCTCACCCGCCGCGAATCCTGCACGATTGAATACCTGGTAGGAGAAATAAGTCAGCATCGACAGGGTCAGGAAGCCGAACGAGATCGTCGTGCCCAACGGCGAGTTCTCCCGCGCCCACTCCGGATCGATATGATAGGGATCTTCGTCTTTCGTCAACGTTGCGAAGGTATTGATGTCGTCCTGCGTCACCGTGTACCAGTCGCTCGTGCCGAGCTCAGTGCCGGCCGGCAGCTCCAGAAGTTCCGTGAAATCTTTCATCGATGCTCCCGGGATATCGCCCGGCTCCTCGCGTCAACTACAATGAAATCGACGGTAACCATAGTGGAATGATGCAGGCATGGCCAACGTCCCGGAATATATCCAGCAATGGGAACGGCACTGCCGCGAGGTGGAATCGACCGCATTGCCCGCCAACTTCCGCGCCGTGCTGGACAACGCCGCGCGCGACTACGGAAACCGACTGGCGCTGCAATTCATCGACAGCGACGATCCGGGCCTGACTTTCAGCGAATTGCGGGATGCGGTAATGCGCGTGGCGTCAGCGTACTCGCAGATCGGCATCGGCGCGGGCACCCACGTCGCGGTGATGATACCGAATCGGGTCGAGTTCCCGCTCACCTGGCTGGCTTTGGCCTGCCTCGGCGCGGTCATGGTGCCGACGAATGTGTCCTACACCGCCGGCGAGCTGGACTACGTCTACAACGATGCCCGCGTAAGCTACCTGGTGATTGATGACTCGCTGTTACCGGTATTCGCGGGTATGCAGGACAGGCCGGCGGCATTGAGCGATTCGAATGTCATTGTCGTCGGCGAAGGCGCTGACCGCTATCGCCGTTACGAGGAGATCGTGGCGGCGGCGTATCCGGGCTTCGAGCCGCTGACGGAACCGGAACCGGATGCCCTGCTCAACATCCAGTACACCTCGGGCACGACAGGTTTCCCGAAAGGCTGCATGCAGACGCAGCGTTACTGGATCGTCCTCGGTCGCACGGCCGGTTCGATGTCCGCCCCGGTTCGCTCGCTGCTGACGGATCACCCGTATTTCTACATGGATCCGCAGTGGGAACTGATGTGGGGACTGCTGGACGGCGTCACCGTGTACGCGGTCGGCAGGATGAGCACGTCGAGATTCTGGGAGCGCGTCAGGAAACACGCTATCGAATGGGCGTGGTTCCCGAATCCCATCCTCAAGCTGCCCGCAGCGCCGAACGACGCCGATAACCCGATCCGGGCGTTTGCGGCGGGCTGGATATCGGCCGCGGCCATCAAGGAGGCGGAGGCGCGCTACGGCGCGCCGGTACGCAGCGCCTACGGCATGACAGAGATCGGCGGCGGCACCTTCGTCCCCCTGGAAATCCCGGACGATGACATTCTCGACACCGTGGGGCTGCGCGCGCCGTTTCGCGAACTACGCATCGTCGACGATAGCGGTCATGACGTGCCCGACGGCACACCAGGAGAATTGATCGTGCGCGGCGACGGCCTGTTCCTCGGCTACTACGACAAACCTGAAGCTAACGCCGAGAGTTTTTACGACGACTGGTTCAGGACCGGCGATATGTTCATCAGGACGGCGTCCGGTTACTACAAGATCATCGGCCGTTACAAAGACATGATCCGGCGCAGCGACGAGAACATCTCGGCGATGGAGGTCGAGCACGTCGTGCGCATGCTGAACGCCGTCAAGGAAGCCGCCGCCGTGCCGGTCCCCGACGACTACCGCGGCGAGGAACTAAAAATGTACGTGAGTCTGCAAGACGGGCTCACGCCAGCGGATTGCGCGCCGGAAGCGATCATCGAACATTGCCGCGCGCATCTCGCGCCGTTCAAGATCCCGCGCTATATTGCCTACGTGGAGGCCATGCCTTATACGCCTTCGAACAAAGTGGCCAAGCACGAGATGATCGCCGACGTCGACGACCTGAGAACAAACGCCTGGGACGATCAGGACAAGGTCTGGCGCTGAATCCTGCGCACCAGTAACCAGGACAGCAGCAGGGCCAGCAGGGCGAGGAACAGCGGCGATACCTGGCCACCGCCGGCGCCGCCGGTACCCTCGTTGACGCCGACCTTGACGGTGCGAATCGTCGTGGCCTTGTTGCCCGCCCTGTCGAAAGCCGAGTAGTTCACCGTGTAGGTGCCGATCACAGCGGAATTGACCGTGCCGGAGATAAGCACGGAATCGCTGACGTCGCCGTCGATGTCATCCGTCGCCGTAGCGCCCTCTTCGATGTACTCGGCGCCTGCAGGAAGCTCGATCGTCGCAAGCCCGTTCAGCGCGATCGTCGGCGGCACCCTGTCACCCAGCCCGAGTCTGCCGATGCCATTATTGGCATGAATCTCCAGCACACCCGCGACCCGGCCGGCCATGATCAGATCAAGGGAATCGTCATTATTGAAGTCGATCAGCAGCGCGCTCTGCATGCCGCTGCTGACGATCTGTTCGGGCTGCAGGCTGAACGTGCCGCCTGCACCGCCTTTATAGAGCTGGTGCACGCCAGCCTCGTTCAGTGTCACGATGTCGGGCACCAGGTCCGCGTCCATGTCCCCGGAGATCATCTTCGTCAGCGGCGACGCGCCGATGGAAGTGCCTGACGGAAACGTACCATCAGACCGCTGAATCAGGAGCTTGCTTTCCGGCAGTTCGAGATCGTCTCCGTCGATGGCCAGGAGCAGGTCGACATCGCCGTCCCCGTTCAGATCGTTCGCCGCAACTGAAGCGACGCTGCCGCGCAGCAAGCGCTGCGAACTGTAGTCCCGGCCGTTACCGGAATTCTTGAGTAGCCGAACTGCCCGGTCGCTGGCATCGATCATCACGATATCCAGCCAGGAATCATTATCGAGATCGGCGACCGCAACATCCAAGGCGCCGGCGCCGGGTAACGCATTCTGTGCATACCCGGTCGCGCCATCGCTCAAAAAAACGTAGGCATCCCCTTCTCCGACCACGACGAGATCGTCGTTGCCGTCGAGATTCAAGTCACCCGTTGCCGCGGCCGTCACCAGTCCGGGGTTCGCGCCGGTGATACGGATCTCCTGGGAGATGCCGCCGCTACCGTCGTTCAGCCAGACCTTGGCCACTGCATTGCTTGCGCCGGCGACCGCGATATCTTTGTTGCCGTCACCATTCCAGTCGAGCGCAACAACGGCGCCGCCACCGCTACCCGTGCCGAGAGACGTGCC
>JABAHR010003564.1_pt4 | contig 13637 bp, 14 predicted proteins | sample 7062101 | NCBI WGS metagenome assembly JABAHR01 (sample SAMN14534553, study PRJNA622989) | marine sediment metagenome | biome: marine biome [ENVO:00000428]; feature: marine pelagic biome [ENVO:01000023]; material: deep marine sediment [ENVO:00002113] | place: India: Gulf of Kutch | collected... | reverse complement strand
AAGCCGGACGTCGACACCGCACGGGCGTTCGTAACGAGCGGTGATTACTTCTGGAATAGCGGCATTTTCATGATGCGCGCATCCGTCTGGCTTCGCCTGATCGGGCAGTTTCGCCCCGACATCGCCAAGATCTGCTCGAGAGCATTCGCCGAGGCGGAGGTCGACCGCGACTTCTGCCGCCCCTCGCCGACGGTGTTTCGCGACTGTCCCGCCGATTCCATCGACTATGCCGTCATGGAGCGACTGGCCGACGCGGCGGGGGACGCCGCTGACGCCGTCGTCCTCGCGCTCGACGTGGGTTGGTCCGATGCGGGCTCGTGGTCGGCGCTCTGGGAGATTAGTCGCAAGGATGAGCGCGGCAACGTGATCGAGGGCGACGTCGTCCTCGAGGGCGCGACGGACACACTGGCTCTCGCTCAGCACCGGCTGCTCACGGCGGTGGGTGTGCGCAACCTGATCATCATCGAGACCCCCGACGCGGTGCTGGTGGCAGACAAGGACCGTGCCCAGGACGTCAAGCGCATTGCGGACTGGCTCAAGCGTGAACAACGTACCGAGTTCAGATACCACCGCCGGGTGCACCGGCCTTGGGGCAGCTACGAAGGGTTGTTCCAGGGAGAGCGATTCCAGGTGAAGCGATTGGAGATCAATCCGTATGCATCGTTGTCGCTGCAGATGCACCATCACAGAGCGGAGCACTGGGTGGTTGTCAGCGGCACGGCGCGCGTGACGCGGGACGAGGACGAGTTCCTGCTCGGGGAGAACGAATCGACGTTCATTCCGCTGGGCAGCCGGCACCGGCTGGAGAACCCGGGGAAGATTCCTCTGGTGCTGATCGAGGTGCAATCCGGCGCCTACCTCGGCGAGGACGACATTGTGCGCTTCGCCGATGTCTACAATCGACAGGCCACCGAATGAGTCCGCCCGCGGGCCGCCCGCGCAAGCCGTCTTGCCGGCCCAACGAGGAGCAGCCATGACCTTCGACCTGCGATTCCAGGTGCTCACCCTGCCGAACGTTCCCTGGGACGACCTTTGTCGGCGCGTCCGACTTATCGAAGAGCTGGGTTTCGATGTCGTCGGCGTGGCGGATCATTTCGTCGACTGGACCAACCCGTCGCGTCCCTGGTTCGAGGCCTGGACGCTGGTGGCGGCTTTGGCGCGCGAGACCGAGCGCATCAGGATAGCGACGCTCGTGACGCAGATACCGCTGCGCAGCCCGGCGCTGCTTGCGCATCAGGCGCTTACCGCGGACCACCTCTCCAGCGGACGGCTCGAGCTGGGATTGGGTATCGGCCTGGCGACCGATCCGTCCTACGCCATGATGGGTATTCCCAACTGGAGCATTCGCGAGCGGGTCGCGCGATTCCCCGAGTACGTAGAGATCGTCGATCGTCTGCTGTCCAACGAGGTCAGCAGCTACGAGGGGCGCTACTATCACATCGAGGGCGCGGTGATGAGCCCCCGCCCCGTGCAGCAGCCTCGGCCGCCGCTCGTCATCGCGGCCATGGGCCCGGTCATGATGCGTCATGCTGCGCGCTATGCGGACAATTGGAACAGTCTCAGTTTCGCCGACACGTTCGAGGCGCAGCTCGAGCAGACGCGGGAACGCCTGGCTCTCATCGACGAGCACTGCGCGGCGCTCGGCAGGGATCCGCAGACGCTGCGCCGCTCCTATCTCATGTTTGATGGCAGCTCGCGCGCCAGCGGAGGGCTGATCGGCTACTACGGGTCGGAAGACGTTTTTGTCGATCAGGTGCAACGCCTGGTCGCGCTCGGTATCTCCGAGATCGGCCTCTACTTCCCCACGCGCAAGGACCAGCTGCCGGTGTTCGAGCGCATCGCACGTGACGTCATTCCCGAGCTCAAGGCGGCCCATGCGAGGCAGGCCAGACGCTGACTCCTGAAGGTGGAGCGCGCTGGGCGGCCGCGGACGGTCTAATCGCAGGCGCAGCGACAAGCGCGTGAGCTCAGGGGTGCTGTGCCGGGGCGTTGCGCAGCAGCGGCCGGTCTCGTTCGCGAGGCACCGTCATCACTGATCGGCACGCTCGCGGGGATAATCGATGTAGCGGGCGGTCTCGTCGGCCACGCTTTTGCCGCAAATTTGCTCCACGACATAGAACGCCATGTCGATACCGGCGGCAACGCCGGCCGAGGTGACGATCCCGTCGTCCACGAAGCGACTTTCGCGATCCACGCTGATGCTGGCGTCGAGCGAACCGAGTAGATCCAGAGCCCCCCAGTGCGTCGTCGCCCGCCGATCGCGGAGCAGGCCGGCCTGAGCGAGCAGCAGCGAGCCCGTGCAAACGGAGGTCGTCCGCGCCGCCCTGCCCGAGACGCCCCTGATCCACGCGAGCAGGGTCTCGTCGCCGAGCAGCGCGCGCGTGCCGCGACCGCCCGGAACCACCAGCAGGTCGATGGCCGGCGCCTCGTCGAGGGCGTAGTCGGGCAGCACCTTCAGACCCCCGGTCGCCGTCACCGGAGCGGCGGTTTTGGCCACGGTGAAGACCCTGAACGGCGCGCTGTCGTCGCTTGAACGCGACTCAACGCCCGGCTCCGTGCGTGTGCGGGAGAACACCTCAAAGGGTCCGGCGAAGTCCAGTACTTCCACGCCGTCGAAAATCAGCACTGCCACGTTTGAGCGATCCAAGCTGCGACTCCTCAGTGCCTGACGTCCGACCGGCGCGGGCACCTCGCGCCGCCGGGCGGGACGCCCGTATTCATCGGCCGCGTTGCAATCGGCGTTTTGCGCTGCGGTCCAGATCCAAGAATCGGTCCGTCTCGACGATCTCCTCCCGTTCGCGAAACGAGACCATGCGATCTTCAACCGCGCGGCTGTCCCCATCGCGGTAGATGGCCGCCAGGGTCCGCTGCATGGCGGCTATCGCCGCACGCTGCAGATCCGAGGGGATGATGACCACGCGGTAGCCAAGCGCTGCAAGCCGTTCGGCAGGCAGGGTCGGTGTCAAACCGCCGCGGAACATGTTGATCAGCTTGGGCTGCGGCAGCCTTTCGGCGATCTCCTCGATTTGCGCAATGCTCTGCGGCGCTTCGACGAAAATCATGTCGGCGCCCGCCTCGAGATACGCCAGCGCACGTTCGATCGCGCACGAAAGTCCCTCCACTGCGATGGCATCGGTCCGCGCGATCAACGTGAAGGCGGGATCCGCGAGGCTGTCCTTGGCGACCTTTACCTTGTCGGTCATCTCCGCGATGGAGACGAGAGTCTTGCCTTCGAGGTGACCGCACCGCTTGGGAAAAACCTGGTCCTCGATGTGCAGCGCCGCGACACCGAGCCGCTCGAAGCTGCGCGCCGTACGGTAGACGTTGAGCACGTTGCCGAAACCGGTGTCCGCATCGGCTATGACGGGAACCTCCGCGGCGTCGACGATCTGGCCTATGCGCCCGCACACCTCCGTAAAGCTGAGCAGTCCGAGATCCGGATAGCCCGCGCTTCGGGATATGGCGCCGCCGCTGGCATACACGGCGGCGAATCCGGCGCGCTGCGCGAGCTTTGCTGACAGGCCGTCGAATACGCCGGGGGCAAGCACGAGTTGCTCGCCTTCTATCAGCGACCTGAGCCGCGTTGCCATGCTCATGAGACGATCCCGGTCGGAGTGCGCGCCCCTGGGCGCAAGCCTGCTTGATCGCCGCTCACGATTCGCTACGCGCTCAATCCCGCCGCATCGTCGCTGCCGGACCGCCGCTCCATGGGTAGCGTTCGATAACGTCGCGGGACAATGCCACGCCCAGCCCTGGCGCCGTGGGCGGGTAGACCCGACCGTTCTCGATGCGCAGAGGTTCGACGAGCAGCGCGTCCCGCAGCGGGAAACCCCAGGTCGGGTATTCGTGAATGAAGACGGACGGACAGGTGAACGCCCAGTGCAGGTTGGCGAGCACCGTTGCGGCGCTGCCCCACGCATGCGGCGCCACCCGTACGCCACGTGCCCCCGCCAGCGCGGCGATGCGCGTGCATTCGAGCAGTCCGCCCGACGTGCAGGCGTCCGGCTGAACGATGTCGAGCGCTTCGGCGTCGAGGAAACGTCGATACTCGTGAACGGTATACGATGTCTCTCCGCCGGAGACGGGGATTGTGGTCGCGCGCCGAACCTGCGCGTGACCGTCGATGTCCCAGGCGGCGCAGGGCTCCTCGAGCCAGGACACGTCGAACGCCTCGACGGCGCGTGCGAAGCGGATCGCGTCCTTTGCGCGCCAGGGGTCCGGGTGTGAGCCCATCACCGCGTCGACCATGAGCTCGACCTCGTCGCCCAGCGTCTCACGGCACAGGCGCACCTTGTCCACCGCCCTTCTCAAATCGGTGCTCACGCGGATCTTGACGGCGTTGAAACCCTGCTCGACGTACGCCTCGAGCTCGCTCACCGTGTGTTTGGGGGCCTTCTCCAGCCCGGCACTGGCGTACAGCGGAAGGCTCTCGTGGGCGAGACCGCCGAGCAGCTGCCACACCGGCATGCCACACGCTTTGCCCGCAATGTCCCAGAGGGCGTTCTCGATGGCGCTGATCGCATTGACGGCGGCACCTACCCGTCCCCAGTACTGGCTCTTGGACCACAGGTTGTGGGCGAGCCGAGGCACGTCGCGCGGGTCTTCGCCGAGCAGCAGCGGCTCGAAGTGCTCGAGCAGCGCCTGGGCCGCGCGCGGGTAGAACCAGCCTCCGGCGTAGGTATCCCCGAGACCGCTCACCCCCTCGTCTGTGTCGATGCGCACCAGGGCGGCGTGCGCGACGACGATCTCGCCACCGGACCAGCGCACGATGTCCTTCTCGGGAAGCGCGGCGCTCAGGAGAATCCCCTCGACCTTCGTTATCTTCATGGTGTTCGGACCGTCTCGGGAATTAGGATCGGGCACGAGATTACATCGGTACGGCCGCGGCGTGAAGAAGGCGCTTTGCGGCGCAGTCGGCGACCGCCGCTGGGATGGACTGTCGGAGAGAGAGCGGCTCGCCCGGCAAACCGTCTCTCAGCGCCGGGGCGCATGCCGGTCGTCGACGATCGTGACGCGATGCATGCGGCGGTAGCTCGGCATGTAATCGGGCACGGCGTAGTGCTGGGTGACGCGATTGTCCCACATGACGACCGTCCCCGCCCGCCAGCGCAGGCGCATCTGAAAGTCGGGCTGCTCGATGTGATCGAACAGGTAAGTGAGCAGGCGCTGGCTGTCACCGCTCGACATACCCAACAGGTGGATCGTGAAGTGTCGGTTGACGTACAGGAAGGGGCGCTCCGTCACCGGATGGCGCCGCACCACGGGGTGCACGGCCGCGCCGAGCTCGCTCATGCCGGCTTCGATCCGCTCGACACCGCCCTGACTGTAAAACTCGTTCCAATACGAACCCATGCTGTGAACCGCCCTCAGCCCATCGAGATCCGACCGTATGCCGGCCGGCAGAGCCTCGTACGCAGCGTACATGCTCGCCCACAGCGTGTCGCCGCCCACTTCCGGAACGACCTTGGCATTGAGGATGGAGGCAAACGGTGGATTCCTGCGAAACGTCAAATCCGAATGCCACACGTCCGTGTTGGGCGGACGCTCGGCGTCGTTCTCGAGCAACACGAGACGCTCGTGACCCGGCACGCTGGGATAGACGTGATGCGGCGTGTCCAGCGCGCCGAAAGCCGCGCCGAACGCAAGCTGTGCCTGCGGGCCCAGCACCTGATCGCGGAACACCAGTACGAGATGTTCGATGAGCAGATCGTAGATTCGGGCAATCGTGGCTTCGTCGGGCGGCGCGGCGAGGTCGATACCCACGATCTCGGCGCCGATGCGGGGAGTCAGCGGTTGGGCGCGGGGTACGGCAGGATCCATAGGCGTTGTGGTTTCGCTGGCCGCGGCAGTGGTAACGGGACGACGAGCGCAGGGTCCCGAAGCGCTACACCCGCCCCTGCGGCGGGCTCGGAGCTCGGCGCCTGTGGCCGCGGCGCGGGTCGGCGCGTCCGTTCGGGTACGGCGGAATTGTCGGTGCGAGGTGACTATATCGCAAGAATCGTGTATTCTACGTCCTCAGCAGCACATTCCTCGTAGTCGGTTCGGAAGTTCCCCTCCCGTCTCTGGCGGAAGCCACTCCCGTAAATTCGCTTGCAGGAAACGTCTGCAGTAAACGTTCACATCAATATCTTTACGAGAGGAATTTTCGTGACTATAGGTACAGTCAAGTGGTTCAACGAAGCCAAGGGTTTTGGTTTCATTACCCCTGAGGACGGCGGCAAGGATGTCTTCGTGCACTACTCCGCCATCACGGGCTCCGGCTTCCGAAGCCTGACCGAGGGACAGCGAGTCCAGTTCGACGTCGAAAACGGCCCCAAGGGACCTGCGGCGACGAATGTCGTCGGTGTCTGAGCAACCCTCATACGCCAAGCACTTTCAGCACACAAAGACCCCGCCCTCGGGCGGGGTCTTTATTTTTAAGCGCCGGACAGACGGCCGGCGACGCTCCCCATGCCGTGTCGCGCGCACCGCTGACGCCGGCTTTCTGCCCGTCTCCCACCAGCGCTCACCCGACGTATCTGACGTGATGAGAAATACCGAGCAGGCCTCGACCCTGCGCGATTTCGCCGATCTGTCCCCCGACGACATTCTCGACGCGGTCGAGGCGACGGGCGTGCGCTGTGACGGCCGCTTTCTTGCGCTCAACAGCTACGAGAACAGGGTCTACCGCGTTGGCGTCGAGGACGGGGCGCCACTCGTGGCCAAGTTCTACCGACCGAATCGTTGGAGCGACGAGGCGATCGTCGAGGAGCACCAATTCACCCTCGAGCTGGCCGAGGCGGAGCTGCCCGTGGTTGCGCCGCTGCCCGATGCGCAGGGCACCACGTTGCTCAAGCACAAGAGCCATCGCTTTGCGCTGTATCCGTGTCGAGGCGGGCGAGCGCCCGAGCTGGACAATCCGGATCAGCTCGAGCAGCTGGGTCGTTTCGTGGCCCGCATTCATGCCTTGGGGGCGACGCGGCCGTTCCGCTGTCGACCCACCGTGGATATCGAGAGCTACGCCGCCCGCCCGCGCGAGTTCTTGCTGCAGAACGGTTTCATTCCGGAGCACCTGATCGACGCCTACGGGACGCTGACCCTGGAGCTCATTGCGCAGGTGCGCCACTGCTACGCGCGGGCAGGCGAGATTCGCTGTCTGCGTCTACACGGAGACTGCCATCTGGGGAATATCCTGTGGACCGACGATGGTCCGCAGATCGTTGATTTCGACGACGCGCGCACGGGTCCGGCAATCCAGGATCTGTGGCTGTTCCTCTCCGGCGACCGGGACTTCATGACGGCACGGCTCGCTGATCTGCTCGAGGGCTATACGCGCTTCTTCGACTTCAATCCCGCCGAGCTTCACCTGATTGAGGCGCTGCGCACGCTGCGCATGATCCACTACGCGGCGTGGCTTGCTGCACGCTGGGACGATCCGGCATTCCCTCGAGCGTTTCCGTGGTTCAACACGACGCGCTACTGGGAGGACCATGTGCTGTCGCTGCGCGAGCAGTCGTCGCTCATGAACGAAGCACCGCTCTGCTGGGGCTGAGCGCGGTTAGTCTTGTGCCGTCGCTACCGACGGGGCGCATGTACGCGACGCTCGAGGACGGCTAGACTTGCGTAAGTGACCGGTAAGACACAACATGCATTCTAAGGAGTCGATGAAGAGGGTGGCGATATGAGACATCTGTTGAGGACGGGTATGGCGCTGGCCGCGATCGGGGCGACACTGCAGCTCGGTGCGGGCGTCGTCGCGGCCGGCGAGCCGACGGGCACAGCCGCCGGCGAGTCAATCGTCGTCTACAAGAGCCCCACCTGCGGCTGCTGCACGGGGTGGGTGGAGTATCTGCGGGACAACGGTTTCTCGGTAGAGACGCACGACGTGACGGATATGGAGGCGGTCAGAGCCAACTACGGCGTCACGAATCCGAGGCTGAAGTCGTGCCACACCGCGCTGGTCGGTGGCTACGTCGTGGAGGGCCACGTTCCGGCTGACGACGTTCGACGCTTGCTGAGCGAGCGGCCCGAGGTGGTCGGCATCACGGCGCCGGGCATGCCGCAGATGTCGCCCGGCATGGCGAGCATCGTGCCCAAGGGCTATGACGTGCTGAGCTTCGATGCCGAGGGCAACGTGGAGCTTTTCAGTCGCTATTGAGAGGCCGGCGCAGCCGGCCCGGACGGTTCCCCCGCACCCGATCCCGTCCGAGCGTTGACGGGCGTCCCCGGTACAGGGGCTAGACCTGCTCCTCGCGAGGGCGCATACGCCGGCGTAGCCCGCACCGGCGATGTCCGTCGCACCCCGCTGCGATCTCCGAGTGGCCGCGTCAGCGCCCTGCGGCGACGGCCACCGTCTCGGTGGTCGCCGGCGCGGCCACAATCGGTTGGGGTCTAACGTCAGCGCCAGCCATGCTTCGCTATGAACCCGTCATCGTGGCCCTGGTGCTGCTGGTGACAGCCAACGGGGCACCGATCATCGTGGCCAGCGTGCTGGGCAGCCGCTGGGACGTGCCGGTGGATTTTCACGTCGTCTGGCGCGACGGGCGCGTACTGCTGGGGCCGGGCAAGACGTGGCGCGGGATCGCCGCGGCGATCGTCGCTGCGACGCTGGTGTCTCCGCTGCTGGGGTGGTCGCCGTTGTACGGAGGGTTATTCGGCGCGCTCGCCATGCTTGGCGATCTGCTTTCGAGCTATTGCAAGCGTCGGCTCGGCGTCGCGAGCGGCGACAGAATCGTGGGTTTCGATCAGCTCTTGGAGGCGCTCCTGCCGAGTGCGTGTTTCGCTTACTNNTGGGTAGATGTTGTCGTGATCGTCGTCGCCTTCGCTCTGATCGATATCGTCGTGTCGCGGCTGCTCTACGCACTGCATATGCGCAAGCGACCGTGGTGAGCACCGGCCGGTCTCGACGGCTCGTCGTGCCGAATCGAGGCGCGGCGGCGGTGGGGTGGCAAACAGCGGGATAGCTACGGGCGGGGTGCTTGGCGCAGGCGATGCAGCGTGATTTCCGGACGGCAGTTGAGCCGCACATCGACCATCGAGGTTCCGGAGCCCNNAGTAGCGTCGCGGGCAGCGGGCGTTGTAGCTCAACGGCAGCCCGCCCGGTAGGCAGATCTGACCACCGTGGGTGTGTCCGCAAAGCATGGCGGTGAAACCGGCGTGGGCGGCGTGCCGGTAGATCTCCGGCGAGTGAGCGAGCAGGATGGAGGGGGCGTCGGCGGGGATGGCTTCAGCCGCTTTCTCCATGTTGTCGGTCCGGTAGTAGTGCGGATCGTCGATGCCTGCCAGATAGATCGCCTCGCCACCGCGTGCGAGGGGAATGGATTCGTTGAGCAGCACCCGGATGCCCATGTCCTCGATAGGGACGACCATATGCAGGCTGTCATGGTTGCCGAGCACGGCAAAAACGTTCTCGGTCAGCTGAGCGCGAACGCGACGCAGCCCGTCGATGGCCGCCTCGATGGGGCCCACGGTCTTGGCGCGCAGATCACCAGTGATAACGGTGATGTCGTACGCGAGCGGGTGTAAGGCCTCCATCAAGCTCGTCGGAAGGCTGGCATTCATGTCGAGGTGCAAATCGCTCAGCTGCAGGACGGTGAATCCGTCGAAGCTCGCAGGAAGGCCGCTGATCGGCAGGTCGTTGTGCCGGATCTCCAGGGCGAGCGCGTTGCGCTGCCCGCGCCCGTACAGACCCGTGACACGAAGAACGAACCGCAACACGGCGTGGGCGGAGTACCAGTTCTCGGGGTGAAAGAAGTTGAATCCCTGGCCGAATATTCTCGCTTCTTTCTCGCGCTCGATACCTAATCGTTGGCGCAGATGAAAGCGGCTGACGCGGGCTCGCAGCCGCTCGTCGTGCGGATCGTGCCCGGGCGCATCGTTCACGTGGCGCTGGCTCCGACCAAGCAGACGGCAATCCGTTCGCCGCAAGTGTAGCTGGGTGCGCTGCCGTGCCGTTTGCTTCTTGTCGCCATGACCAGATCATACACCGGTGCCGAGCGGCCATTCGACCCTCTCGATCAGCCGTCCCGAAGGCGCGGGTCGTCGAGAAGGAAGACGTGCGCGGCGCACGCCCAACAGACGCGATGGCCCAATCGCCGAGACAACGAACCTTGGCGGTATACTGCCGACACCGACTCATTGCCCGCTCGAGCAGCTTCCGGAGGCACGCACATGCCCGATCCTGTCGTCATCGCCTGCGCCATTACCGGTTCGCAGCCCCGCAAGTCCACGAATCCTGCGGTGCCGATCACGCCCGCCGAGCAGATCGAGTCTACCCATGAAGCCTTCGAGGCGGGCGCCTCGCTGGTGCACATTCACGTTCGCAACCCTGACGAGACGCCGTCGTCGGATCCCGCGCTTTTCGCGGCCGTACAGGAGGGCGTCCGCAAGCACTGCCCCGGCATGGTCATCCAGTTCTCCACCGGTGGACGCGGTCGGGATCCCGCCGAACGCGGCCGGCCGCTCGCGCTGCGTCCCGATATGGCTTCTCTCGCTACAGGCTCCGTCAACTTCGCGACTGCGATCTACGAGAACCCGCCGGCGCTGATCGACGAGCTTGCGCAGACCATGCTCGAACACGCTATCCGGCCCGAGATCGAAGTCTTCGACCTGGCCATGCTGTACAACGCACGCGAGCTGCTCGACCGCGCTCTGGTGCGCGCCCCCCTTCACGTGCAGTTCGTGCTGGGTATCCGCAACGCGCTGCCGGCGCGCCGCCGGGTGCTGGAGTTTCTGGTCGAGGAGCTTGCCGAGGTGCTACCCGACGCCACGTGGGTCGCTGCCGGGGTCGGTCGCCACCAGTTCGAAGTGGCGCAGTGGTGTGCGGAGATGGGCGGTCATATGCGAGTCGGTTTGGAAGACAATGTGCGCTTGTCGAAAGATCGTCTCGCCGCCAGCAACGCCGAGCTGGTCAGCAGGGCGGTGGAGATCTGCGCGGGGGCGGGCCGGCAGCCCGCGACAGCCGTGCAGGCGCGGGCGCTGCTGTCCCTGCCCGCGGTGTGAGCGGGAATCGATCGCGGGACGGTCGTATGAGGCAGCCACCGGCCCGCTCGGCTCTGTAACCGGCGACTACGGACGGCTAACCGCGGTGTGGTCCATTGTCCTGGCCCGACCGCCGAAGGCGGCCACCCATGGAGCGGTGCTTTGCCCAGTGGTGCGCGAGGTGCGCTAGAGCGGTCTGGCACCGAGCGTCGACAGCTCGGCGATCAGTTGCTCCGTGGTGCGCGACCGGCAGTACCCCTTCATGCCCAGCAGTGATTCGCGGTGGCGCTGCGCCGAGTGGGTCGCACAGGCGTCCTCGACGACCGTCATGAGAAAACCGCGGTCGCAACCGTCGCGTACAGCCGTCTCGACGCACTGATCGGTCATTATGCCCATCACCACGAGGTATTCGACGCACAGGTTACGCAGCACATACTCGAAGTTGGTGGAATTGAACAGACTCGATGACGTCTTGGGGATGACGATGTCATTGGGTCCGGGCGCGAGCTCGTCGATCACTTCGGCTTCGCGTGCGCCCTTGGCGACGAAGATGCCCGAGATCTTGTAGTCGAGGCTGCGGTCGCGCCCGTCGAGCGTGAGCGACTCGACGACGGTGTAGATCACCTCTACGCCGNNGCAGGCGCCCCCACAGATAGGCATCTTGCGGCTCTTCGGCGACCTTCCGGGGGTTGTACTCGCCCTTCTGGAGATCGACGACCAGCAGCGCCGCGCGGTCGGGCTCCACGGCTCGCTGCCGAAACGAGACGTCACCCTGTAGGGGGATAGCGTCGATCTCACTGCGCCGCATCAGCGTTCTCCGTCAGGTGTATCGAGGTTCGTAGGCGTCCGTGGTCGGCTCCCCCAGCATGCCAACGGCCGGATGGCCGAGCACGGTGTCGAGCATGCTCGCCAGACGATCGGCCCACGCCTGGGCATCCGCTGTCCGTTCGATGTGATCGTGTCGGATCTCGAGCAGCGTCGCGGGTATGCCGCGTCGCTCGGCATGGACCGGTACTGTGAAATCCTCGTCCAGCGCTATCCGGTAGGGCTCGTTATCACCAACGTGAAGACCGCCCTCCGCGCGCAACCAGTCCAACGCGAGCGTGGCGAGGCGCTTGTCGGTGCGGCTGAGAACGCCGACGTCCCAAGGCCGGCGCCGCCCATGATACACCGGCGCGTAGGAGTGCAACGACACAAGTACCGGAACCGCGCTGGCCGCCCGAGCCGTCACGAGGTCGTTTATTGCATCATGATAGGGCCAGTAGAACACGTCGGCGCGCGCTCGCCGTTGCGCTTCGTCGAGCTCTGCGTTGCCGAGCACTTCGACGTCCTCACTGCGCGTGACGAACGCGTCGGACACGTGCAGCGGGCGATTGCAGTCGACGACCAGTCGTGAATAGCCGGCCAGGACGAGCGGTGCGTCCAGCCGCTCGGCAAGCCTGCGCGCTACGTCGGCTGCGCCGACGTCCCAGGCGACGTGGCGTGCCAGATCCTCACGTCGTAGCCCCAGGGTGCCGAGCCGCCTTGGTATCCGAGCACTCGCGTGATCGCAGGTGATCACGACACGGCTCGCTCCGCCGGCGTTGACGAGCTCGTAGGCTTCGGGCTCATCGTCATCAAGGAGGTTCCCCGCCAGGCTCCCCACACCGCGATGCTGCACGGTGGCCATGCCGGGGTCGCGATCAGAACGTCTCGAGGTAGGCGGTGCGCTCCCAGGGGTGCACCGTCAGCTCGTAGGCGCGAAGCTCGCTGCGTTTGACCTTCAGGAATTCCGTGCTGATCACCGGTCCGAGGGCGTCGATCAGCACGCTGTCCGCCTCGANNTCGGGTAACGATGTCGGCAGGAACTCGAGTTCACGGGCTCGTGCTTCAGCGCCGCTCAGATGTCCGACGTCGAGGTCGACTGCTGCCGGCAGTTCCATCTCGTTGCGTATGCCGTCGAGTCCGGCCGCGAGCAGGGCGCAAAGGTAGAGGAACGGGTTGGCGGCGTTATCGCCGGATCGATACTCGACGTGCCGGCGCCGGCCAAGGCCGGGGATGCGCACCAGCGCCGCCCGATTTCCAACTCCCCAGCAAATGTGGGCGGGCGCCCAGGAGCCGGGTAGCAGTCGTTTGTAGGAGTTCACGATCGGCGAGCCGACACCGGTGAGCCCACGCGCGTGAGCGAGCAGCCCCGCGACGAACCGTCGCCCCGCCGTCGACAGGGGTTCGTGTTCCTTGGCCCCGGGAGTCAGGTCCCGTCGTCCGTCAGCGTCCCACAGACTCATGTGCATGTGCAGTCCGCAGCCCGGCAGATGCGCGTAGGGCTTTGGCATGAAGCTGGCGACGTAGCCCGCATCGCGGGCGCGGTTGCGGACCACCTCGCGAAAGGCGAGATAGCGGTCGGCCGCTTCGAGCGGCGTGCCGTAAGCGGGGGTGCCCTCGTACTGGCCGGGACCATATTCCTTGCCCAGCTGCTCGAGGACGATGCCCATGGCGCGCAAATCGTCGCTGATCGTTTTCCACAACGGATAATGTCGATCGAGTCCGGCGAGCGTGAACATACCGTCGTGGTCGACAGGGTGGTATTCGCCGTCGCTCGTTTGCGCGAAGAGAAAGAATTCCGGCTCGAGCCCGACCTTGACGCTCAGATCCAGCGCACGGTAGGCCGCCACAATCGCCAGCAGGCGCTCTCTGGG
>JABAHR010002003.1_pt5 | contig 13637 bp, 13 predicted proteins | sample 7062101 | NCBI WGS metagenome assembly JABAHR01 (sample SAMN14534553, study PRJNA622989) | marine sediment metagenome | biome: marine biome [ENVO:00000428]; feature: marine pelagic biome [ENVO:01000023]; material: deep marine sediment [ENVO:00002113] | place: India: Gulf of Kutch | collected... | reverse complement strand
TACCCTTCGGCGCTGCCCGAACCGGTCAAGCAGCGGATGCGGGCGTCGGCCGCGCGGGTGCTGGCTCAGATCGGGCTGAACGATACGCCGTTCAACATGGAGTTCTTCTACCATGCAGGGGCGGACAGCCTGTCGCTGCTCGAAATAAACGCGCGCATCTCGAAATCGCACAGCCCGCTCTTCGAGAAGGTCGAGGGGGTGCCGCACAAGGAAGTCATGATCGACGTAGCGCTGGGCCGGAAGCCGGACTATCCCGCGCGACGCGGCGCGTTCCGATATGCCGCCAAGTACATGCCGCGGCTTTACGGCCATTCCGACGACGAGATCGTCACGCACGCGCCGGCTCAGGCGGAACTCCGCGCGCTGGAGGCGCGCCACCCCGGAACCGAGATCCAGCTGCATGTCGAGCAGGGGATGCGGCTGGGCGAGGATCACCATTACGACGAGTACAGCCACGAATTGGGAGCGATCTTCATGGGCGCACAAAGCCGCAGGGCGCTTCACGCCGATTTCCGGCGCCTCTTCGAGGAGATGGACATACGTACCACTCTCCCGGGACAGGCCGCGAAATGAGCGCGCCGGGCGTCTGCACCGACCTTCCCCGGGCCGTCCGGGACCACGAGACCGTCTGGATCCCGATGCGAGACGGGGCGCGGCTGGCCGGGCGCATCTGGCTGCCGGAGGATGCTGAAGAGAACCCGGTGCCGGCGGTGCTGGAATACATCCCCTACCGGCGTCGGGATTTCACCCGCAACCGCGACTCGGTCATGCACCCTTACGTCGCAGGGCACGGCTATGCCTGCGTCCGGGTCGACCTGCGGGGCAGCGGGGATTCCGACGGGGTCCTGCGGGACGAGTACCTTGAGCAGGAACTGCAAGACGGCTGCGACGTGATCGCCTGGCTGGCCGCGCAGCCCTGGTGCTCGGGCAAGGTGGGCATGATCGGCATTTCCTGGGGCGGGTTCAACGGGCTCCAGATCGCCGCGCTGCGGCCGGCCGCGCTGGGCGGGATCATCACCGCCTGTTCGACCGACGACCGCTATGCCGACGACATCCACCACATGGGCGGCTGCCTGCTGGGCGACAACCTGTCCTGGGCCTCGGTGATGTTCGCCTACAATTCGCTGCCGCCGGACCCTCAGGTGGTAGGCGAGCGCTGGCGCGAGATGTGGATCGAGCGACTGCAGGGCAGCGGCCTCTGGCTGGAAACCTGGCTGAAGCACCAGCGCCGCGATTCCTATTGGCGCCATGGCTCGATCTGCGAGGATTACGGCGCGGTGCGCTGCCCGGTCATGGCGGTCAGCGGCTGGGCTGACGGCTATTCGAACGCGGTGTTTCGACTGCTGGCGAACCTCGACGTGCCGCGCCGCGGGCTGATCGGACCGTGGAGCCACAAATACCCCCATATCGGCGTGCCGGGCCCGGCCATCGGCTTTCTGCAGGAATGCGTGCGCTGGTGGGATCATTGCCTGAAGGGCATCGACACGGGCGTGATGGACGAACCGATGCTGCGGGTCTGGATGCAGGACAGCGTGCCGCCGAGCGCGCGGTACGATCACCGGCCGGGGCGCTGGGTGGCCGAACCGGCCTGGCCTTCGGAAAACGTGTCGATCCGCCGGCTGGGGCTGGCCCCGGGCGCGATCCTGCCCGAAGGCGAGACCGGCCCGGAGCGTGAATTGCCGATCCAGTCGCCGCTGACGCTTGGCCTGTTCGCCGGCAAATGGTGTTCCTATGCCGCCGGACCGGACCTCGCCCACGACCAGCGGCAGGAGGATGGCGGGGCGCTGGTCTTCGACAGCGCGCCGCTCGCGGCCTCGCTGGAGATCCTCGGCAAGGTCGAAGTAGAACTCACGCTGTGCAGCGACAGGCCGCTCGCGATGCTGGCGGTGCGGCTCTCGGACATCGCGCCTGACGACAAGGCGACGCGTGTCACCTACGGGATGCTGAACCTCACCCACCGCAACTCGCGCCAGCACCCGGAACCACTGGAGCCCGGGCGGCGGTATACGGTGCGCGTCAAGATGAACGACATTGCCCAGTCCTTCCCTGCCGGCCACCGGCTGAGGCTCGCCGTCTCGACCTCCTACTGGCCTTTGGCATGGCCCTCGCCCGAGCCGGTGCGCCTGACGATCCTGCCGCGCGAGAGCGCCCTGAAACTGCCGGTGCGCGCCCCGCGGCCCGAGGACGAGACGCTGCGCGCCTTCGGTCCGCCGATGGGCGCCCCGCCGACGCCACAGCGGGTGGTCGAGACAGGCAATCACAACTGGCTGGTCCACCGCGATCTGGCTCAGGATCTCTCCACGCTCGAGGTGATCAATGACAACGGCATCCTGCATCTGGAGGAGATCGACCTGGAGGTCGAGAGCCGCACCTATGAATGGTATTCCTCTCGCGGCGACGATTTCCTGTCTCCGCGAGGCGAGACCCGCCTCGCCCGGGGCCTGCGGCGCGGCGACTGGTCGATCCGCACCGAGGCACGCACAGTTCTCACCTCGACACCCGACGATTTCCACATTTCCGCCGACCTGGATGCCTTCGAAGATGGCGAGCGGGTATTCTGCAGGACCTGGAACGTGTCTCTGCCCCGGGATTTCGTGTGATCCGATGGTCCCCGTCAGGGCCGTGCCGGGGCGTTTCGGGATGCCACGCGATCACCGGTGTCCGAGCGTTCTGGCGAGTGCCAGCGGCAGGGGCCAACGGTTCATGCAATAGACGTGCAGCGCCGGCGCGCCATAGGCGATCAGGCGGCGTGCCTGCTCGACGGTCGCGGTCGCGGCGAGAAAGGGCATCAGTTCGGGTGTCTCTTCGCCTTGGCAGAGCAGCCGCTCCAGCCAGTCGGGAATGCTGGCAGCGTTGGCCCTGGCGAAGCTGCGGAGCCTGGTCCAGCCGTCGAGCGGCATCAGCCCGGGAATGATCGGCGCGTCGATGCCGTGGGCCGCGCAGCGGTCGAGGAAACGACCATAGGCGGCAGGGTCCAGGACGAACTGGCAATACGCCCGGCTCGCTCCGGCATCGAGCTTCTCCCTGAGGTGATCGATGTCGGCGGACATCGTCTGGGCCTCGGGATGCTTCTCGGGATAGGCGGCCACGCTGATTTCGAAAGGGTGGCGCGCGGCAAGCGCGGCCACGAGGTCGGCGGCATGGGCGAACCCCGGGGGCAGCGGCCCGGCGGTGGCGCGCGGGCGGTCGCCGCGCAGCGCAAGGATCCGCGTGATGCCGGCCGCCCAGAAGCCTTCGGCGGCCTCCAGCACCTGCGCCTCGGTCAGGCCCAGCGCGGTTATATGGGCGGTGACCGCGCGGCCGCTGCGCCGCGCCACTTCGACGGCGGTGTCATGCGTGCCCGTTCGCGTGGTTCCGCCCGCGCCCATGGTCACCGAGAATCCGTCCTCTGCCACCGGCGCCAACCGGTCGACGGTCTCTTGAAGCGCAAGTTGGCGGGCCTCCGTACGAGGCGGAAACAGCTCGAAGCTCAGCGGCACCGCGCCGTCTTTTTCGAACAGTCGCTTCAGCAGCGCGTCGGTCGGTTGTTCAAGCTGCGGGGCGTCCATACCTCAGGGCACCCAATCCCGCCCGGCCGCAAGGGCCCGCTCCCGCGCACTGAGGTTCTTGGACGGCCGGAACGGGACCTCGACCACCTCGGCGTCCACGGGCTTGCCCGTGGCTTCGCTATAGGCCTCTGGCAACTCGACACGGAAAGGCGTGCCCGGCGCGCTCATCTCCCAGGGAACATAGCCCAGGGCAATGTTGTGCCCCAGCTCGGGCGACCACCAAGGCGAGGTGACATAGCCGACGCGCCTGCCATCGGGCGCATCGATCAGCCAGAAATCGGGGGCGTAGTCGGTGATCGGCCTTCCGCCCATGGACAGCCCGACGAGCTTGAGCTTGAAGGGCGCCCGGCCGTCTTCTATCGCGGCCCGCTGCGCCTCGAGCGCGGCGCGGCCGATGTAGTCGGCCTCCTTCTTGCGGGGGACCTGGTAGGCGAGGTTCACCTGGAAGGGCGAGGTCTCGATATCCATATCCTGGCCCCAGGAGAGAATCCCGGCAGCGATCCTGCGGTGAAGCGCCGGCGCGATCACGCGCAGACCGTAGCGGGCGCCCTGGCCCCGAAGCGCGTACCAGACGGCCTCGGCATTCAGCGAGGAGTCGCGTACGTAGATCTCGTAGCCCTTTTCCCCCGAGAACCCGGTCTGGCTGACAAGAACCGGACAGCCAGCCAGTTCGGCCTCCATCAGTCCGTAATAGGGCAAGTCGTCAATCGCGCCGCCGAAGAGATCGGCCATGAACTCCTCGGACCAGGGGCCCTGGATCTGCAAGGGCGCAACGTCCAGTTCGGCGATATCGATATCGTGGCCCAGGCCCACGTTGATGCCCTGCAGCCACAAGAGAAGATCGCTGTCCGAAGACGAGAACCAGAATTCGTCATGTGCAAGCCTCAGCAGGACCGGGTCGTTCACGATCCCGCCCTTCTCATTGCACAGGATCGCGTATTTTCCGCGCATGGGTTCGATCTTGGTCGCATCGCGGGTGATGACCCGGTTCACGAAGGCTTCGGCGTCGGGGCCGCGGACACGGATCTGGCGCTCCACGGCGACGTTCCACAGCGTGACGCGGTTCACGAGCGCTTGGTACTCGGCCATCGGGCCGCCGTCCTCGGGCTTCACGTACCCGCGCGGGTGGTACATGCGATTGTAGACGGTCGCGCGCCAGCACCCGGCTTCGACCGAAAGATGCCAGAAAGGCGACTTGCGCACCCGAGTCGAGATCAGCATCTGGACCGGTGCCGAGCCCGACTGGCGCAGGTTGCGCGGGACGAGTCGGTCGGACTGGTCGACGTCGGGCGCGTTGGGATGTGCTCTGGTCGGAGTGTTCATCGTGGCCTCCCTTGTTCACTCGGAAGAAGGTTGCCCCCTAGATGACCGGCTCGCCCGTAATTGGGATTCGAAGAACCGGTCGCGAGGTTTTCTTAACGTTCATTAACACCTACACGTAATCATTGCTGTCCATGCGCACAGTCAATTCTTCGCGACATTGACGCCCCGGCGTCCGGTTTTCCCCATTGGCAGAGGTTCGAGCGCCCGGTCAGCAGGCATTCGCCTGCCAGAGACGTCGAGCCTGGACCGCCCGACCGCCATTGCCTCTCATCACTCAGACAAGGGGGCGCGGGATTGCCGATTTTGGCAAGGCCGGCGCGCGGCGCAGCCGGAAGCGCCGTACGCCGCTGGATCGTGGCAATGATTGTCAAATGGCGGCCTGAGCCCGAAGCGGACGGTGTCAGGGCACGGCGGTCGTTCGCGCGTTTGGCAGCGAATTCGCGCGGCGTCATAGCCGTTGCGGGCGCGATTTGCCATCATGACGCCGCAGCTCCGGTCTCGGCGGCCGCGTCTTTCCCGGAACCAACGATGGATTGGGTTTTGCGACAATGGCGAATGAAAGCGACGATGATGGCATCACCCTCCGTGCTCCGACAGTGGAGGATGGCCCGGATGTCTGGCGCCTGATCCGTGACTCTGGCTCTCTCGACGAGAATTCCAGGTACTTCAATCTCGTACAGTGCGACTTCTTCGGGGACACCTGCGTCATCGCCGAAATGGGTGGCGCGGTCGTGGGATGGGTTTCCGCCTTCCTGACGCCGGAGGACCCCGAGACCCTGTTCGTCTGGCAAGTGGCCGTCGACGAAGAAGCCCGGGGCAAAGGGCTGGCCAAGCGGATGCTGACCGGGCTGCTGGAACGGCAAGCCTGCGCTGGCGTCAAGCGGATCCACACGACCATAACCGCCGACAACGACGCGAGCTGGGCCCTGTTCAATTCATTCGCCGACCGGGTGGATGCGCCGTTGGAGCGCGACGCCCATTTCGAGCGGAACAGACATTTCGAAGGGCGCCATGAAACCGAATACATGGTCACGATTGGCGACTTCGAAAATCCGGCGGCCAAAGGCGACGACGCGGGATCAGCCTGAGCAAACCGGCGTGGCGCGAGGCCGACAACCATAGGGGGTGCCAGAATGAGCCAGTCCATGACCGAGGTTTTCGAGCGCCGTGAATCGGCTGTGCGCAGTTACTGCCGCAGTTTTCCCACCGTCTTTTCCACCGCCGAGAACGCGACGCTCCGCGATACCGAGGGGCGGGAATACATCGATTTTCTCGCCGGATGTTCGGCGTTGAATTACGGGCACAACGATCCCGACATGAAGGCTGCGCTGATCGATCATATCGCCGGCAACGGCATCACGCATGCGCTCGACATGTATTCCGACGCCAAGGCGGCCTTTCTCGAGGCCTTCGAGACGCTGATCCTGGGCCCGCGCGGCATGGACTACAGGGTCATGATGCCTGGCCCCACCGGCACCAACGCCGTCGAGGCGGCGCTGAAACTCGCGCGGAAGGTCACGGGCCGGAAGAATGTCATCGCATTCACCAACGGGTTTCACGGGATGACGCTCGGCGCCCTGGCCTGCACCTGCAATGCCGGGAAGCGGGGCGGCGCCGGCGGCGTGTCGCTGTGCGACGTCTCGCGCATGCCCTATGAGGGCGCCTTCGGCCCGGATGTGGACACTCTTGCGCAGATCGGGATGTTGCTGGACAACCCTTCCAGCGGCATCGACGCCCCCGCCGCCTTCATCGTCGAGACCGTGCAGGGCGAAGGCGGGCTCAACGCCGCGTCGACGGAATGGCTGCAGGGGATCGAAAAGCTGGCGCGCAAACATGGCGCGCTTCTGATCGTCGACGACATCCAGGCGGGGTGCGGGCGCACGGGCGGTTTCTTCTCGTTCGACGGAATGGGCATCGAGCCGGACATCATTCCGCTGGCCAAGTCGCTCTCTGGCTACGGGCTGCCCTTTGCGGTCGACCTGATCAAGCCCGAGCACGACATCTGGAAACCCGCCGAACACAACGGCACCTTTCGCGGCAACACGCATGCCTTCGTCACAGGACGCGTCGCGCTCGAGAAATTCTGGAGCGACGGATCCTTCCTCGCGGAGGTGAAGGACAAGGGCGATCGGCTGAAATCCCGGCTGGAGGAGATCGCGGCCCATCTTCCTGGCGCGAAGCTCAAGGGGCGGGGCATGATGCGGGGGATCGATGTGGGGTCGGGCGACCTGGCGTCCAGGATTTGCGCCGACTGCTTCGAGCGGGGGCTGATCATCGAGACATCGGGATCCGATGACGAGGTCGTCAAGGTGCTCGCACCATTGACGATTCCGACGGAACAACTCGACCGTGGGCTCGACATCGTCGAAGAGGCAGTCCGCTCGGTCGCTGAATGACCGGTCGGGGAATCGCACTAGGTTCAGCTTCATCGGCGGCAGATGCGGCTCGGCGGCGATTTTCGGGACACGACGCCGCTTGGTCTTTTGGGGACATCGGGCGGCGGCCCGGTCGCAGCGAACGAGGGCCATGCAGACGTGGCGCCCAAGGCGGGGATCGGTTCAGGGGCGCCCAGCGCGCAAGGGGAAACGACGATGGCGAAACATACCGTTGAGAAGATCGGCGGCACGTCGATGAGCCGGTCGGATGAACTGGCCGAAACGCTGTTCATCGGTCACCGCGAGGGCGCCGAGCTTTACAACCGGATCTTCGTGGTCTCCGCCTTTGGCGGCATCACCGACCTGCTGCTGGAGAACAAGAAGACCGGCGCCCCCGGTGTTTACGCGCAGTTCGCGGCGGCCGACAACAGCATGGGGTGGAGCGAGGCGCTCGACAACGTCGCCAAGGCGATGGGCGAACATCACGACCGACTTCTTGGGCATGCCGCCGATAAACGTGCCGCAGACGAATTCGTGCGCGAAAGGATCGAGGGGGCCCGTTCCTGCCTCCTCGACCTCCAGCGTCTCACCTCCTACGGCCATTTTCGTCTCGACGAGCAAATGATGACCATCCGCGAGCTGCTATCCGGGCTCGGCGAGGCGCATTCGGCCAACACCACCGTACTGATGCTGCGCCGGCGCAACGTGAACGCGCGCCTGCTGGACCTATCCGGCTGGCGCGACGAAAGCCACCCGAGCCTGGAGGACCGCATCGGCCAGGCTTTCTCGGATGTCGATCTCGCGACCGAACTGCCGATCGTCACCGGTTATGCGCAGTGCCGCGAGGGCCTGATGCGCCAATACGATCGAGGCTATTCCGAGGTCACCTTCGCGCGCCTCGCCGCCCAGACCGAAGCGCGCGAGGCCGTTATCCACAAGGAATTTCACCTCTCCAGCGCCGATCCGAAGATCGTGGGCGAAGACAAGGTGATCAAGATCGGCCGCACCAATTACGACGTGGCGGACCAGCTCTCGAACCTCGGGATGGAAGCGATCCACCCGAGCGCCGCCAAGGTTCTGCGCAAGGCGAATATCCCCTTGCGGGTCGCGAACGCCTTCGAGCCGGATGACCCGGGCACGCTGATCGATGCCGAGGCAGGCGGCCCCGCGCGTGTGGAAATGATCACCGGGCTGGGGTTGTTCGCGCTGGAGGTGTTCGAACAGGACATGGTCGGCGTCAAAGGCTACGACGCCACCATCCTCGACGCGCTCACGCGTCACGACGTCTGGATCGTTTCGAAGGTCTCGAATGCCAATACGATCACACACTACGTCGATGCTCCGCTCAAGGCCGTCCAGCGCGTCGAGAAGGAGATCACGGCGAAATACGCCGCAGCCGAGGTGAATGTGCGCAAGATTTCCCTGGTCAGCGCTGTCGGCAGCGATCTGTCCGCAGTGCATGTGTCGCAGCGCGGCCTAAATGCCCTGGCCGCGGCGGGCATCCATCCGATCGCCCTTCAGGAAACCGGACGACATGTCGACGTGCAGTTCATCGTCGACAACAAGGAAAGAGAAGATGCGATCAGGGCCCTGCATGCGGAGTTCGTGGAGGAAGTTGCCGACCATTAGCAGGGACTGTTCCTCAGAGGTTCGCTTCCGCTGCCCAAACCCCACCGAGCAGCTCGGTTGCAAATAGCCGGGCGACGCTGAAGCGGTATCGGCTTGCAGGCGGCCTGGTCAGGCAAGGTCGGACTTTGGGACGGCAAAATTCCCAAGGACGGGGCAGGGGTGACCCGCTTCAGCGCCCCATTTCTCGAATAAGTTCATTGATTCAGTCAAGTCGGTCGTCTGGCGTGTTTCGCGATAGTCCAGTTCGCTTCCCACGAGCCTCGGAATGTCCTCGACGCACTCAAAGCGTTTGATCTCGGCCCATGAGGGCCGGCTGGGCGGCGTCGGATGCATGGGTGATGTGCCGACCACGGTCGGCACGGAGGCTATTCGAGCGGGCGCAGGCTGTCGCGGAACAGCTCCATGAATTCCAGGGTGATCATCGAGGGATTCTTGTGGATCGGTCGGATCAGCGCGACCCTGTGCGGTGTCTGCGGCCGGAAGGGTCGGAAGGCTACGCCGCGGCTTGCATAGACCCTTGCATCGAGCTCCGAGATGACCGAGACGCCGACGCCGCGCGCGACGAGCTCGCACGCAGCGGTGAACTGCCGGGTTTCGACCCTGTAGGCCGGGTCGATCCCGTGTTGCGTGAATACCTCGTTCAGCTCCCTGAAGAACGGCGAGTCGCGCCGGGCGTGGATCAGCTGTTCCCCGGCGAGGTCGTCGGGCCGCACCTCTTGCAAGCTCTCGAAGGCGTGCCCCGCGGGAAAGATGCAGACCGTCCGGATCGGTACGATTTCGCTGAACACGGCCGGATGTCCCTCGAAGCCGTCCGTGATCCCGCAGTCATACTGCTCGCCGATGATCCACTCCATGATCCGTTCCGGCCGGTCAGGCTCGATCGTCGCGGTGACGCCGGGGCGCGCGTTCAGGAAATCCGCGATCAGGTCCGGAAGGTGGCTGGTGGCGAAGCCCGGAAGGCACGCGATCTTGATGTGGCCTGCCGTGCGCTGCGTCAGGTTGCGGCTGACCTCTCCGATCTGGTCGAGGGTCTGGGAAAGCCGGTCCAGCTCGGGCAGCAGGAAGCGGGCCTCCTGCGTCGGCACCAGCCGGCCGCCGCGGCGGTCGAACAGCCGGAAACCCAGAGCCTCGGCCAGGTCAGAAATCAGGCGGCTGACAGCGGGCTGGGAGATCCCCAGATCGGTTGCCGCGCGGGTCATCGAGCCGGTATCGGCCACGCTTTTCAGGGCTTCGAGCTGTCTCAGGGTCGGGCGCACCGGGGTATCCTTCTGCGAATGCGCCCAAACATAATAGCATGTTATAAAACTGTCATGCCAAATGTTCTTGTATTATGAACATTTCCCGGTAGCATCCTTTAATCGGAGGTCGACCTGCGACGAGAATCAGCAGGCGCAGCCATTGGGAGGAAATTATGAAAAGACATTTCGCATCCGCGATCGTCACTGGGTTGGCGATCGGCATTCCGCAGACGGCCCTTGCACAGGTTGAGATCGAGTGGTGGCACGCGCATAGCGGCCGCCTTGGCGAGCTGGTCCAGGAGCAGGCCGAGACGTTCAACGCCGGCCAGAGCGACTACAAGGTGACGGCCGTCCACAAGGGCAACTACTCGGACACGCTGAACGCCGGCATCGCCGCCTTCCGCGCCGGCGAGCAGCCCCACATCCTGCAGGTCTTCGAGGTCGGCACCGCCACCATGATGGCCGCCGAGGGCGCGGTGAAGCCGGTCTATCAGCTGATGGCCGAAACCGGTGCCGATTTCGACCCCGACGCCTATATCGGCGCGGTCAAGGGCTACTACACCACTGCCGACGGCGAGATGCTGTCGCTGCCCTTCAACTCGTCCACCCCGGTCCTCTGGGTCAACCGCGACGCGCTGTCCGAGGCGGGGATCGACCCCGACACCGACCTGACCACCTGGCAGAAGGTGGGCGACGTCCTCGACCAGCTGAAGGAGGCGGGCCATTCCTGCCCGTTGACGACCGCCTGGCAGAGCTGGATCCATCTCGAGAACCTGTCGGCCTATCACGACGTGCCCTTCGCCACGAAGGACAACGGCTTCGGCGGCACCGACACCGAGCTGGCCTTCAACGGCCCCGTGCAGGTCCAGCACATCCAGACGATGGGCGACTGGGCCGAGGACGGCAAGTTCATCTATGCCGGCCGCCGCAACGAAGGTGGCGCGAACTTCCGCGCCGGCGATTGCGCGCTCTTTACCGAAAGCTCGGCGGGTTATGCCGGGATCAAGGCCGAGGCGCAGTTCGACTTCCAGGTGCGTCCGCTGCCGTATTGGGACGGCGTCGAGGGCGCGCCCCAGAACACCATCATCGGCGGGGCGTCGCTGTGGGTCATGGAAGGGCACGAGTCCGAGGAGTACGAGGCCGTCGCGGCCTTCCTGAACTTCCTGTCCTCGCCCGAGATCCAGGCCAAGTGGCACCAGGACACCGGCTATCTGCCGATCACGACCGCCGCGGGCGAACTGACCCGCGAGCAGGGCTTCTACGAAGAGAACCCGGGCACCGACATCGCCGTCATCCAGATGACGACGAACGAGCCCACGGCCAATTCCAAGGGCCTGCGGCTGGGCTCCTTCGACCAGATCCGCGGGATCATCGACGAAGAGCTCGAGGCGGTCTGGTCCGGCGACAAGACGGCCCAGGAGGCGCTCGACAGCGCGGTGGAGCGGGGCAACCAGCTTCTGCGCCGGTTCGAGCAAGCGACCCGCTGACCTGACTCTCTGGCCGGGGCGGGCTGATCCGCCCGCCCCGGCCCAGGCCCGGACCGGATACGGCACATGGACAAGCGCGTCACATTCCGCGGCTGGGGTCTGCCGCTCCTGCTGATCGCCCCGCAGGTCTTCATCTCGGCGGTGTTCTTCTTCTACCCGGCAGGTCAGGCGATCTGGCAGTCGCTTTTCATCCCCGACCCGTTCGGGCTGTCGGCCCAGTTCGTGGGCCTCGGCAACTTCGAATTCCTGCTCTCCGACCCCTATTATCGCTCGGCCTTCGTGACGACGGCGATCTTCTCGACCCTCGTCACACTGGTGTCGATGGTGCCGGCGCTGTTCCTCGCGGTGCTGGCCGACCGGCTGATCAAAGGGGCGGGGGCCTACCGCACGATGCTGATCTGGCCCTACGCGGTCGCGCCCGCGGTCGCGGGCGTGCTGTGGCTCTTCATGTTCAATCCGCGCGTCGGCGTGGTCGCCTGGTATCTTGGCAAGCTCGGCTACGACTGGAACCACGTGCTGAACGCGAGCGAGGCGATGGGCCTGGTCGTGGTCGCCTCGGCCTGGGGGCGGATCAGCTATAACTTCCTGTTCTTCTTTGCGGCTCTCCAGGCGGTGCCGAAATCCCTGATCGAGGCCGCGGCAATCGACGGCGCCGGGTTCTGGCGGCGGTTCTTCACCATCGTGCTGCCGCTGCTGTCGCCGACGACATTCTTCCTGCTGGTGGTGAACGTGGTCTATTCGTTCTTCGAGACCTTCGGGGTCATCCACACGATCACCTCGGGCGGGCCGCAGCAGGCCACCACGATCCTGGTCTACAAGGTCTATGCCGACGGCTTCGTCGGCCAGGACCTCGGCTCCTCGGCGGCGCAGTCGGTGATCCTGCTGATCGCCGTGGGGCTGCTGACGGTGATCCAGTTCAAGGTCATCGAGAAGAGGGTGCACTACTGATGTCCCGGGCAGCAGACAAATCCCGGCGCGAACCGCCCCCCGGCATGGTCGAGGAGCGCGGGCGCGCGATCTGGCTGACCCATGCGCTGATGATACTCGGCGTCGCGGTGATCTTCTTCCCGATCTGGATGGCCTTCGTCGCCTCGACGGTGACGCAGCAGGACATCGTGCAGCCGCCGATGCGGCTGATCCCCGGGCCGTATCTGGTCGAGAACTACACCCAGGCGCTGTTTTCCGGGGTGAACGTGCCCGTGGGCCAGATGATGTTCAACTCGCTGGTCATGGCGCTGGGCATCGCGTTCGGCAAGATCGCCATCTCGCTGCTTTCGGCCTTCGCCATCGTCTATTTCCGCTTCCCGGGCCGGATGACCTTCTTCTGGATGATCTTCATCACGCTGATGCTGCCGGTCGAGGTGCGGATCGTGCCGACCTACGAGGTGGTGGCGAATTTCGGGATGCTGAACAGCTATTCGGGCCTGATCTTCCCGCTGATCGCCTCGGCGACGGCGACCTTCCTGTTCCGCCAGTTCTTCCTGACCGTTCCGGACGAACTGGCCGAGGCGGCGCGGGTCGACGGCGCGCGGCCGATGCGGTTCTTCTTCGACATCCTGCTGCCGATGAGCCGCACCAACATCGCCGCGCTGTTCGTGATCCTCTTCATCTACGGCTGGAACCAGTATCTCTGGCCGCTGCTGATCACCACGGACCCCGANNTGGTGGAATGGCCGGTGATCATGGCGACCTCGATCCTGGCGATGATCCCGCCGGTGATCGTGGTGGTCTCAATGCAGAAACTCTTCATCCGGGGGCTCGTGGACAGCGAGAAATAACGACGATGGCGACAGTCGAACTGGAAAACGTGGTCAAGCGCTTCGGTGGCACGCAGGTGATCCACGGCGTCAGCGTGGACATCGCCGATGGCGAGTTCGTCGTGATCGTGGGGCCGTCGGGCTGCGGTAAATCCACGCTTCTGCGGATGGTCGCGGGGCTCGAGACCGTCAGCGAAGGCGAGATCCGCATCGGCGGCAAGCGGGTGAACGAGAAGGAGCCGATGGATCGGGACATCGCCATGGTGTTCCAGAACTACGC
>JABAHR010005635.1_pt1 | contig 13678 bp, 15 predicted proteins | sample 7062101 | NCBI WGS metagenome assembly JABAHR01 (sample SAMN14534553, study PRJNA622989) | marine sediment metagenome | biome: marine biome [ENVO:00000428]; feature: marine pelagic biome [ENVO:01000023]; material: deep marine sediment [ENVO:00002113] | place: India: Gulf of Kutch | collected... | reverse complement strand
AAACCTGTTGCCAATGATCTCCGTCAGGGGCTGGTCACTTTGCCTGCCTTGCACTATTTGGAAAAAAATCCTGATGATCCTGATATGAAATCTGTGGTGGAGAATCGCATTGTTAGCGAAGAGGCGATTATAGAGGTTGTGAATGCGATCAGGGAGAGTGGGGCAATCGAGTCTGCAATGAATGAGGCAATCATGTTTATTGAGCGCGCTTTGTCTGCGCTCAGTCATTTCCCTGAGAGCGCGGAACGACGTGCTTTGGAGGCTTTGGCAAAATTTGTTGTCAGCCGGCAAATCTAAAGACTTTGTGGAAGTGTCACCTTAAATTTTTTGAGCTGCGAATATAACCGCAGCTCTTTTTTATGGTTGTTTTCTGAGTAATTGCTCAATCCTTTGGGAGGTGATCTTCTACACTGTGTTTTACAGCGTACGCTGCGGCCTCCGAGCGCGTGCTGAGATTCAATTTGCTCAGGATCGAGCTAACATAATTGCGAACTGTTTTTTCGCTGAGGAATATATTGGCTGCAATCTGCTTGTTGGTTTTTCCCTCTGAAATTAGCTGAAGGATACGCAGTTCCTGATCGCTGAGTGTGGCAAACGCTTCATCAGTGGCTTTACGGGATGCCTCTCGTACGCGTTTGAAAACTTTCTGTGTGAGTGCCGGATCGAGCAAAGCCTCACCGCGCCCGATTGCCTCCAAGGCATTAATCAAATCATCGCTGCCAATTTGCTTGAGGATGTATCCATATGCCCCGGCATTGATGGCATCGAATAAAAGGTCATCTTCAGCAAAGGAAGTGAGCATGATGATTTTTGTATCAGGCAGTTCTTCCATAATATCGCGAGTTGCATCAATACCGCTTTTCCCCGGTAAGCGAATATCCATAATGATAACGTCCGGCTGGTATTCTTGTGCTCTTGCTATCGCCTCATCAGCGTTTGCAGCCTCTGTGACTACTTCGTATTCTGGATAATTCGATAGCAAGGCTTTAATTCCAAGACGAACTACTTCGTGATCATCGACGAGTAAAATTTTTAGCATGGTTTGTTTGACCCTAACAACATTAAAAGCTATAATTTTTTAGAATTGCAGAGTGATTATAGCATAGATCAATATATTTATACGATAAGGCAAAGAGTATTAAAAATTTCGTATTGGTTGTGCAGGATGTGGGTCTTTCTGTTTGGACACACAATTTCTTGGAGCGTTATGAGTAAAAAATTTTTACGGTGGTTGACGATAATTTTACCGGTGGGCTTTATTATCTTAATGCTTGTCATTACCGATTTAATCCTCATCAATCAAATTGAATACGTGGAACTAATTGTTACTGTTATTACGTTTTCGATTGGTGCAACACTTTTTTCGAATTGGGTGTTTGGCCAACTGGATGAACGCGAATCTGAGATCAAGAAACGTGCTGCTCAGTTGGAAGCATTAAATAATGCAGGACTTTCACTGATCACGGAATTGGATTTGAGAATTGTTTTGCAGAAAGTAGTTGATCTGAGCAGGGAACTTGTGGATGCTCGTTTTGGTGCTCTGGGCGTTCTTGATGATGGTGGAGAGCACTTTCAGCAATTTATCACTTCAGGAATTTCTGATGATAAACGCTTTATGATCGGTGCTCCGCCGCATGGAAGAGGTCTTTTTCGAAGCATGATTGAAGAGGGGAAGCCATTGCTGATCAATAATATCCAGGAACAAGAAGATGCGTACGGCTTTCCGACCAATCATCCAGTGATGCGGTCACTTCTCAGCACTCCGATCAAAGTTAAGGGAAAGCTGATTGGAAACCTGTATCTTTCTGAAAAGGTTGATCCATTCAAACCGGAATCAGAGGCGTTGATCCCTTTTGACGATGAAGATCTGAGGATATTGGAATTGTTTGCTACCCAGGCGGCGATCGCAATTGAAAATGCCAGGCTATACCGGCAAGTTCAGCAATTAGCGATTTTGGAAGAGCGGCAGCGATTTGGCATGGATTTGCATGATGGAGTGATTCAATCAATTTACGCTGTCGGCTTAATGCTGGAAAATATCCAGCGGCGGGTGATGAAAGACCCAGAATCAGCAAAGTTGGGTATCACGGACGCTATTCGTTCCCTTAACACCGCCATTAGCGATATCCGCAATTACATTCTTGATCTCCGCCCACAGCATTTTCAGGGGCGGAACATTGTACAGGGGATAGAAGAGCTGGCCCGCGCCTTACGTGCGAATACTTTTATGGATGTGAATGTCACCATTACAGATGTGGATTCCGGTAAAATTTCTCCCGAGAAGACGGTCGAAATTTTGCATATTGCGCAAGAAGCATTATCCAATGTGCAAAAGCACGCACAAGCGAGTGAGGTGGTTGTTGCCCTCAAGGTTCAGAACCACAAACTGAGTTTGGAAATCACGGATAATGGGATTTCAATAAAACCTGAGGATTTGCAGCGCAATCGGGGTAATGGATTGCGAAATATGCAGGACCGAACAGATATCCTCAATGGCGAGATTGTGATTGGGCCGAATTTGCATGGTGGAACAGAGGTCAAGCTCAAGGTGCCTATGTCGAAATCCGACTGAAATCAATCCAATTCATTCGATTTTATTGATTGACTGATAAAAATTGGTGATATTTACTCTTAAAATCACTAAATTGGGGCTTTTGGATGATTATGGTCTGAAAAAGCAGGGATGATTGTCACCTGACACGAGGGACAATTGCCCCTTAATTGTTTATCTTTCGGTCGCTATACTTTTCTTAACCTCCTGATATAGGTTAAGGTTGGAAGTATACATGATTGAGCCCTCAAAGGAACGTCTGCGAATTTTGATCGTTGACAATCATGCAGAACTTGTCAAACAGATCGAAACGCGCCTATCCTACGAAAATGATTTCGAGGTATGCTTAGTCTCGCCTCTCGATCAGTTAGCTGAAAGTTTGCGGGTCTGCAAACCAGATTTATTGTTAATAGACCCTTATGCAGATAGTTCTTATAAATACGACCGAATAAAATTGGCTATGGAACTCATGCCTTCTTTAATGGTGGTAGTCCTTACCGCTGTAGTGGATACCGCAATGCAAATCCGCTTGAAGAAGGAAGGGGTTCATTGTGTTTTGGAAAAAGGAATATCTTCCAACGAACTTGTTGAATCACTTCGTAAGGTGATCGCGATTCAATGCAGTAATTAACGGTCAATGATAGAAATATAAGTATCCAAAAAAACCGCAGCAGCTGGCTGCGGTTTTTTTTGTAAAGATGTCCACTCAGACTGACTGAACTTCAGCTTATTCAGTGGTTTATCATAAAACAACGGGATAAGTAATGGGGGATTTAAACAACGACCTGGACAAAGGTTCCAAATCCGCCTTTGACTCGCTCCGAGTGACTGCTTTCTGGCATCACCCAGCGGAAGAGCCATTTGGCGTCTTCAGGTTTCATGTTCACACAGCCGCGGCTCATTTCGGTACCATAGTTGTCGTGCCAGTAGGTGCCGTGAAAGGCAACGCCTGTTTTGTAAAAGAAAGACACCCAGGGAACGCCAGGAAGTTCATATTCAAAAATATCTGCAGTGATGTTTCCGTTGCCCATATGCCGGACTGGCATTTTGATGTTTACGTTGAAATCTCCCAGCGGCGTGATGGTTGAAATCCCATTGTTTCCCGGTTTGTTGTACGGGATGCCAGTAGAAACATCCGAATGAAAAATGGCCTCTCCATCTTCGAACGCAGTGACCGTTTGCCTGGTGCGGTTGACCATCAGCGATTTTTTCTCAGGTGGGACTTCTGCATTGATTGGCGTAAGTTCTTCAGGTTGGATCAACCGGAGGTGATGGGCCGGGACATAATAGACGATTGGCAGCAGATCATCTTTAATTCCGTAATAAGCCTGTCCATTGGGGCCGTATCCGATCTCGCGCACCCAATGTACAGATTGATAATAAAGCCGGTAGAGGGGTTTCCATTCTACAAATGGGTCCTTGAGGAATGAGAGTGTCATGGGTACTGTGACTTCAGCAAGCTGGCCGGTCTCGGGGATGTGATAGGAGACTTCGTTCAGGGATGTCTCGACAGGCTGTAAGTATGCAGTGTGAACAAAGCCCCCATCGACTTTATACCACCTGGGATTTCGCACAGGTCCATACGGAGAGGTAACCTTTTCGTACACGTAGATCAATTCATCCCGGGTGTAAGAACCAAGCTCATCGCTTTCGTAATTTGGCTCTTTGTACAGATGAATCTCTTTAGCTGCGACGCGAACAATCTGAATGGCGTTTGAAGGAAGGGCTGTGATCTCAAAAGGTTTGCGGAATCGCTCAAATGCCATTCCTGCTGCGGTAAAGCTGGAAAGTTTGAGAAAATCACGTCTGGAGAGGTGGTTGAGTTTTTTCATCAGTTTTAAGTGTGATGATTAAGGCCGGATGAGAATTATACCTTATTTGATCCATTTCAGGCTAATGGCACTACTGGAGTGATCTCCTGATAAGCACGAGCCTGTGCGGTTGCCTGCCCAACCAGGAAGGCGACGATCATTTGGCTGAGGACACTGGCGAAGAAGATACCCACCAGGCAGGCCAACACTCCAAATGAACTCATTACGACTGTGATCAGCCAACCCACCAGCATGGCAATCAGATAACCGCCAATATTAGCTCTAAATAAGGTCCAGGCGGGACGGGGGTTGACCAATTCATTGAAAGGTTTTCCTTCAGCCAACAAGACCCACAGCGGAGGAGTAAGAAGGCTGATGATCAGAATATATACAAAGATTAAGACAAAAAGACAGACATTGATGACCGAAATCACTGCCAGGAATGGGCCTGGGTCCTCCATAAGTGCGCTCGGGGTGAATAATAGAGCAGACCCAATAATGAGGAGAATCACGGGTAGAGACCAAATAAATGTGATCCCCCAATACATCAGCCCTATTTTGAAGTAATCTCCCATGTGTTCCCAATCTGGAATCGGTTTTTCCTCCCCCTTGGAAACGCGTTTGGCCAGTTCGGCCAGCCAGCCGATGACACCGATTGATCCGATGATTGTAATCATCAGAATTGAGGCAACCCCCAATTTTTTAGGCCAGTCTTCATCTTTCCAAATGAAGGTGAATGCTTGTTCTAAATCCATAAAAAAACACTCTCCTGTTGGATGAAATCATTTTTGTACCAGGCAAAAACACTATAGCATAAGCCTTGAATTGAAGCAAGAGAAGAGATTTTAGGGGACTGGTAAATTTTGGGTGTATGCTTTCACTTTACCTTCGATCAAGAAGTCGATGGGCTTCCGTGGAATTAATCTAAATTACAACTTCGCATAGCCAATAATTATATTTGGAGATTTATTGTGCTCAAGTGATATAATTTGCCAGTATGTTTGATGGAAACTTTCCCGCTTTGGATATTAAAAGTTTTATTACTGTCCTTACCGCACTATTAGTGCTGGCGGGGTTGATTGCCTTCTTCAGTGGGGTGGGTTCCATCCGCGAATCCAGGCGCTTACGGTATTACCGCTTACGACGTACCCGCCTGATTATCGGCTGGAGGACCTTGCTTGTCTCGGTGGGATTATTTGGCGTTGCGTTTCTCGTCAGCCGTTTTGGTGAGCCTGTTGCCTACCGCGTATATTCTGTAACATCTACGCCAACAATCCCTCCCACAACAACCTTGACTCCAACGATCACGGAAACCCCAACGATTACCCTTTCCCCAACAATAACCCCAACATTATCGGAGAGTTATACCCCGACTCCAACACTCACTCCTCATGTGCCGCTGGCGGTAGAGGTGCAGTTTTCCGCCAGTGTAACTCCCCCTGCTGAGGCGGTCTTCAGCCCCCTCCGCTTCGCCCAGGGGATTGATCTTGCATACAATCCGATCAATCCCTCGAACTCCTTTACTAATCCTGTCGAGAAAATGTATGCCATCTTCAGCTACGACCAAATGGCCGATGGGGTGCAATGGACTGCACTCTGGTACCGGGATGGCGAACTGGTGTACTTTGAAACCAAGCCTTGGGAAGGTGGCACGGGTGGGTTTGGGTTTAGCGATTGGCAGCCTGAACCGGAAGATTGGCTGCCCGGTAATTACCAGGTGCATATTTTTATCGGCTTGGAACTAAAGGTGTCCGGCGAGTTTAGCGTTTCCGGGTTCCCGCCAACCCGGACCCCCACGCAAACAAATACCCCAACAGTGACCAATACGCTTACCCCGACCGCAACTATGACGCCAACGATTACTCCTATCCCGACGGCTACCATCACACGCTGGCCGACTCAAACTCCAACAGCCAGCAATACACCGCGCCCGCCAACACGAACGCCAATCCCGACGAGTACACCCTTGCCGACCAACACGCCGATACCGACCCGCACCTTCCGGCCGACAATTACTCCAACCCCAACCCCGTCCCCCACACCCACACTATTTATTCCAGAGTAACGCGATCCTCATTAGTGGATTTGATTTAGTTGATATTTACTTTTTAGGGAATTAAGCGAGGCGTTTTCCTTTGGGAGTGTACAGATACGGTGCGATGCTGGCAGCGACTCGCGCATTGTTCTTGAGCAGGACGAGGTTGGCCTGAAGGCTTTTCCCACTGCTGAGTTCGCTGACTCGTTTGAGCAAGAAAGGCGTAACCGCCTGGCCTTGAATTTTGGCGCTGGATGCTTCCTCCAAGGCTTGATTGATGTATCCTTCCATCGTTTTATGTGGAATTGCGTGGATTTCAGGGATGGGGACGGCGACCAGCACCCCCCCTCCACCAAGCTCCCAATGCGCCTTAGCAATTTCGGCTATTTCCTCGGGCCCGTCCAGCTTTGCACTGACGGGCAAGCCGCTCTCCCTGGAATAGAAGGCCGGGAACTGGTCGGTTTGGTAACCAAGCACCGGCACTCCCAGGGTTTCTAAACGCTCTAAAGTCGCGGGCAGATCGAGGATGGACTTTGCGCCGGCGCACACCACTACCACTTTGCTCTTGGCCAGCTGTCCCAGGTCGGTGGAGATATCGAATGGCGCATCTCGATGTACTCCCCCGATCCCGCCAGTGGCAAAAATCTTGATACCGACTTTCTCTGCTGCCACGAGCGTCCCGGCGACCGTCGTTCCCCCGCTGGCTTTTTGAGCAATGGCGGGACCAAAATCTCGCACGCTGATTTTGCGCAGTGAGTTCCCTTGGGCAAGTGCGGTTAAATCCTTGTCCTCCAACCCGATGCGGATGTTTCCCTCGATGAGAGCAATCGTCGCAGGGATCGCGCTGCCATGCAAAATTGCTGCTTCCATATCGCGGGCAAGCTGGATGTTTTCGGGGTAGGGTAAGCCGTGGGATATGACCGTCGATTCTAAGGCCACCACCGGCTGTCCTGTTTCGAGGGCTTCGAGGATTTCTGCTTTGATGTGAAAATTTGGTGGGATTTGGCTGCCCATTGGCGCTCCTTTTCCTGGATCGTTGATATTATACAACTATCGTGCGGGATAGGATACAATTGTTTCAGGATCGCTCATAAATGAAAGGTGGTGAATGATGGAAGAAAAGCTGATCAGCAGTGAGGTCCGGGACCAGATGCTGCGTACACTGGATAAGTTTAAAGCCGTCGTGCTAAAGTTCCCAGAAAAAGAATGGCGGAAGGGGGAGACTCCGTACCAGCGGCCGGCGGGATTGGCCGCACACCTGCTCTCGACGATCGATTTTTACACCAGCGGGCTGACGGCTGACCAGTTTCCATGGGGCAAGCGCCTGGGCTGTGATTGGGAAGACCCGCGTGATGATGTGCTGCCTTCACAGGAGTTGGTGCTGACCTATCTCCAAGAGATGGAGGGCCGGGTGAGGAAGTGGACGGAGAGAACCGAGTTATCCGCAGCAGAAGACCTGCATCCCTACACTGGGAAAACGGTGCTGGCGAGAGCGGTTTACCTGATCCGGCACACTGAATCGCACCTGGGGGAGCTGAACCTTGAGTTGAGGCGGCGCGGCTTTATGGGGCCGGAGTGGAAGTAGTGGATTTCCGTTATAGGGGAAAGTTTTACTCTTGACCTTGGGCAAACTCCGAGTAGAATAGGGAGAGAAATTGTTTACGGCGCGGTGGCGGAATTGGCAGACGCAGCGGACTTAAAATCCGCCGGTGGAAACACCGTGTGGGTTCGACCCCCACCCGCGCTACTGATGTAACTTTTGCGAGACTAAGTCCCTTGTTTATAGTGGTTTTGGAGAGTTTTTATGAAATCCGATGCCACTTTAACCCAGGGGACTATTGTATTAAATGAGAGTATTGAAGTCTGGGCAAAAGAGTTTATTTTGGACCGGAAGGTGAGGGGGCTGTCTCCCAATAAATAGATATTTGTTCCAAATCTAGGCTAATGTAAGGTATGTTTACAATCTTGATATTGAATTTTATTCTCGCGCGTTATTTGATGAGGTTTTGTTGTAGAATGAAGGGTGGAGGATATTATGAGTTCTAAAAATATGGTGATTTTTGGAGGGATTGGATTGATTATTGGCGCATTACTTCCCTGGGGGACAGCCACAGCTGGTTTTAGTCGAATGTCTATCTTTGGTTTTGAAGGAAACGGAGTGATCACCGGCGGGATTGGCTTGGTGTTAGTGTTGGTTGGGTTAGTCAAAAAACCAAATCCAGGTAAAAGTTTTTTTCCGCTAGGGGGGATAATCCTACTATATGCAGGGTATATCGTAATAAAAACCATGTTTAATATCGGTTTTATAGGGAATGATGCGCTCGGTATTGCTCAAATCGGTTCCGGTCTTTATATATCAGTTGTCTCAGTCTTTATCGGTTTGTTTGGATCTTTAACCTAACCGCCAGAAAGAATACCAGCATTTGAACCCCAAACAGTCGTGAGAAGTCGTTTAAGTGTGTAGAATGAAAGGGGGGAAGAATATATTTCTGGATAACGATTTGGAAAGTTTGAATTTTATGTGGTTATTTTTATCAAATATTCGGCTTTTTTAGGCTCTATTAGTTGATAGCTGGTATTATTGCCTTTGTGTTTTCTCCGGCTATGTTGGCTATTCTCTTTTTCTTTCGTTTTGTAACCGGCAGTTGGCCTATTATTTACATAGCGTTTCTTCTCATTGGTTTAATATCAATTTCAAGCCCAAAGCTAAAAAAGGAGGGGAAAAACGAATTAGAAGGTGAGAATTAAAAAACCACACATAAATTATTTTTAGTAAGAGAACCCCACCACTACACCACCATACCATTACGCCAATTACCTCACAAGCAATATGCTTCCTGTACCCCTCATATAGATGGTGGGTTTAATTGGAAAGGATATAATTCCGAAGCCACTTTAACCCAGGGGACAATTGTATTTAATATCTAATATCCCTGAACAGATTTTATTGGTTTTAATGGGGCGAAATGAATTCAGCAATCAAGAACACGATCAGCAGCGCTCCGATTAGGGTAGATGCATAAACCAGGATTGCACGCTCTTTTTGTTTAACAAGCGCAACCAGCCCGGTGATCAGGGCGGTCAAACCGGCACCGAACCCGGCCATCATCGGGAGCGCCACCCCCGGCCTGTTGACGACATCGGCCCATAGTGTATTGCCCGCGGTAACGGAATCGTAAAATGCGTTTGCGAAAGATGTGCCGATGAAAAACAATACCGGCATCAAGATGATTAACCCCAACGACCATTTTCCTGAAATTGACTTTGGCATGATCCCTCCTCGTGGTCTGTTTGTTGTATATTGCCTACCCGAGGCAAATTCCCAGACCTTCTTTTCTTTCTTTAATTATACGACTTTTATTGAGGGATTGCATCACAAGGCGGAAAAATTTTCCCGATTAACACTTTTTGGCAGTTAATTTCTGCTACGCTGAAAGTGAGGGAAAATGGACACGATCAACTCTTTATTTTTGAGCCAAACCTTCATGATCGCGGTGATCGTGATTGTTGTTGCTCCAGTCTTGTTTTATTTTATCGGGAACCGGTTGGTGCCGCGCTATTTCAGCTGTTCAAAAACATCAAACATCTTGCTGGCAGCGGCTGGCACATCACTGCTCCCCATTGTGCTGTTGATCATTGGTATTGTGTTCACGGTATATGATGAAATTCGCGCACATCCACTCCGAAAATTATTTAAATCGATTCGAGAGGCGCTCGACATTGATCTCGAATCCGTGTTGCTTTTTGGAATTTTGTTTGTGCTATGTGTTTTCGTTGCGTGGATATTTTATTCCTCAGCCAAACGGGTGGATGAGCATCTCTATCATTCTGAGCTATCCCTTTGGGATCAGATGATTAGCGGTCTGGCTCTGGTTTTTGGGTTCTTTGGTGTGTTTATCTACATCATTATCTCTGATGGTTTGATTAAAGAAGGTGGTCTTTTTGATCCAGACAAAGATTAGCAAGGGCCTGGTCTTTGGGTTGGGTAAGTTCCTTCCTAGATTAATTTACCCTACACTATTAATAAATAGAGATTAAATTTTCAGCCCTCTCAAATCTCGAGAGGGCTGTTTTTATATGGCTCATTTTATTCTTTATTGACTTTGCTTCAAATATGCCAGGTAATGATGAATATTAGAGTGAAAAGGGTGGAGACGATCAGCTGGCGGATGCCGATGCGGGTTGGCTTGACCCCAACGGCTGGGAAAAGTGTTCCCCAGATGACTTCCCCAAATTGGAGTGCATAAGCCAGCCAGAGCCAGTCCGGCAGCCAGCCAAACACAGAAGCGATCACGACGAAGGTCAGATTGAACCCGGAATAGAGCAAGGCGCGCCTGCCCATCAACCAAATTTCGGGGTTGGCTGGCATTGTCTTCAAGCTGCGCTGCTTAAGGCGGAGAAATGCATATACAATCGATGCCGCGGTCTGGAACCAGGTCAGCCCCCACAGCCACCACCCGGTTGGGTCGGGGCTGCCGACGCTCACCCAGTATGCTGCCGGAGCCGCCAGGGCGAGCGATCCGCCAGCCAGAATGTCGACACCCATTTGGTGGCGTTCCTCACGTTTGCGCACCAACCACAAGTGCCAGCCAAAGACAATCATGCCGGGGATCGCCAGCCAGAGCAGATATCCATAGCCGCGGCGCGTCAGCTCAATCAGGCTGATGACGCCGATTAACCCATAGAAGGTGAACCAAATGCGCGCCGCGGGAAGGTCTTTGCGCGTCCGGCGCCCTGCGTAGGATTTCACCATCATCACCACCGGCTGCCGGATCAGAAAGGCGGTCACCGCCGCGAGGATCAGGTACCAACCTGCGGGGTTCCAGTGATAAGCGGTAAAGAACCCGATCAATAGAGGGCTGAGCAAAAAGACCCAGGAGCCGTGGTCGCTGGGGACGGCAATCTGTCGATTAAAAATGTTATTTGTCTGAGTTTTCATATTACTATTCGCTGAAAATATCGGGAGGGTCTAATTCCCTCCCGATGTTATACATTTATTTGTTTTCTTCCGGTAGATCGAGCTTGATATGCAGGTCTTTGTATTGGCCGGGTTCAGCTGGAGTGGGGGCGTCAGCCATTACGTCGCGGGCGTTCTGGTTCTTGGGGAACGCGATCACCTCGCGGATGTTGCCTTCGTCTGCCAGCAGCATCACCAGGCGGTCAAGGCCCGATGCAATCCCGCCGTGCGGCGGAGCGCCGTACTGGAAAGCTTCCAGCATGTGTCCGAAGCGGACCTGAGCTACCTCCGGGTCCAGACCGATCAACTTAAAGACTTTGGCCTGCAAAATTTGATCGTGGATCCTGATCGACCCCCCTGCTATTTCGTTGTTGTTGAGAACGAGGTCATACTGCGCGCCGCGCATTTTGGCGGGGTCGGTGTCGATGAGTTCAATATCATCCGGCATCGGTGCGGTGAAAAGGTGGTGGCTGGGATCCCAGCGTTTTTCTTCTTCATCCCAAAAGGCGAAGGGGAAATCAATCACCCAGCAAAATCCTAACACATCGGGATCACTCAGCCCGATCGATTCAGCCAAGCGGACGCGTAAGCGGCCGAGGGTATCGAAGACGATTCCTGGCTGGTCAGCGACGAACAGGAGTAAATCCCCTGCTTCGGCACCCATCCGTGATTTGATCTCCTCAAATTCAGCTTCCGAGAAGAATTTGGCGATCGGGGAGCGGACCTCTCCCTCGGGGGTAAAGATGATGTATGCTAGACCCTTCGCCCCATACTGGCGGACATAATCAGTTAATTCATCGATCTGTTTGCGGCTGTAGGTGCCGAGTCCCTTGGCGTTGATCCCGCGCACGTGCCCGCCTTTCTCGACCGCGCCAGAAAACACACCGAATCCGCTTCCTTCCGCCACATCCGTAAGATCCACCAGTTCCAGGCCGTAGCGGATGTCCGGGTTATCTTTGCCAAAACGCTCCATTGCCTCCTGGTAGGTGAGGCGCGGCCAAGGCGTTTGCAGGATGCGTTTGTGGGGGACAAGTTGGGTGACCATCTTGGTGTACATATCCTCAAGTAAGGCCATCACGTCTTCCCGTTCCACGAAAGACATTTCGATGTCCAGTTGGGTGAACTCCGGCTGCCGGTCGCCGCGCTGGTCTTCATCCCGGAAGCAGCGGGCGATCTGGAAATAGCGTTCGACCCCGGCCACCATCAGCAGTTGTTTGAGCTGCTGGGGAGATTGCGGCAGAGCATACACCATTCCCGGGTGTACCCGGGAAGGCACCAGGTAGTCTCGGGCCCCTTCCGGGGTGGTTTTGAATAGGATCGGAGTTTCGATTTCCAGAAACCCCTGCTCGTCCAGATAATCGCGGATAAATTTGATCACCCGGTGGCGCAGGGTGAGGTTGTTCTGCATGCGGGGGGTGCGCAAGTCGAGATACCTGTATTTGAGGCGCACATTTTCGTCGACCTCTTCTTCCTTATTAATCAGGAATGGCGGGGTTTCGGATGGATTGAGTACTTTCACTTGCTGGACGACGATTTCAATTTCCCCGGTTTTCAGGGTCGGATTGACCATTTCGGCAGGGCGTTCTCGTACGGTTCCTTCTGCCTGAATGACCCATTCGCTGCGCACCTGGCCTAAGGCCTGATGGGCTTCCGGAGAAGTTTCTGGGTCCGCGACAAGCTGCACGATTCCGAAACGGTCGCGCAGGTCGATGAAGATCAGGTCGCCGTGGTCTCTCCGGCGGTGCACCCATCCCGCCAGTTGGACAGTTTGGCCGGCATGGTCTTTGCGGAGTTCTCCGCAGGTATGCGATTTAATCATGCTGATATCCTCCAAATAATTTCATCAATCTTGTTTCGCCTCGCTGGGCGAAACAAGCTGGTCATGTTTATCTCTTTATCTTCCAAACAAAAAGCCCGAGCGGGCAGTTGAGTCGCGCATCGGGCATAAGGTTTTGCGTGAGTCTTTCAGCACACAGGCAGAACAAAACCCTCAACCCGACGCCCGGGATTGATGTCCTTGTTGTTCACCACAAAGCTGGACTTGAGAAATTCTGCCTGTGCCATAGTAGAAAGATTATAGCAGAAAAGTAGGGGATAAAACAACCCGAATATTGATAAAAGACCCTAATAGACAAAAAAGCGGGCAGATTGCTCTGCCCGCTTTTCGTGTAGTTTGGTAAACGCTGATTATGGTCTGTCGATGGTGAAGACCGGTGATGTCCAGGTCTCCCAGTGATCAGCTTGACCAGGAATACCATTGGCCTTTAGCACAGAGAGGACGGCGTAGTAATCGCCATCGGGTACAAATCTCCAGTTTTGTCCTT
>JABAHR010002286.1_pt1 | contig 13680 bp, 16 predicted proteins | sample 7062101 | NCBI WGS metagenome assembly JABAHR01 (sample SAMN14534553, study PRJNA622989) | marine sediment metagenome | biome: marine biome [ENVO:00000428]; feature: marine pelagic biome [ENVO:01000023]; material: deep marine sediment [ENVO:00002113] | place: India: Gulf of Kutch | collected... | reverse complement strand
AATTAAAGGGAGAATTCCATTTAGGTTTTCTCCCTTTTTTTGTGCTTGAATATTTATAGATTTTGATTTTGAAGGCTTTACTTGACACCTTTATTTGATCCATGTTTACTACTCACGATTTAACAACTGCTCGGTCTGATAACTAAATATGAAAAACAAATTTACTAAGTCGAAAAGGCTCCACAAAACAGCGCAGAATTTAATGCCCGGAGGGGTAAATAGTCCTGTCAGGTCCTTTAATGCTGTGGGAGGTTCTCCAGCCTTCATAAATAGAGCTAAAGGCGCATACACATATGACGAAGACGGTAATAAATATATAGACTATATGTCTTCTTGGGGCCCACTCATTTTGGGGCATTCGGACCCTGATGTAGTAAGAGCTGTAAAAAAAGCTGCTGAGAGGGGAACAAGCTATGGTGCTCCTTGTCAGAATGAAGTTGAGATTGCCAAGCTTATTGTTAAATCATTTCCTGGTATAGATATGATTAGAATGACTAGCTCTGGAACCGAGGCTACAATGAGTGCTGTTAGATTGGCTCGCGCATATACTGGTCGAGACTACATAATTAAGTTTGAAGGTTGTTACCATGGACATGCAGATTTTCTTCTTGTACAGGCAGGCTCAGGAGCTACTACTTTTGGAACACCAAGCAGTCCAGGGGTTCCTAAAGCATTTACAGATAAAACGCTTTTAGCAAAATATAATGATATTTCCTCAGTCGAAAAATTATTTAAGAAATATGGAGATAAAATTGCAGCAATTATTTTAGAACCTGTAGCTGCAAACATGGGTGTAATACCTCCTCAGAAAAATTTCTTAAAAAAGCTAAGAACTATTACAAAGAAAAATGGAGCCCTTCTTATTTTTGATGAAGTGATTACAGGCTTTAGGTTAGGCATGGGTGGGGCGCAAAAATATTTTGGTGTAACTCCTGACATAACGTGTTTAGGAAAAATAGTTGGCGGCGGTCTTCCAGTAGGAGCATTTGGTGGAAGCAAAAAAATAATGAGTATGGTTGCACCAATTGGTCCTATGTATCAAGCAGGAACGCTCTCTGGTAATCCACTTGCTATGGCAGCAGGTCTTACTACTCTTACAAAACTTAACAAGAGCGCTAATTATAAAAAGCTAAGAAACCTAACCGAAAATCTTGTCGAAGGTCTTGAGGATATCATCAATAAACTTAAAATTGACGCAACAATAAACTCTTTGGAATCTATGTTTACACTGTTCTTTACAAGCCCTGCACCGCATGATTATAAGAGTGCACTTTCGTGTGATACAAAAAAATATTCAAAATTTTTTGAAAATTTGCTAAGTACTGGTATTATGTTCCCGCCTTCTCAATTTGAGGCTGTTTTTCTATCACTGTCTCATACTGAGGATGATGTAAATAAAACATTGAATGCATTGTATAAAAGTCTTAAAAATATTGACTGAATATATGAGGTATAAAATTTAGCAAACAAAGAAAATACAGATGGTTAGTATTTATTGTCATAGGGTTTGAGATTGGGTTCTCAGTCATTGCTGGGATAGTCTTAGGAGAATTTATTGACGGTTGGCTTGAGACAGAGACACCTTGGTTCACTATGATAGGTCTTGTGGCAGGAGTTATAGCCGGGTTTAGTTTGCTTATTAGGATGATTAAAAGAATCGATGACGGAAAAGGCAGCAAATCTGATTAACATAGTGTCAATTGGTACGGTTGAAAAATACAGCTTAATAGTCACGGCGTTATTGGTTGTGGTTAACTATTTATTAGGATCTACACCTATGGCATTAGGTGTAGCCGCGGGTGGAGTATTATTTACTGCTAATTTTGTTGCTATTAGATTTGTAGTAAACGCTCTTGTTTCAAAGTCCTCATCTGTTGGGTTTGGAATATTTGCCTTTGTTATTAAGATGGCAATCCTAATTGGAATTGTTGCTTGTATATTTATTTTCACTGAAGTAAATATCTATGGATTCTTCATCGGTGTCACCGGTGTAGTAATTGTAATAATCGGAGAAAGTTTAAGAAGGAGCACAAATGGATCACTTTAGCTGGTTTACTCTACTAGGTCTGGATAAATATGACTACATATTAGGTTCTATTCTAGTTGTAATATTATTGCTATTGGCTGGATTGAAAATTAGAAGCATTCTATCAAAAGATGACTCAGTACTACCTGATGAAAAGTTCTCCGTAAGAACTATATTTGAGATTCTAACTATTGATTTCCTTTTTGACCTTTTTACCAACATGCTTGGTTCAAGAGAGAAGGCTAAAATATATTTCCCACTGTTGGGTGGATCATTCTTCTTTATTATGTTTGCAAATCTTCTTGGTATTGTCCCTGGTTTTCTTCCCCCTACAGGTAATTTTAATGTTCCTGTAGCTTGCGGTATCGTGATTTTCATAATGTATAACTATTACGGTTTTAAAGAAAATGGTATGGAATACTTAAAACATTTTGCAGGGCCAGTAATTTTCTTGGCTCCTCTAATGTTTGTAATTGAGCTTATTAGTCATTTTGTACGACCTATTTCTCTATCTCTAAGGCTCTTTATGAATATAACGGGCGACCATATGGTTCTCGGAGTTTTTACAAATCTGCTTCATTATATTATTCCGGCAATTTTTGTCGGATTGGGAATTTTTGTATCTTTGCTGCAGGCATTTATCTTTACAGTGCTTTCTGCAATTTATATTTCGCTTGCAACAGCACATGATACAGATATTGAATAAACTAGAAAATTTAGAGTTATCAAAAAAAACAACCTACTCAACGAAAAGGAGGTAGACAAATGAAAAAGGCGTTATCATTACTTTCGATATTCGGAGTTGCTATGATTGCAGCTTTTGTTCCGGAATCAGCTCATGCTGCTGAAGGCGGTGAATTAACGAAGTTAGGACTTGCTCTAGGTGCAGGGCTTGGAATCGGAATAGCAGCCGGTGTGGCCGGACTAGGTCAGGGGCGTGCAACTGCTGCAGCATTAAGCGGTATTGCTAGAAATCCTGGTGCGAGCTCGAAGATTCTTACACCAATGATTATTGGTCTTGCTCTTATCGAGTCACTCGTTATTTATGCTCTTCTCATAGCATTCTTGCTACAAGGAAAAATATAACTACTGCTGGGGGAAGCTTTCCTGCTTCCCCCATAACAGTTCATAGCTGTTTTTCCAAAACTAAAACTATTTTTTCTCTTGAGTGGTAAATCCTTAAGCAGCCTAATCTTCTGGGGAATGGGATAGGTTTAGTTTTTCTATTATTTAGTGGGGTATTTATCAGAAACTAATAGTCTTGCCTCATCAGGGCTTTTGATGTTCCCTTCCAATTGAGCTTCCTCCACAAAGTTAAGTATCTCTGTAAAGAGCGGGCCAGGCTTGTAGCCCATTTCTATAAGTTCTTTTCCACTAAGAAGAGGAGTAGGTTTAATCTCTTCATCTTCAAATTCATCAAATTTCTCCATAATGAAATCATATGCTTTAGTCATACCGTGGCTTGCTTGGCAGTCGGCAAGATGTAAAGCCATGTGTTCCTCAAAATGGGGCATTCCTATAAAACGCTTAAGTGTGCTCTTTTTCATCTTGAATACATCTTTGAACTTTAGGTGTTCTTTTATAAGTGCATATATTACTTCTATCTGTTTGTTTGAGAACTTGAGCTCTTTACATATGCGCTTAGACATATCTGCACCAAGACGGTCATGGCCATTAAACCTAATTCTGTCAGAGACGGAAAATGTGGGAGGCTTGCCTACGTCGTGAAGTAGTGCTCCCATTGCAAGCTCGGGAGACACAAGCCCCTCTTGGTTCTCAAACAACTTCTCCAATACTAAACAAGTATGAACAAACACATCCCCCTCAGGATGAAATTCTGGAGGCTGTTCAACACCGCGCATAATTTCCACATCGGGAAGTATATATTTTAGCAATCCGCTTTCAGAAAGCATTATGATTCCTTGTCCCGGATTCTTTTGAGTTATGATCTTAAGTATCTCATCTCGGATTCTCTCGCTGCTTACTTGTGTAATATCAGGAGCAAGTTTCTCTATTGCCTGAAAGGTATCAGAATCGAGCTCAAAGTTATATCTAGAGCTGAATCTTATAGCCCTCATCATTCTGAGCTTATCTTCATTGAAACGCTCATATGGATCCCCAATTGTTTTGACAATTTTGCTTTCTATATCATCAATCCCACCGACGTAATCTATTACCTCTTCAGAAATTGGGTCATATAGCATTCCATTTATGGTAAAGTCCCGTCTAAGGACGTCCTCTTGCTCGTCAGTGCTATATATTACGTTGTCCGGATGCCTTCCGTCTGAGTAACTCTGGTCTTTTCTGAATGTGGCTACTTCGAATTGGTACTTGCCAGTAATTACAAGAACCACGCCGAAGCTAACACCAATTGGAACGGTATGGGGAAATATTTCTGACACTTCCTCTGGAGTTGCGCTAGTGGTGATATCATACTCTTTGGGCTCAATGCCTATAATGGTGTCTCTTGCACATCCGCCTACGCAAAATGCTTTATGCCCAGAGCCTATTAGCTCGGAAACTAATTCTTTGGCAAAGTCCAGAAGCTCGCTTCTGAACGGCTTTAACTTTTCTATACGTTTCATTGTTTTAAATTGTCAATTTTACTGTATATTTTACACGGTATCTTCAAAAAATATTCTAATAAAATTCAAAGGAATTATAGATGAGCATTAGGACTATTCCAGAGCTAGTAGCTAACAGGGTAAAAGAACATGGTACAAGGCTTCTGTTTCAACGCAGAGATGGTTGGAGCTGGAAGCAAATTACATGGTTAGATTTTGATAGAGAGGTTAAAAATATAGCCAGCTTTCTGATGGATATGGGATTTGAATCAGGAGATAGAGCCCTAATAGTTTCTTCCAATAATCTTGATGCAATAGCTACAGAAATTGCTATTTATCATTTAGGTGGTGTTATTGTACCTATACCCCAAGACTCTGATATAGATAGGATCAAAGAAGAGGCAAACAAACTAGGTGCAAAAATAATTTTCATTGAGCTAGATGATTTGCTTGAAGAATTTCAAAATAGCTCTGATGAATTAAAAAATAATGAAAAAATAGTTTTCTATGCGGATGTGAGAATCAAGCATGACAAAATCATAAATTTTAAACTGGTTCAGAAAGCAGGTTTAATGAAGAGAAAGCAGCTACATGATGATCTTAATAAAGTCATAGAGAATGTAAGCCCAGATGATTTGGCCGTACTATTCCCAGATAGTCAATCACAAGTAGCACAGGGAACTTTTATGGATATACTGGCGGGTACATATCAGAAATACTCCCAGATTGGTATAGAAGATCAATCTTTTTCATATATGACAGCTGCAAGTCCGTTCTCAAAGATAATCAACTATCTTACTTTCTATATGGGTACAAGGGCAGCTATGGCAGAATCCAGAGATGATTTTTATCAAGATATTCTAGAAGTAATGCCCACTATACTTTTTGAAACAAAGGATGGGCTAGAAGATATTTATAGGAAGTCGATGTCCGATTTAAATGGCTCTTCTCGAGAAAAGAAAATTAGAACGGATCTAGGAGAGAGGATCAAATATATATTCACGGACTACTTGCCTAGTGGGGAAGTGCAGAGCCTATTTTTAAGCTCAGGAGTGAGTTTCCTAGAAGTACCAGAGCTATCTAGCTTAGCTGATTAGCTCTTCTTTGTTTCCTTTACAGTACATTTAGCCTCACCTTTGTTGAAACTAATTAATACTTCGTCACCTTTTTTAAGCTTCTTGGAATCTTTTACTATTTCTTTCTTAGGAAGCTTTTGAGTGATGCTATAGCCACGATCAAGAACTTTTAGGGGGCTAAGTGCATCTAGATTACCTGCAAGGTTAGAGAGCTCAGATGATGCTGAATCAACATTGGTTTGAATTGAATGAAGGAATTCTGTCTGAAGCTGATCGATCTCCCTTGCTAGTATTTCAACTCTATTGCTTAGCGCAAAAGCGATTTGCTCTTTCAGATAGTTTATGTCTTCTTTCAGCTCAGCTTTCTCTCTGACTGCAATCTCTGCAGCCATAGATGGGGTTGCTGCTCTTACATCAGCCACCAAATCAGCAATAGTGATATCTATCTCATGTCCTACAGCAGAAATTACTGGAACGGGCGATTTAGCTATTTCTCTTGCCACTTTTTCGTCATTAAAAGCCCATAGATCTTCTTTTGAGCCTCCACCCCGTGCAACTATGATGATATCTGTATCTTGGGTATATAATCTGCTGAGGGCTTCTACAATTTCCCCAGGGGCTTCATCCCCTTGTACTCTGGTGGGAGAGATTAATATATCCAGATTTGGAAACCTTCTATCTAGAACTTTTAAAATATCCTGCAGAGCAGCTCCAGTTGGAGATGTAACGATTCCAACCTTTCTGGCTAGATATGGTAGAGGGCGCTTTCTCTCTTCGTCAAAGAGACCTTCTTTTAGAAGCTTTTCTTTTAGTTGCTCAAGAGCAAGAGCCTGGGCTCCGACACCTTTTGGCTCTATATATCGTACATTTATCTGATAAGAGCCCTGTTTTTCATAGACACTTATCTGCCCGCAGCAGATAACTTCCATATTATCTTCCGGCACAAATTTTATATATTGATTGGCCCACTTAAAGCACACAGCAGATATCTGTGTTTCATTATCTTTTAGAGAGAAATACCAATGACCGCTTGAATAGTTTCCTCTGAAATTAGAGACTTCTCCAACAATCCACACATACTCAAAGCCAATTTCTTGCTCAATCGTCTCTTTAATCCGAGCCGTGATTTCAGAAACGGTATAAATACGATCTTTGAGAAGTTCTTTAAAAGAAGGTTGGTCTTCCATTGATTAGAAGTATTTTAGATTGAGCTCATATAGTCAAGGATTTATACATTAGCTTTTGGAATCCAGGAGCTCGGGAATTTTATCTTTTATCTGCGCTAAAATTGTGGAGTCAAGTTTTGCGTCTGCTATTGTTTCTACTTCCTCAAATTGCTCGAGTGTAAGTTTTGATGCTCCAGTAAGGTCAACATTAGATAGAATGCTGTGCTGTAAGTTAGCAAGTTTCATATTCGTATTCTTAAGATTGGCTCCAGTAAGATCAGCTTTTCTTAGATGTGCGCCCTCGAGATTTGCACCTTCCATATTTGAGTCTTTTGAGTTCGACTCTTCCAAGTTTATTCCATAAAGATTTGCATTCTTGAAATTTACGCCTTGAAGGTCTCCACCCCGACAAAAGGCGAGTTTCATCTCAGCCCCTTCAAAGTTTGCACCACTCAAATCTACCCCTACAAGGTTTGCCCAAGCCAGATCCGGTACCGTTCCTGGATTATCCTTCCTCCATTTATTCCAATGGTCTACACCTAGCTTTAAATTGTTTACGTGCTCTTGGTTTGCCATTCTAATTCTCAAAAAAGAATTTTACTGCCTCATAAATTACATATACTGCCATAAGGAAGAAAATAATCCTTGTAGTTATTTTATTGCCGCCCCTGAGCTTTATTCCCAATTTTTCCCCACAGCTAGGACATATGTCAGTTTTCATACTAATTTCAAATCCGCAATATTCACATTTTGTAATCTTCATGCGTGATCCTAATCAAGTCTTTTGAGCGCGGGTTTAACAAGATTAGGATGATGTTCACTTATTTTGTCCGCTAAGATGTTAGTGATATTTTTAATATCCCATTGTGCGCCCTCTGACATTCTCAAATTAATGAGATGGTAAAGCTCCCAAAGGTCGAAATTACCAAGCATTCTTCTATTGTGCGCATTTGTAACAACATAACTGGCTACATCAGCGAGATTATTATCTATAAACTCATTATATAAATTCTCGCTCTCATTAACTGCTTTTCTTAATAACTCTTCAGTCCCGGATTTTTCTATATGCGGAGGTACTGTGATACCACTATTGATTCCTGGCTCTTGTACAATCCAATTTACTTTTCTGTGACGAAGAAGCTGATGCCAGCAGGCCTCACTTAGAACAAACTCCACATCATACTTAACAAGCTTAAGAGCGTTTATAGGATTATCAAATTTGCCTAGTTTCTCTACAGATTTCTTGAGTACATCTAGTTTTTCATCAAGGGTTTTATCATCAATACTTCTGCTTATTTCTTGATAGCTGGAAACTGTGTGTTCAAAGAGAATTGCTTTTATCATAGTATCTATACCTTCAATCTCTGGATTTGAAGAATCCTTTCCAGTCCAATTGAGTAGATTTACTTCATAAGACTTGCTAGAATCCTGTATGGTGTTTTCAATCAATTGTTGGGTTACTTCTTCAATTGCTTTCCTCGTCTGGGTTATATATTCATTTTCATTAGCATATTTTACTAGTGTTGGAACTGAAAATCTTACTTCTTCCTTCATCTCCTGAGCCCTATCTTTTACTTCCGAGTATCTACTTGATAAAAGCTTGGTTAGCGAGTCTTCAATAGCTCGTGCATTGGCAGTCATGCCCAAGTTGGTATAGGTCGCCAAGTTAAGCGCATATCTTGCATCCTCAAATGCAATCTTCTCGAGTGCCCTGTGATGCACTCGTTCCTCCATACCTTCTGGTGTAGGAACTGTGTCTTTAAGAAATTCAAACAGTTTATTGTTAAGTTCTGAATATATATCGTACTGATAATTGTTTAGCTCTGTATATTTACTTTTTAGCCCAGAGTTTTGATCTAGCTCTTTTGGAGTAAAGAAATCTCCTTTAACAGGGCTTTGGTACCTCTGTGAGTATTCAGTAAAAGACATATACTCGTTTGAGAGTTCAAGTATGGATGAAAACAAGCGGGAAACTTTTTCTATTCCTACGTGAACTGCAGCATGCTCCGCGACTGAGGCGTGACCATAATTTAGCACCCATTTCTCATGAAATTTAGCTGCTCTTTCCTGTCCGAGCTGCTCCTCTTGTATCACATTCCCAATATTTTCTCTAAAACCCTTTGGGCTTCTGCTAACATAGGCAAATATAACAGCGACAACCTCTTCAGGAATATTACTTACGGTATAAATATCCCTGTCGATATTTGATACATATTTTTTTACTTCATCCGAGATTGACTTTTCTTTTGCCATCATTTCTCCTGATTTTGCATGCTAAATATTATTATCGCTGAACTAACATAAATTTAAAGCGGAAAGCTTACGTGATAGTAATTCCTTCTTTAATCTTACTTACAATATATGGAAGTACGTCTGAAGGTTTTCCATAAATCACTGCATCAACATAATCATCAGCTGGACTTTGATTCTCACTAATTATCACTACTTTTATGTTCCTTTCCTTAGCAAGAAATGGATATGAAGCAACAGGTTCGTGTTCTAATGATGCGCCTACTATGATGAATAAATCCGCCTGGTGCAGCTTAATCCATGCTTCTCTTACCTCCCAATGTGGAGGAGGCTGTCCAGGAAAAGAGATTGGAGGTTTCAGCTGGTCGCTTCCACACTCGGTGCATCTAGGTATTTCCTCTCCTCTCTCTATAATGCTTAGTATCTCATCTGTTGAATAGTCTTTGCCACAACTCATACATGTAACCCAAAGTATCGAGCTGTTTAGTTCTATAACATTTGAGCTGCCTGCCTTGTGATGAAGACCATATGTCGCTTGAGTAAACACACAATCAACTCCTGAGATCATCTCTAACTCCGAAATGGCCTGATGAGAAAGGCTTGGTTCAGCATTAACTATAGATGGATATACTTCTTTGATTCTTTTCCAGTAGTCAGCTTTTGTCTCTTTATCTTCGCGAAATTCCCTTATATGTGGGCTTATGCCTGAAGCATAAAGATCGGGCAGTCCAGACTCTGAAGAAAGCTCTTCTCCAGTTAGAATTACAATCTTTTGGGATGTCTGAATCCACTCGGCTACGGTTGCAGCAACGTCCATTTCCATTAGATATGGATTATACAATTTTCCCCACAATCTAGCAATGAAAAACCATTTAATTTGTCCAAATATCTACTTATAGTTCCCTGCATATTAGATTTGGGTAAAATATAGAAAATTCAAAAGGACAATTGCATTGAAAAACAAGCCTCAAGGTATATTAGAATTTAGTGATACTACTGTCATGATTATCTGGGAAGATGGTCATGAGAGTCTATATCTATATGACGATTTAAGACAAGAATGCCCGTGCGCAACTTGCAGACAGTTAAGAAGCAATAGCAAAGACGGTAAGCTGCCGTTTAAAAGAAAAATTCCTCTTCAGATTAAATCAGCAAAAATGAGACCAATGCAGATAGAATCTATTGGCAATTATGCCTACAAATTCCATTGGAATGATAAACATGACACGGGTATCTATACTTTTGATTTTTTAAGAGACCTGTGTTCGTGTGAAGAATGTTCTTCTTCTGAATAATCTCTTATTCTATTCCAAATACCATATTAACTGTAGCTTTTACTGATATCTCCCCAGCTTCAATTGGGGTTGCAGCTGCTTCTGCAAACGAGGCCTTACTTCTAGAGAAATCTCTATATACAGGGGATGGATAGCTGTAAGATGGAGATATTTGATATATTCTAGTTATTTTTACTCCGGCAGCATCTGCAACGGTATCTGCAGTGGATCTTGCGTCTTTTACAGCTTTAACCATTGCCTCTCTTCTATAGTCATTTCTTTTTGTGGTATCGAAGGATAGACCCTGGATATTATTTGAGCCCGCTTGAGCTGCTGAATCTATGAGAGCTCCTAGATTGTCTAGATTATATGTTTTTACTGCAACCGTGTTTGTCGCTTTATAGCCTTTAAACTCAGATTTCTTGGTTTGATTGTTGTATTCATATACAGGTGAAAGATTGTAGTTCGATGTAGATAATTTGTCTTCCTTGCCAATCTTTGACTTTAGCGCTGATATAACCTCGTTTGTACTCTCTGCATTTTGCTTAACTGCATCTGATGCTGTTTTTGCCGTTGTATCGACTGAAAAGCTTATATTTGCTAAATCAGGTGTAATAAAGACTTCACCATTGCCATTTACATTCAATGTTTGTCTCTCTTGGGCACTTGAGCAGTTAACTAAAAGCAAAGCAATAACAAAACTGGTTGCAATAAATTTAAGTCTGCGCATTCTTCACCTCATGAATAGATTTTATTTAATATGTAGCTCATAGTATACCGAAGGATTTTTCAGTTACTTCAAGAATTTTCACTAAATAAGAATTATGAAAGAAGGAGATATTATTTATTGTGATTATTGATTTTTATTTCTCTTAATGATAGTTTTTTATGTCAATGATTGAAAAGAAGCTCGATTATAAGTTTAAAGATCTTGAGCTACTTAAAACAGCATTAACGCATAGTTCATACGCAAATGAGACTTCTGTAGAAAGTAATGAGAGACTTGAGTTTCTTGGGGATGCCGTTCTTGGTTTTGTAGTTGCTGATGTTCTATACAAACGATATCCCGAAGCATCTGAAGGCAAACTTTCAAAAATGAGAAGTTCCATAGTTAGCCGGATGAATTTTGCTCACTTTGCTAGAGAGCTCAGAATAGACAAGCAAATGTTGCTTGGAAAAGGTGAAGAGAATACCGGGGGACGGGAAAGAGATTCTAACCTGTCAGGCACATTTGAAGCAGTGATTGGGGCTATTTTTATAGATGGTGGTTACCGAAAAGTCTATAAGATAATTACTAAGCTTCTCAAGAATTGCTTAAACGGCGATAAAGAAATATTTAAAGACTATAAAACTAAACTTCAAGAAGTAGCTCAAAGAAAGTTCAAAAAAGTACCCAACTACAAAGTAATTCTCGAGGAAGGTCCTCCACACAACAAAAGTTTCCACATAGAAGTAAAACTTGGAAGAAAATCATTTGGTAAAGGCGTTGGAAGAAACAAGAAACAGGCAGAACAAGAAGCCGCAAAATATGGTTTAGAAGAGATGGACAAACTAAAAAAGTCCAAATAGTTTAGAAATATCTAATCATCATCCTTGTCTTGAAATCCCAATTCATCCATTTTTTTAGAAAGAGTATTTCTATTTATTCCTAGAATAGATGCTGCTTTCTTTTTGTTTCCCCTGGTTTTATCAAGAACTAATTCTATAAGCGGTTTTTCAACCTTTTTAATTATTGTCTCATAAACCTTATCCGAGGATGATTCATCTTTAGAATCTAGCAAAAAGTTAAGTTCGTCTCTTATTAAGTTATCCAAAGATTCCTGATCACTTCCTGGGTTGCTCTCAAAATGTGGAGCCGCGTCAATTAATGTTTCTTTTGTGATTACAGTGTCGGAAGAGAGTACTAGAATACGTTTTATTATGTTCTCAAGCTCTCTTACATTTCCAGGCCAATTATAGTTTATTATCATATCTTTGGCCTCGTCCGAAAGTGTTCTGGTACCGACTCCTAATTCTTGTCCATATTTGCTTAAAAAATGTTCGGTTAGAGGAATTACGTCTTCCATTCTGTTTCTTAGCGGAGGAATTTTTATTGTAATAGCATTTAGTCTATAGTATAAATCCTCTCTGAAATTTCCTTCTTCTACCTCTTTTTCAAGATTCTTATTAGTTGAGGCTATAATCCTTACATCAATAGGTGAGGGCTTTTCACTACCTAGACGATAAAGTTTTTTCTCCTCTAAAATACGTAAGAGTTTGGTTTGGAGTTCGTGTGGCATATCACCTATTTCATCCAAATGAAGTGTGCCACCATCTGCTTCTTCAAAGCGGCCCTGTCTTGAAATTGAGGCGCCTGTAAAAGCCCCTTTTTGATAACCAAACAGCTCACTTTCAAGAAGGTCCTTTGGGATTGCGGCTATGTTTACGGCAACAAGCTTTTTATTTCTTCTCATGCTGTTAGTATGAATAGCTCTTGCTACAAGCTCTTTTCCTGTTCCACTTTCACCATTTACTAGTACTGTTATATCTCGCTCAGCTACCCTACCTATCATTTTGTATATATTGAGCATTGCTTGAGATTGGCCAACTATATCCTGGAGAGTATCAATTTCATTATTTTCATCGAGCAATATCTCAAGCTTTTTAGAGTTTTCATAACTCTCTATAGCCCTTGCAACAGTTATTTTTACCTCATCAAGGTCAAAAGGTTTGGCTATGTAATCATATGCGCCTTGTTTCATGGCATCTATAGCATTTTTTACAGTATTCTGGGCGGTGATTATTATTACTGGTACATCTATCCCATCTAAACGGATATCATTAAGTACATCAAACCCTGTCATGTCAGGCATCGTAATGTCTAAAACAATAGATGAGAAATTACCGGATTTAGCCTTATCAATACCTTGAGAACCATTTTCTCCATATTCAACTTCATACCCTTCTTTCTCAAGGCACTTTCCTAGCACCCATCTAATACTTTCTTCGTCGTCTACAATTAGTATTCTTTTTTTCATCACAAGTTGTCAGGTCTGTTAATTAGTTGCAATTGGTAAATAAACTTTAAAAACAGTCCCCCTGTCTACCTCACTCTCTACAAGTATTGCTCCTCCATGTTTAGCTATTATTTGATATGCAAGAAACAATCCTAATCCAGACCCCTCATTTCTAGTAGTATAAAATGGACTAAAGATTTTTTCCAGAGAATCAAGTGGAATTCCTCTACCACTATCTTTAATATCAACAGAAATTGCTTTTTGACCTTTAAGTTTATGTTCGGTGATCCATCTTGTAGAAATTTCAATTTGACCCTTATCCTCTATT
>JABAHR010000039.1_pt5 | contig 13680 bp, 8 predicted proteins | sample 7062101 | NCBI WGS metagenome assembly JABAHR01 (sample SAMN14534553, study PRJNA622989) | marine sediment metagenome | biome: marine biome [ENVO:00000428]; feature: marine pelagic biome [ENVO:01000023]; material: deep marine sediment [ENVO:00002113] | place: India: Gulf of Kutch | collected... | reverse complement strand
AGAAATGCCCCGGGCGCCTGCCCCGGGTTCGAAGCAGCGAGCCGGGACGGAGGAGCATCAGTCGCACGCGCTCGTTGGGTGTTGTTCGGGGTCAGGTGCCCGCGATCGCGGGGCAGTGTTGGTCGAGGAAAGTGCGGTGATCTGGCAATTTCGCCGTAGCGCGCGCGATGTAATCCCGGATCCCTGAAAGAAAGCCATTGAGCTGGTCATCGGTCAGCTGGTCGACGACGGGATGATATGCCTGCGGCTCGATGTGCTGCCCGATCATTACCTGCAGCCAGGCGACTTCCTTAAAGAGGTCCTCGGCGTCCTCGACGATGCGGCCGCTCGTCCGGAACAGCTCGAGCTTAGCGGCCAGGCTATCCGGCACGCCCATCTCGCGACGATCGATCCAGAACTGGCTGTCTGTTCGCTCATTGGCGTAGTAGTGCAGGATGATGAAGTCGCGGACGCGCTCGAACTCATAAGCGCACTGCCGGTTGTACTCGTCGGTCACGGCGGCGTCGAAGCCGGCACCCGGGAACAACTTGACAAGACGGTCCAGCCCGGACTGCACGAGGTGGATGCTGGTCGACTCCAGGGGCTCCAGGAAACCGCTCGCGAGACCGAGCGCCACGCAGTTCCGGCTCCAGAATTTCCTGCGCCGCCCCGTCGTGAAGCGCAGCACCCGCGGCTCCGCCAGCGGCGCGCCATCCAGGTTCTCCATCAGGACGCCGATCGCCTCGTCGTCGGAAACGTACTCGCTCGAGTAGACGTGACCATTGCCGGTGCGGTGCTGCAGTGGAATGCGCCACTGCCAGCCGGCTGCGCGTGCCGTGGACTGCGTATACGGCGTCAATGGCTCGACGGGCTCGCAGGGCACCGCTGCCGCGCGGTTGCAGGGAAGCCATTGCGTCCAGTCCTCGTAGCCGGTCTGCAACGCTTCCTCGATCAGCAGGCCGCGGAAGCCCGAACAATCGATGAACAGGTCGCCCCTCACCGTCCGGCCGTTCTCGAGGCGGAGCGACTCGATGAAGCCGTCCTCGCCGCGCAGCTTCGTGTCGACGACCTTGCCTTCGGTCCTCACGACACCGGCACGCTCACTGTAGGTGCGCAGGAATTTCGCCACCAGCGATGCGTCGAAGTGGTATGCACGAACGAGCGGGGAAAGCCCGGTGTCGCCCATGCTGTCGACACGATCGAACCTGTCGGCCGCCGCCGCCAGTGCGTTTAAGCTGTACGACCACAGGCCTTTGCCATTGCCTTCAGCCTTCGCGCGCAACCAGTAGTGATGAAACGGAACGCCGGCAAGCGGCCGGCCGATGGCACCGAAGGCATGGATGTAGCGATCCCCCGGCCGGGACCAGCCGTTGAACTGGATACCGAGCTTGATGGTGCCCTGCGTATTACGCAGGAATTCGAGTTCGTCGATGCCGAGGAGCGCCAGCAGCAGCCGGATCTGGGGGATCGTCGCCTCGCCGACGCCGACGGTGCCGATCTGGTCGGACTCCACGAGTTCGATGTCGAGCAGCTTACCCAAAGTACGCGACAAGGCGGCGGCAGCCATCCAGCCGGCCGTGCCACCCCCGACAATAACGACTTTCCTGATTCGTTCCATTTGGCGTGATTCTACTGCATCATCGTCGCGCTCTGAGAGGCACTCTCACCGAATAGCCGGAGTAGTAACTTGAGCCGATTGAGACGATGGCCTGCGGCCGGGTGTTTGTTCACGAGACCTGAAGCACGCGCAGCGTGCAGTCCGTGAAGAAATTCCCGGCCGCAGGCCTTCAGACGAAAGAAACCCCTGCCAGGCGAACCCGGCAGGGGCGATCGAGATAAGGTTCGGGGGAGATACCTTATTCGTAACGGTAGGACGCGCCGATCATGTAGGAGCGGCCATAGGACTGGTAGTCCAGGATCAGTCGATCATCGCCGGCGAACGTCGTCAGCGGCTCGTCCGTCAGGTTGAAGCCCTGCAGCAGCAAGCTCAGCCCTTCCAGGCGTCCCGAGAAGTTATAGTTCAACTGCGCGTCGATGACGGTCTCGGACTTGATCTCCTTGAACGCCCGGCCGCCGCCAAATCCGCCGACCTCGCCGAGGAAGTCGGAGCGATAACGCGTGCTCACGCGGGCACCGAACGCGTCGTTCTCGTAATAAGCCGTGAAGTTCGCGACTTCTTCCGAGAGACCAGGAATCGGAATCTCTACGCCCGGCACCGGCTCGATCGAGCTGTCCGTGTAGGAGTAGTTGCCGTTGATACCGAAGTTCGTCAACGCGTCGCTGATGATGTCACCCGTCAACGACAGCGTGACTTCTACACCCGAAAGCTCGCCACCTTCGCCGTTCTGTGGCGTGGTCACGATACCTTCGAAGGTGCCCGGATTCTGGCCCGGCGGTACCGGGAAGCCGGTGAAGTCGCGGACCTGGGGCAGCTCGATGATGAACTCCTCGATGTCCTTGTAGAACACGGCGAGCGCGAAGTAGCCGATGCCGTCGGCGAAATACTTCTCCCAGCCGAGATCGACCGCGTTGGCGACCCAGGGCTTGACCTCGGGGTTGCCACCACCGCCGCTCCAGGGGCCGTCCAGTGGCGTCGTGCCGTCCTCGCGCGTCTCGTCGTAGTTGTACGTGAAGCTGGCGCGCATCTGGTCCATGCGGGCGCGTGCAACAGTGCGATAGCCCGAGAAGCGGATGTAATTGTCATTTGCCAGCGCGAAAGTCAGGTTGAAGCTCGGCAGGACCTCGGTCCAGTCAGTGCCACCCTCGTTCGGGACCAGCTGGGTGCTGGTGCCGGTACCGGACGCCGCGACCGCCGAAGAATACTGGTCGACGTTCATGACCTGCACGCCGAAGTTACCCTGCAGCGGTATCGAGCCGATCTCGGTATCGAGGCCGAACTGCACGTAGGCCAGGTTGACGTCTTCTTCCACCAGGAAGCTCTTGATCGCAACGTCGGCATTCGGGTTAGGGTTGCGCGTGTAGGTGCCGGCCGCAATCTCGGCGAGTGGGTCGTAGCTGACCATACCCGGGATGCCGAGGAAGCTCAGGTCGGTCGTCCCGATCGAATTGATCGGCCGCGCGACGCAATTGCCGTCTCCGTTGAACGTGCAGGACGGGTCGTCGGCGAGTCCGAGGAAGAACTCGTTGCGAATCGTATCCTTGTCGCGCTGTGCGAAATTGACGCCGAACTCGACGCTGCTGATCGCACTGCTGAGGTCCCGGCTGAGCGACAGGTTGATCTGGTTCAGCTCGTCCTCGATCGTCGGGCGGTTGTCGTAGCCGACCTGGCCGCCTGGAACGATATCACCGCCCCAGCCCTGCGGGCTGGTAAGCACGATGGAGTCCGCGGTGTAGTCGACACTCGACGCAAACACGGTGCCGCCGTCGAACATGGCGAAGCCCATTTCGTCGAGCTCACAGGTCGGCTGGGCGCACCCGGAGGGGCCCGTTCCCGAGTAGGTCTCCAGGATGATGTCGTTGCGGTCCACGCGGGAGGTGCTCAGGTCGACGTCTGCAACCCAGTTTTCGCCGAGGTCGAAGTTGAAGTTCAGGCCGGCCGAGAACAGCTCGCTGTCACGCGAGGTGATGTCGTTGCGCATGACGCCCTTCACTTCGTTGAACTGGCCGTCGGTGATCAGGCCATTGTCCTCGGTATAGCCCGGCTGCAGCTGGGCTGCCGACCAGAACAGCGGCAGCTCGATGCCACGCAGCTGCTGCTCCTCCGAGAACTCCGAGTAGTAAACGTCGAGCGACGTGGTCAGCGTGTCGGTCGGCGCCCACTCGAGCGCGCCGATGACACCGGTACGCTCGAGTTCGCTCGAGCGTACGTAAGGCTTGGCACCGCCGATTACGGCTGCACCCGGGTCCGTCGGGTAGCCCCATGAGTTGAAACGTTCTTCCTGGCCCGGGTTCGTCATGTGCGCAAGGCCCAGCGCCACGCCGAAGGTGTCGTCGGCGAACTGGTCGACGTAGGACAGCGAGTAGCGCACGCCGTCGTCCGCCGAACCGGCATTCAGGGAATCGTACTCGGTCCACTCGTAACGGATGTTGCCCGCCAGGGCCCGCTTGCCGTACTGCAATGGCCGGATGGTCCGCATGTCGGCGGTTCCCGCAAGGCCCGCACCGATCAGCGACGCATCGGGCGTCTTGTAGACGACGACGCTCTGCAGCAGTTCCGACGGGTACTGGTCGAATTCGACGCCGCGATTGTCGCCGGTCGTCACCTGCTCGCGGCCGTTGAGGAGCGCGGTCGTGAAGTCCGGACCGAGGCCGCGAACGCTGAGTTGCTGGCCGCGGCCGTTCAGGCGCTGCACCGTAAGGCCCGGCAGGCGGCCGAGGGCCTCCGCGATACTGGCATCCGGCAGCTTGCCGATGTCTTCAGCCGTAACGGCCTCGATAATCGAATCCGAGTCCTGCTTCATCAGCATCGCATTGCGCAGGCTGCTCCGGTATCCGGTCGTCACCACTTCCTCGATGACGTCGTCGTTGCCCTGGGCCATGGCCACGCTGGGCAGCGTCATGGCTCCGGGCAAGGCTGCAGCAACGGCGAGCGACAGCGCTGTGCGCCGCACCGACAGCAAGGAATCGTCTGAGCGAGTATTTGCGCTTGCGCGCGTCTGTTTGACCATTTTGGTTCCCCCCGCAAAGGTCTGGGTTTACGGACTGTTGGTTGAATCTTATGAACGGTCCGGTTGCCGGGCAACGTCTTGAATACGTATTCATAAATTGAATACGTATGCATTTGGTTGCGGTCCCTCGGGCGCCTGTTTAATTTGCGCTCTGCAGGCCGGGGAGACAGCGATCCGGCCGGGCATGGATCAACGAGCCGGCAAGCAATTGTAATAATTTGTATCTCATGAGTCAGTCGAACAACGGACACCCCGGGGCTGCGCGGCAGGCGGGCGTCTGCATGCATATCACGTCCCTGCCCGGGCCTTACGGCATCGGCGAGATCGGCCGACATGCCCGCGCCTTCATCGATCGTCTTCGAGATATGAACCTGACCGTCTGGCAGTTCCTGCCCACGGGGCCGACGGCCTACGGCGATTCGCCCTACCAGCCGCTGTCGACCTTCGCCGGCAACGAGATGCTGATCGACATCGGCGACCTGATCGATTGGGGCTTCCTGGCCGAGGACCAGGTCCGGGATCTCCGGTCCCTGCCAAAACATTATGTCGACTACGGGGCCCTGATCCCCTTGAAGAACCGCCTCCTTCGTGTGGCGGCGTCACGATTCGGGGAATCCACCGACCCGGAAATGAAACGGGTCTACAGGCAATTCCTGGCCGAGCACGACGACAAGTGGCTGCACGACTACGCGCTGTTCCGGATTCTCAAGACCCGGCACGGCGAGCGCCCCTGGCCCGAATGGGAGCCGCAGTTTGTGCGTCGCGAACTTGCGGCCATGCGTGAACTCGAGGAAACCGCGGCGCGCGAAATTCAGCATATCAAGGTCATCCAGTGCCTGTTCTTCTACCAGTGGCAGTTGCTGCGGGACTACGCACACACGAACGGTGTGAGCCTGTTCGGCGACATGCCTATCTGTATCGCACTGGACAGCGCCGATGCCTGGGCGAACCGCGACATACTCCAGCTCGACGAGGAAGGCCGCCCCAGCCACGTCGCGGGCGTGCCGCCGGATTACTTCAGCGAGGACGGGCAGCTCTGGGGCAACCCCCTGTACGACTGGGAGACCCATAAGAAGACCGGCTATCGCTGGTGGATTGACCGGCTGCGCGCGTCAGCTGAGCTGGCCGATCTCGTGCGCATCGATCATTTCCGCGGCTTCGAGGCCTACTGGTCGGTGCCCGCCGATTCGGCGACCGCCCGCGTCGGCGCCTGGGAGCCGGGTCCCGGCGACGCGATCTTCGACGCCATCGAAAACGAGCTCGGGGACCTGCCTATCGTCGCAGAGGATCTCGGGGTCATCACGCCTGAAGTGGACGCTCTGCGCGAACGCCACAACATCCCCGGCATGCACGTGCTGCAATTTGACGTCACGGACGAGAAGATCGACGTCGACGACTTCGAGGAGAACTCGGTCTGCTATACGGGCACCCACGACAACGACACCACGATCGGCTGGTTCAGGGGCAGTCCCGACGATATTCGCTCGCACGAAGAGATCGTCGCCGCGCAACAGGCCGCACTGCGGGTAACGGGCGGTCGAGCCGAGACGATCCACCTGGACATGATCCGCACGGCGTTTGCGACGCGGTCGAAAATTGCGATCGCGCCGATGCAGGACTATCTCGGCCTCGGATCTGAGGCCCGGATCAACGTGCCCGGCACGTCGAGCAATAACTGGCGCTGGCGCCTGCTCGATTCCCAATTGACCGACGCAGTCTGCGACAATGTCGCGACGATGGTAACGGCTGCGGAGCGCGCGCCGGCCCGGTAGCGTCCTTGTTGCGCGACCTCGGGCGGGTTGCAGTGTACCCTGCGGCCATGACCCATGACAGGCGACTGCGGAGGGACGAATCGATGGCCACACACGGCGGCACTGAAGACGCGCGTTTTGTAAGTCGACTAACCAGGGAAACGCTGGCCCTGATCCTTGCGGGCGGCCAGGGTTCGCGCCTGCACGAACTCACAGACTGGCGTGCCAAGCCCGCGCTGTACTTCGGCGGAAAATTCCGGATCATCGACTTCCCGCTGTCGAACTGCATCAANNCGGCACCTCGTGCAGGGCTGGTCGTGGTTCCGCGCCGGTGCAGGCCAGCGTGAGTTCGTAGAGATACTGCCCGCGTCGCAGCGCGTCGGCGGCGAGTGGTACCGCGGCACCGCCGACGCCGTTTACCAGAACCTCGACATCATCCGGACGCACGATCCGCGCTTCGTGCTGATCCTCTCGGGCGACCACGTCTACAAGATGGACTACGGCGCGTTCCTTGCCGCGCACGTCGAACTGGAGGCCGACATGACCGTCTGCTGCCTCGAGGTGCCGCTCGAGGAAGCGGCCGGCCAGTTCGGGGTCATGACCGTCGACGAGACCGGCCGCGTCATCAAGTTCACGGAGAAACCGGAGCACCCGGATCCCGTGCCCGGCAAACCGGACATCTGCCTCGCGTCGATGGGCAATTACGTATTCAACACGGAGTTCCTCTACGAGCAGGTCATCAAGGATGCCGATACGGTCGGTACGCAGCACGACTTCGGCCGCAACATCATTCCGTCGATCATCGACAATTACCGGATCTACGCGTATCCGTTCCGCGACCCGGCGACGGGCCGGCAAGCCTACTGGCGCGATGTCGGCACGCTCGACGCGTTCTGGGAGGCGAACATGGAACTGGTCGCGGTAACGCCGCAGCTCGACATGTACGACAAGGTCTGGCCGATCTACACGCACCAGACGCAGGATCCGCCCGCCAAGTTCGTATTCGATGAACCGGAGCGCCGGGGTTATGCCCTGAATTCCATGGTATCGGGCGGCAACGTTATATCCGGGGCATTCATCAATCGCTCACTATTGTTCTCCCGCTGCCATGTGCATTCCCACAGCACCATCGAGGACTCCGTCATCCTGCCCGACGTCGATATCGGCCGGCGCTGCCACGTCAAGCGCGCGATCATCGACCGCGGCACCGTGCTCGAGCCCGGCACCGTCATCGGCGTGGATCCCGACGCCGATCGAAAGCGCGGATTCCGCATTACGGAGACCGGCATCACGCTCGTGACGCCGGACATGCTCGGGCAACATATGCATTTCACGCGTTGAGTTGAGGCAGCCCGCTATCGCTACCAGGCACGTCCTTTTGATTGCCGCGGAGAACGGCTCGCTACCCGGCGGCAAGATCGGCGGGGTCGGCGACGTCGTCCGCGATCTGCCGCGCGCCCTGCAGGCGATTGGATGGCGAGCGACGGTGCTGACACCGTCGTACGGGTCGTTTCACCGCTTGCCCGGCGCGGTAGAGCTCCAATCGTTTCCGGTGGAGTTCCGCGGCACCGAGCACACCGTGCGCGCGTTCGAACTGGTCCTCGACTCGGTCCGCACCGTGCTGTTCGAGCACGACATCATGGTGCCGACCGAAGCCGGACGCATCTACCACGACGACGGCCCCCTGCGACCGTACGCGACTGACGCCAACAAGTTCGCTTTCTTCTGCGCCGCGGCCGCTGGGTGGATCGATACGCTGGACAACGCGCCCGATGCCGTGCACCTGCACGACTGGCATGCCGCGTTCTACCTCCTGCACCGCGAATTCTGCGAACACGGTGCGCGACTGCGGCAGATCCCTACGGTTTTCACGATTCACAACCTCACCTACCAGGGCCAGCGGCCGCTGCGCGGCAACGAATCCTCGCTCGAGGCATGGTTCCCGGACATGCGGTATGACGCCAGGGTGCTCGCGGACCCGACGGCCGAGGGCTGCATCAATCCGATGGCGTTCGCGATCCGGCGGGCCGACCGCATCAACACGGTGTCGCCGACGTATGCGCAAGAAATCCAGTGCCCCAGCAACCCCGCCACCGGCTTCATCGGCGGCGAGGGCCTCGAGAAGGATCTTACCCGCGCGGCCGATGAACGACGGCTGTTCGGCATCCTGAACGGTTGCGAGTACCCGGCAAGGCTGGGACGGAAACCCGGCTGGCAACGGCTGACGATGGCCGCTCGCGAAACCGTCAGGGATTGGCTCGAGACCGGTGCCGACGGCGCCATCCATGAACTGGCGCTCGCACGTCTCGACTCCTTGCCGAGACGCCGGCCGCTGCACGTGCTCACCAGCATCGGTCGCGTCGTTGCGCAGAAAATGCAACTCTTCCTCGAGCCGCTCACGGACGGGCGCAGCGCGCTCGAGCACATCCTCGACAGTCTCGGCCGCAAAGGCGTCGTGGTGATGCTGGGCAGCGGCGAGCGCGACTACGAGGAGCAACTCGGGCACATCGTCGCGGAACACGCGAACTTCGTCTTCCTGCGCGGCTACGCGGAGGAACTCGGCAATCTGCTCTACCGCGGCGGCGACCTGTTCCTGATGCCGTCGAGCTTCGAGCCCTGCGGCATCAGCCAGATGCTTGCCATGCGCGCGGGCCAGCCCTGCGTCGTGCATGGCGTCGGCGGACTGCATGACACCGTTGAAAGCGGCACCACCGGCTTTGTCTTTGCCGGCGCGACACGTGGCGAACAGGCCGCGGCGTTCGTCGGCTGCGTGGAACAGGCGCTGAATCTTCGGCACGACCACCCGAACCAGTGGCAAAAAATACGACAGCAAGCCGCGGCACGGAGATTCGACTGGGCATCGTCGGCCAGGCAATACATTGGGCAGCTGTATGACCACAATCAAGACTGACACGAAGAAGAACAAGGATGCGTATGCCGCATTGATGCGGGGCCGCCACGGCGACCCGTTCGGCGTGCTCGGCGTGCACCAGGCAGGCAGCTCACGGATCGTGCGCACGCTGCAACCGCACGCGGAGCGCGTCGAGATCATCGACAGCCAGGGCACGGTGCTCGCCGAGATGGAACGCGTGCATCCCGACGGCATTTTCGCCGCCCTCATGCCGCCGCGCCTGCGCCACTACCGGCTGCGACTGACGACGACGGTCGGCGATACGCTGGATATCGAGGACCCGTACCGTTTCCCGACGACGCTGGGCGACCTGGACCTGTACTTGTTCGGCGAAGGATCGGACTCGCAGATCTACGCGAAGCTCGGCGCGCAGCCGCGCACCGTGCTGGGCATCAGCGGTACGCGATTCGCCGTGTGGGCACCGAATGCCTCGAGAGTGAGCGTCGTCGGTGACTTCAATGACTGGGATGGCCGCCGCCACGCGATGCGCCTGCACCCCGGTAACGGGCTCTGGGAAATATTCGTTCCCGGCGTCGGCAACGGCCGGAAGTACAAGTTCGAGCTGCTCGACCGGAACGGCCACCTGTTGCCGCTGAAGAACGACCCGTTCGGGCATTACCACGAACCGGCGCCCGGCAACGCGTCCATCATATTCGCCAGCCGGCACCAGTGGTCCGATTACGCGTGGATGCAGCGCCGCGCCAGCGGCCCGCAGCTCGACCAGCCGATCAGCATCTACGAAGTCCACCTCGGCTCCTGGCGGCGTCGACCGGAAGACGGTGATCGCTACCTGAGCTACCGCGAACTCGCCAACGAGCTCGTCGAGTACGTGAGCGACATGGGTTTCACGCACATCGAGCTGCTGCCCGTATCGGAGCACCCGTTCGACGGCTCCTGGGGCTACCAGCCGATCGGCATGTACGCGCCGACGCAGCGCTTCGGCAACCCGGACGATTTCCGTTACTTCGTCGATCGCTGTCACGCGGCCGGCATCGGCGTCATCGTCGACTGGGTGCCGGCGCACTTCCCGCGCGACGAACACGGCCTGCGGCGATTCGACGGCACCGCCCTCTACGAGCACGAAGACCCCCGCAAGGGCGAGCACGCTGACTGGGGCACGCTGATTTTCAATTTCGGGCGTCGCGAGGTGATCAACTATCTCATCGGCAGTGCGCTCTACTGGATCGACGAGTTCCATGTCGATGCGCTGCGCGTCGACGCCGTTGCATCGATGCTCTATCTCGACTACTCGCGCGAGGACGGGGAATGGGTGCCGAACGAGTTCGGTGGCAACGAGAACCTCGAGGCCGTCGCATTCCTCAAGCGCCTCAATACCGAGCTGCATGCACATGGCGCGACGTCGTACGCCGAAGAGTCGACCGCCTGGCCCGGCGTCTCGCGACCCGTCGACCAGGGCGGCCTGGGGTTCACGTTCAAGTGGAACATGGGCTGGATGAACGACACGCTGTCGTACATGAGCGAAGACCCCGTGCACCGCAAGTTTCACCACGACAAGATGACTTTCGGCCTCGTGTACGCTTTCAACGAGAACTTCGTGTTGCCGCTCTCGCACGACGAGGTCGTGCACGGCAAGCGCTCGCTGCTCGGCCGCATGCCCGGCGACGAATGGCAACGCTTCGCCAACCTGCGCGCTTATCTCGCGAGCATGTACACGCACCCGGGCAAGAAACTGCTGTTCATGGGCTCGGAACTCGCGCCCTACGACGAATGGAACCACGACCGTTCGCTCGACTGGCACCTGCTCGAATATGCACCGCATCGGGGCGTGCAGTCGCTGCTCCGCGACCTGAACGCACTCTACCGGGGCACGCCAGCCCTCTACGAGATCGATTTCACCGATGCCGGGTTCGAGTGGATCAACTGGGGCGACCGCGATAACAGCGTACTCAGCTGGCTGCGCCGCGACGCTTCCGGCAACTTCGTGATATCCGTCTCGAACCTGACGCCCGTAGTCAGGCATGATTTTCGCATAGGCGTACCTGCAGGCGGCCGTTATCGCGAACTACTGAGTACTGATGACGGGCGATACGGCGGCAGCGACGTGCAGAACGGTGAGCTCGAGGCGGGCACGCCGGGCATGCACGGACGCGATTTTTCGATCGCACTGACTCTGCCGCCGCTCGCAACCGTAATCTTGGGACTCGTACCCTGATCAAGGGCGCTCCTGGAGATCATTACATGGCAAGCAGATCTGACAAATCGTTGGGGTTGGGTGATATCGAGCTGTTGCAGACGCCGAGCCTGCCGATGACGCCCGACGCCATACTGCAGGATTTCACGCACTACTTCGGCCGCATGCTCGGGCGCCGCACCATTCGCACGGAGTCGCCTTACCTGTACCAGGCCGTCGTGTTCACCGCGCGTGACCGCATCATGGAGCGCTGGGCCAAAACACGCCTGGCGATGGAGCGCGACCAGGTGCGGCGCGTCAGCTACCTGTCGCTCGAATTCCTGATGGGGCGCCTGCTGCACAACGCGCTGCTCAGCGTCGGCATCGAGAACCAGACTCGCGAGGCCCTGAGCCGGCTGGGCCTCGACCTCGAGACCGTCTTCGACCGCGAAGCAGACGCCGGCCTTGGCAACGGGGGCCTAGGCCGCCTGGCGGCATGCTTCCTGGACAGCTGTGCGACGCTCGCGCTGCCCGTCGTGGGCTACGGCATCCGCTACAACTACGGCATGTTCCACCAGCGCATCGAAAACGGCTTCCAGGTCGAGGAACCGGATCCCTGGTTGCGCGAGGGTTTCCCCTGGGAGATCGAACGCTATGAATTCTCCCAGACCGTCAGGTTCGGCGGTCATACCAGCACGTACAAGGACGCGGCCGGCAAGACACGTTACCGCTGGGCCGACACTCAGGACGTACTCGCCATCCCCTACGACGTGCCCGTGCCTGGCTACCGCAACGACATCGTCAATACGCTGCGCCTCTGGTCCGCCGCGGCGACCGACGAATTCGACCTGACCGAGTTCAATGCGGGCAGTTACGCCGACGCCGTGGCCTCGAAAAACGAAGCCGAGAACATCACGATGGTGCTGTANNGGAACTGCGCCTGCGGCAACAGTACTTCCTGGCGTCGGCGAGCCTCCAGGACGCGCTGCGCTACTGGAACTACCACCACGAGGGCGACCTGACCGGTTTCGCCGAGAAGAACTGTTTCCAGCTCAACGACACGCACCCCGCAGTCGCTGTCGCGGAACTCATGCGGCTGCTCGTGGACGAGTACCTGCTCGACTGGGACGCGGCGTGGGACATCACGCGCAAGACCATGGCCTACACCAACCACACGCTGCTGCCGGAGGCACTGGAGATGTGGCCCGTCTCGATGTTCCGGCGGCTGCTCCCGCGCATTCTCGACATCATCTACGAGATCAACGCACGCTTCATCGCCGAGATCAGCCAGCGCTGGCCGGGCGACACGGACCGCATCGCGCGCATGTCGCTGATCCAGGAAGGGCACGAACCCATGATCCGCATGGCCTACCTCGCGATCGTGGGCAGCTATTCCGTGAACGGCGTTGCCGCGCTGCATTCGCGCCTGCTGCAGGAAGGCCTGTTCCGCGATTTCGCGGAACTCTGGCCGGAGAAATTCAACAACAAGACCAATGGCGTCACGCAGCGGCGCTGGCTGGCCGCCTGCAACGGCAGCCTCGCGGATCTCATCACCAGCAAGATCGGTGATAGCTGGGTAACCGATCTCGAAGAACTGCAGCGATTGCGGGAGTACGCCGACGACCCCGGGTTTCAGAGCGACTGGCGCAAGGTCAAGCTCCTGAACAAGAACCGGCTGGCGCGGGCGCTCGCGGACAAGACCGGCGTGCACGTGGAAAGCAGCATGCTGTTCGACGTGCAGGTTAAGCGGATCCACGAGTACAAGCGGCAACTGCTCAACGTGCTGCACGCGGTCCACCTGTACGATCGTATTCGCCGTGGCGATGCCGACGACATCCCGCCGCGCGCGATCATCATCGGCGGCAAGGCGGCGCCCGGCTACGTCATGGCGAAAAACGTCATCAAGTGCATCAACAACGTGGCGCGCGTCATCAATTCCGACCCGCTAATGGAGGACCGGCTGCGGCTGCTGTTCTACCCGGACTACAACGTCTCGGCGATGGAGATCATCTGCCCGGCCGCCGACCTGTCGGAGCAGATATCGACGGCCGGCAAGGAAGCCTCCGGCACCGGCAACATGAAGTTCATGATGAACGGCGCAGTGACGATCGGCACGCTCGACGGCGCCAACGTCGAGATCCGCGAAGCCGTCGGGGCGGAAAACTTCTTCCTGTTCGGGCTCACGGTCGAGGAGATTCGGGCGCTGCGCGGCCGCTACGAGCCGCAGGCCATTATCGACGCCGACGAGGATTTCAGCCGCGTCATGCACCTGCTCGACAG
>JABAHR010001427.1_pt2 | contig 13682 bp, 13 predicted proteins | sample 7062101 | NCBI WGS metagenome assembly JABAHR01 (sample SAMN14534553, study PRJNA622989) | marine sediment metagenome | biome: marine biome [ENVO:00000428]; feature: marine pelagic biome [ENVO:01000023]; material: deep marine sediment [ENVO:00002113] | place: India: Gulf of Kutch | collected... | reverse complement strand
CCGGCGCCGGCGACGCCGACGATGACCGATTCGCCCCAGCCTTTGTGGCAGCATTCGAGCGCCGCCCGCATCAGCCCGACGTTGCCGACACACTCGAACGAGTAGTCGACACCACCGCCGGTCAGTTCAACGATGACCTCCTGGATCGGATCGCTGTAATCGCTCGGGTTGACCGTGTCCGTCGCGCCCATCTGCGTCGCCAGCTCGAACTTGTCGGCATTGATGTCGATCGCGATGATCCTGCTGGCCTTGGCCATCGTCGCGCCCTGGATCACCGACAGGCCGACGCCGCCCAGCCCGAATACCGCTACCGTCGCGCCGGGCTCGACCTTGGCGGTGTTGAGCACGGCGCCGATGCCGGTCGTGATGCCGCAGCCGAGCAGGCATACCTTTTCGAGCGGCGCTTTGTCGCTGATCTTCGCCACCGAAATCTGCGGAAGCACGGTGTACTCGCTGAAGGTCGAGGTCCCCATGTAGTGGAAGATCTGCTTGCCGTCCTTCGAGAAACGCGACGTATTGTCCGGCATCAGCCCCTGGCCCTGGGTGACTCGTATCGCCTGGCACAGGTTGGTTTTGCCCGATGTGCAGAAATTACATTCGCCGCATTCCGGGGTATACAGCGGAATCACGTGATCGCCCGGCTTCAGTTCGGTGACGCCGGCGCCGACTTCCTCGACGATCGCGCCGCCTTCGTGGCCGAGCACCGCCGGGAAAATACCCTCCGGGTCTTCGCCGGACAGCGTGAACGCATCGGTATGACAGACGCCGGTTGCAACGTTCCGAATCAGTACCTCGCCGTCTTTCGGGCCGTCGAGATCGATTTCTTCGATTTCCAGGGGTTTGCCTGCTTCCCAGGCAACAGCGGCGCGGGTCTTCATCTTTCGGAGCTCCTTCGTCTGCTATTGATTGTTGTTCTGGTTGAATATTCGCACGAATGCGCAATCGAGGTCACGCGGTCCGGCGAACGGCGTGGCTTTCAACGATGGACTGGGGTAAAAAAGTGGCTTACCCCGCAATGGAAATGTGGATTCGCAGCAAATGAGTCTCGAAGAACTTCGCAATGCGCTCACCTCGATCGATCGGCGGATCGTCGAACTGATCGCCGAGCGGCAGGATGTCGTCGACGATATCGGCAAGGCCAAGCTCGAAAGCGGGCGGGCCACGCGCGACTATGAGCGCGAGAAAGACGTGCTCGACACGGCGCGCACGCACGCCGCGCAGGTCGGCGTCGATCCCGCGCTTGCGGAGGAGATTCTGACCCGCCTGATCCGTGCGTCGCTGACGCACCAGGAAAAGCGTCGCGTCGAGGCGGAAGCGGCCGGCGACGGGCGCAGGGCGCTGATTATCGGCGGCGCGGGCAAGATGGGTGGCTGGTTCGTGGATTATTTCAGTTCACAGGGCTTCCTGACGGTAATCGCGGATACCGGCGTCAAGCCGGGACCCGGGCGTTGTCGCGACTGGCGGCAGGCAGGCACCGACTACGACGTCATTGTCGTTGCGACGCCAATGGCGGTTTCCGGACAGATACTGCAGGATCTTGCCGCACTGCAACCCGCCGGCCTGATCTTCGACATCGGCTCGCTGAAGTCGCCGCTTCGCGCAGGACTCGCCGCGCTGCGGGATGCAGGTTGCAAAGTGGCTTCGCTGCACCCGATGTACGGCCCGGACACTGAACTATTGTCCGGACGGCATATGATCTTTGTGGATGCCGGCTGTCCGCAGGCGACCGCGGAAGCCAAGGCGCTGTTCTCGGCGACGATGGTCGAGGAGCTCGACATGAGCCTCGATGATCACGATCGGCTGATCGCCTACGTGCTCGGCTTGTCGCATGCGCTGAACATCGCCTTCTTTACGGCGCTCGCGGAGAGCGGTGAGGCCGCGCCGAAACTTGCGAAACTATCGTCAACGACCTTCGATGCCCAGCTGCTGGTCTCCGGCGCCGTTGCGCATGACAACCCGCGCATGTATTTCGAGATCCAGAATCTCAATGACTTCGGCATGGATCCGCTCGATGCACTCTGTGATTCGGCCGCACGGATCCGGCAACTGGTCGCAAGCGGCGACGAGGCCGGCTTCGTCGAGCTGATGCACAAGGGTCGCGAATACCTGGCAACGCGAAAGTAGTGCAGGCGATGCCGGCGCGCCTGAAGCTTGCCTCGCTGTACCTGTTGCTGGTCGCTGCCTGCAGCAGTGATAAGCAACCCGAACCCGCTGCACCTGTCGAAGCGGAACCCGCCGCTGCAGACCGCGCGCCACCCGGCCCGGTAGTCGTCGCGGCGGCACGTCCGCCGCAGATGATGATCCCGGTCCTGGAAGGCTGGCGCGCGGAAACCGGCGGCCGGTTCGAGCTCGCACTTGCGGATGACGGCGATGCGCCGGCGCAGACAGATCTCGTCGTGCTCGGCAGCCTTGCCGATACCTGGGACATTGCCGAAGCCGACGAGCTTCGCCCGGTCTTCCGGGATTCGATCAACAGCAATATCGACGCGCGGCTGCGTGATGCCGAATCGCGCTGGACCGCGCTGTCCAAACGCGGTCGCGTTGTCGTCTACAACCCGTCGCTGGTGGCCGTCGCGGACCTTGGCTCGCTGCAGGACTATGCGTCACTGCGCGAAGAACGATGGCGGGGACGGCTTTGCCTTTCGTCGTCTGCCGTTGGCGGTAATCGGCTGCTGGTCGCCTTGCTGATCAGTCGCCATGATCTCCGCGAGGCAGAACGGATCGTCCGCGACTGGCGAGCCAACCTGGCGGACGCGGTGTTTGCCGACGACGACAGCTTGCTCGACGCTATCGCCGCGGGTACCTGCGCGATCGGCATCGCGGATTCCAACGATGCTGCAGCGACCACCGGCGCATCGATTCACTGGTTCGCTGATCCGGCGGCGACGCTGGTTGATGTCACGACGGCGGGCGTCTCGAGGCACGCAGCTGACCCTCGGCAAGCCGCCGGCCTGCTCGAGTGGCTGACCACGGAAACGCCGAATGCGCTGTTCGCCATCCAGGACCTCGAGCTGCCCGCCAATCCGAGCTCGCCGGCGGGCAACCTCGTCGACGGGCATGCCGTTCACCTCCGCGAGCCTGTGTCATTGTCCGATCTTGGCTTCCTTGTCGAGGAGGCCGACCTGCTGGTCGAGCGGGCACGCTATCCCTGAGCCGGAAGTTTCAGAATCACGCGTCGCGGACGCGATAGCGACTCATCAATACCAGGAACAGCGGTACGCCCAGGGTCGCGGTGAGTGCGCCGACCGGTAACTGGCGCGGCGCGAGCACCGTCCTTGCCAGGGTATCCGCGACGACGAGCAGCACGCCGCCGGCAAGCGCGGACGCCGGCAAGACGATACGGTGGTCGCTGCCCGCGACGATCCTGATCAGGTGCGGCACGACCAGGCCGATGAAACCGATAACGCCGACCGTCGTTACCGAGATCGACGTCGCGAGCGCCGTGACGGAGAATACGAGCAACCGGAATCCCGATACCGGCAGCCCGACGATGGCGGCCTGCAGATCACCACGCGCCAGCACGTTCAGGTGTCTCGCTACGAGCAGACCGCCAGCCGTGATCGCGAGCAGCAGCCAAAGACTCTGAGCCGGGGCATAGGCGTAGTTCAAATCGCCCATCAGCCAGAACAACATGCCGCGCAGATTTTGATCCGGGCTCAGGGCGAGCAGCAGCGTCGTCGCAGCGCTGAACCCGGCCGCCAGCACGACACCGGTCAGCAACAGCCGGCTCGGCGTCCACGAGCCGCTGCCCTGGGCAATCGTGAAGACGAGCAGCGTAGCGGCCATGGCGCCGCCAAATGCCGCGAAGTCGACTGCCGCCGCGCCCAGGCCGAACATCATCGCGAGGAGCGCGGCGACCGCGGCGCCCCCGGAGGTGCCGAGGATATACGGTTCCGCCAGCGGGTTGCGTAGCAGCACCTGCATCAATACGCCGGACACGGCCAGCAGTCCGCCGACGCCGAATGCGGTCAGTGCCCGCGGCAGCCGTAATTCCATGACGAGCCGGCGGACGTTATCGGGCGCCGCGCCGGTCAGTGAGTTCCAGATATCGGCGGCGCCGAGATCCGCGCTACCGGATGACAGCGCCGCAATCCCGGCCAGCGCCCAGAGTACGGCGAGGCCCGGAAATAGGAGTTGCGGTCGGACTAATCGCAAATGCAGGCTCCGGAGGGATCGGGTGTCCGCCAAACAGCGGCAGCCGCATTGTAATGGATAACGGCCGCCATCTGGACAGCCCCGGTCAATCGTGCAAAATCGAGCCAGAGGGTTTTGGTTCCAGTGAAAAACGACCATATCGATCCCGACGGCTTCCGGGCAAACGTCGGCATCATCCTGTCGAACGATGACGGGAAGTTGCTTCTTGCCGGCCGCGTCGGTAGCAAGGGATGGCAATTCCCGCAGGGGGGCATGCTCGAAGGCGAGTCGCCCGAAGAGGCGATGTTTCGCGAACTGCACGAAGAAGTCGGGCTGACGGCAGAGGACGTTGCCGTGCTCGGCGAGACCGGCGACTGGCTTCGCTATCGTCTTCCCGAGCGCTTCGTGCGTCGCGAAAGCGTGCCGCTTTGCATCGGTCAGAAACAACGCTGGTTCCTGTTGCGTCTCACCTGCGCCGACGAACGCGTCAATTTAGAACAGTCCGACAAACCCGAGTTTGATCGCTGGCGCTGGGTCGAGTTCTGGCATCCGGTGAAGGAGGTCATCTACTTCAAGCGCCGCGTCTATGCCCAGGCGCTCAATGAACTGGGCCCCCACCTGTACCCGCAAGGGCTGCCGCCGCAACCTCGCTGGTGGCCAAAAAGCTGGCGAGCGGTCTTCGAGAAAGACCGGCGGCGGGCACAGCGGAGCTAGCTAGAACGGCTTTACGACCGCCAGGCAAATAATCCCGAGCAGGAAAACGACCGGGATCTCGTTGAACCAGCGTAACCACCGCGTGTCTGTGGGCAGCCGGCCGGCTTCGAGGACCGTTATCCAGCGCCAGCAGCGGTAGTGATAAACGAACAGTGCGGCCAGCAACCCGAGCTTGGCATGAAACCAGCCTATCGAGAGCAGCGCCGGGTTGGCAATCAGCATCAGCAGCCCGAACGCCGTCGTCAGCGCAGCGCCGATCGTCATGATGATGAAAAGTCGCTTCTCCATCAGCGTAAAACGCGCGCGGTCGGCGGGTTCCCGGGCCTCGCTGTGGTAGATGAACAGCCTTGGCAGGTAGAAAAGCCCCGCGAACCAGGTGACCATGAAAGCCACGTGAAGCGCCTTGAACCAGAGATAGCCTGCCATCAGCCCCATATTGCCGCCCCTCGCGATCTGTCGGCGAAATCCAGTAAATATGCGTCCCGCAGGCCGATTTATACCCAATTCCGTGACCTGCCGCACTTCTGTTTACGGGCAGGCCCGCGTAACATAACGCTCGTCCATTTAACAGAAAACCAACGGCTTAGCGATGAAACCTCGATCTCATGTGCCTGGTACGGGCTTGAGTTTCGGCATCCGCGCGGGGATCGCCCTCGCGCTGATCGTCGCGGGCTACCTGTTGTTTGAGTTCGGCCGTCTGCAGGCTGATTACAATATCGTCGACGCGATGGCCGAGAAGCAGGCGCTCAGGAACGAGATCGCGGGACTTGAAGATCAGATTGTCGGCCTCAAACAGGAAATTGCGTTGCTCGAGACGCACAGGGAGATCGACCGCAAGGCCTACGCAGTAGTGGAGACGAACCTCGCGGACCTCGAGCGCAAGATCCAGGAGCAGTCGGACGCGATCGCGTTTTACCGCGGCATCGTCTCGCCGAAGGACGGTGGCAGAGGCTTGCGAGTCCAGGACCTGAAGCTGACCCAGGGCAAGGATGATCGGCATTACAACCTCCGGCTGGTGCTGGTGCAGGTCATGCAGCACGATCGCAGCGTCAAGGGCCAGGTGGCGTTCAGCCTGGAAGGCGCGCAGAACGGCGTGGCGACGACCTACGAACTCGAGCAGTTACTGCCCGAAGAAGCGTCAGCGGGCTGGCCATTTGCATTTCGGTATTTTCAGGATTTCGATCGCGAGCTGGTGTTGCCGGAAGGATTTACGCCGCAAAAGATCAACGTCGAGGTCATTTCAAACACCAAGTCCATCGCGAGCGTGAAACAGAGTTTCGACTGGCTCGCCGGAAGCAGTTAGAAGAGAGGGAGTAAAGGATTATGTTCGGGCGCAAACAACGCAGGCACAGCGTCGTCGATACCCTGGTCGGATCGAATTCCCAGGTCAGCGGCGATCTCAATTTTTCGGGCGGATGCCACATCGACGGCACGGTAAAAGGTAACGTTTCGGCCGACAGCGACAGTCACTCGGCGCTGAGCATTTCCGAAGACGGGACGATCGAAGGCCAGGTCACTGTGCCTTATGTCGTCCTGAACGGCATCGTGAGAGGCGACGTTATCGCCACGCAAAGAGTGGAACTGGGGCCGACCGCAAGGGTCATTGGTAATGTATATTACAACCTGATCGAGATGGCGATCGGTGCCGAGATCAACGGCAAGCTTGTCCATCAACCTGAAGGGCAGGTCCCGTTGATCGAGACACGGGACGAGGAGCGTGATTCTCCAGTCCAGATGGCGTCCGCGAACTGACATTGAAACCGAGTTATGACTGAACAGACACCCGTTATTGGAACGCCTTCCGCACCCACGCCCATCGTGTTCACGGACGCGGCGGCGCAGAAAGTCGCGCAGCTGATCCAGGAAGAGGACAACCCGACGCTGATGCTGCGTGTCTTCATCTCTGGCGGCGGTTGCTCGGGATTCCAGTACGGATTCACCTTCGACGACGCGGTCGAGGAAGGTGATTCGAGCATCGAGAACCAGGGGGTCACCCTGCTGGTCGACCCGATGAGCGTTCAATACCTGATGGGCGCCGAGATCGACTACAAGGAAGATCTCCAGGGCGCGCAGTTCGTCATCCGGAACCCGAACGCGACGACGACCTGCGGCTGCGGTTCATCGTTTGCCGTATAATTCTGCAGCAACATTCTCTGCAGAGATGGGACCATCGACAAGGCCGTAGTTAACGCGCCCGCGGCTTCAGAATCGACGCATATCGAAGCCGAGCCGGCGCCTCAGGTGCTGGCCGCCGTCGATCTCGGCTCAAACAGCTTCCACATGATCGTCGGCGAATTTCGCCACGGGCAGCTCGCGATCATCGATCGTCTCAAGGAAACCGTCCGCCTTTCCGAGGGCCTGAAAGCCAAGGGCACATTGACGCAGGCGGCTCGCCGGCGCGCACTCGACTGTCTGTCGCGGTTCGGCGAAAGATTGCGCGACATGCACGCCTCGACGGTGCGAACTGCGGGTACCAGCGCGCTGCGCCGTGCCAGTGACAGCGGCGACTTCCGCCGGGAAGCCGAAGAGGCGCTCGGTCATCCGATCGAAGTGATCTCGGGTATCGAAGAAGCCCGCCTTATCTATAACGGCGTCATGCACAGCACGCCGCCCACAGACGGTTTCAGACTGGTTCTCGATATCGGCGGCGGCAGCACCGAATTGATCCTCGGGCAGGGGGAAAAGCCGCGTGCCCTGGAGAGCCTGCACATGGGCTGCGTCGTCATGACCGAGACCTATTTTTCGGATGGCCGCATCAGTAAAGAGAATTTTGAGGCGGCCCGGCTGGCGGCGCGACTCAAGCTCAGGCCTGTCAAGGCATTTTTCCGGGATGCACAAAGCATCGAGGCCGTGGGTTGCTCCGGAACCATCATTGCAACTGAAAATGTGGCGCGACAGGTCGGCGCCATCGAGCTGAATGACCTGACGCCCAAAGCGGTCGAGGACTTGATCGAACGCGTCCAGCAGTTTCGGAATGTCAACGAACTGGTCATAAACGGTTTGTCCGAGAGGCGGGCGCAGGTATGGCCGGGCGGCCTCGCCATACTTGTCGAACTGATGGAAGTGCTGCGCATCGCGCGCCTGAAAGTCTCGGATGGCGCGCTGCGGGAAGGCTTGCTCTACGACCACCTCGGCCGCCTGCACCACGAGGATGCGCGGGAGCGCAGCGTCAAAGCGCTGGCGACTCGTTACAACGTTGACAAGGCGCAGTGCCGACGGGTTGCGAAAACCGCTATGCGTATGCTTGAGCAGGTGGTCGACGCATGGAAACTCGACGCACCGCTCGCGGAACAGGCGCTGCGGTGGGCCGCGTGGCTGCACGAGATCGGACTGGACATTGCGCACAGCGGCTTTCAGCGGCACGGCGCGTATATCGTTGAAAACGCGGACTTACCCGGGTTTCCGCGATCCGAGCAGAAGCTGCTCGCCTGTCTCATCGCGTCACAGCGCTCGGAATTGAACCCATCCAATCTTCGCTCGATTCCCGCCAAATGGCAGCAGTCGGCGCTGCGCCTGGCGATTCTTTTGAGAATTGCGGTACTGCTGAATCGCAGCCGCAGCAAAACGGCCCTGCCCGAGATCGGGGTAATCGCTTCGCTACGAAATATTCGGCTGATCCTGCCCGCAGGTTGGCTGGACGCCAATCCCCTGACGATTACGGACTTCGAAAGAGAACGACAGTTTCTCGAGGCATTGGATTACAAACTCGAATTTCGCTGATCAGGGTTGCGCGAGCTCGCGCAGGAAGGTGTCCTGGGATGAAATCGGTTCGGAACCATTCGGTGTCCGCCTGACGTAGGAACCGTCTCCCTTTAATTCCCAGGCTCCCGTATTGTCTGCAAGAAACAGCTCGAGGTCTCTACGCAGCCTTGCCTTGAGGGGTTTCTGCTTGATCGGGAAGCAAGTCTCATTGCGCCGGAAGAAGTTGCGATCCATCCAGTCGGCGCTCGCGCAATAGAATTCCTCGCTGCCATCGTTCCAAAAGTAGTAGACGCGCGAATGTTCGAGAAATCTGCCGATGATCGATCGAATCTGGATGTTCTCGGACAGGCCGGGTACGCCGGGACGCAGCGAACAGATTCCGCGCACGATCAGGTCGCATCTCACGCCTGCAGCCGACGCTTCGTAGAGCTTGTCGATGATCTGCGGCTCGACCAGGGCATTCAGCTTGGCGATGATGTGCGCTTTCCTGCCCGCCTTCGCATTCTCGATCTCGCGATCGATCTTCGCGACCATCGCATCGAACAAATCGAACGGCGCCGTCAGCACTTTGACGAGGTCTTTCGCCTCCGTGAGGCTGGTCAGCTGCATGAAAACCTTGTGTACGTCCTCGCCGAGGTTCTGATTGCTGCTCAAGTATCCGTAATCGGTGTAGACGCGGGTCGTGCCGGGGTGATAATTGCCTGTACCGAGGTGCACGTATCGCTTGATGCCGTCATTTTCGCGGCGGACGACCATCGACATCTTCGCATGGGTCTTGTATCCCACCAGGCCGTAGACGACATGCGCCCCGGCTTCCTGCAAGACGGTTCGCCGAGGAAATATTTTCCGCTTCGTCGAAACGGGCCATCAGCTCCACGACCACTGTGACTTCCTTGCCACTACGAGCCGCATTGATCAGGTGTTCGACAATTGGCGAATTCGAGCCGGTCCGATAAAGGGTTTGCTTGATTGCCAGCACGTTCGGGTCGGACGCCGCCGTGCCGACGAAGTCGACGACCGGCGCAAACGACTGGTAAGGGTGGTGTAACAGGACATTCTGTTGGCGGAGGACGCTGAAGATACTGGCATCCGTGCGCAATTCCTCGGGAATGCCGGGCGTGAACGGTGGGTACATCAATTCCGGCCGGTCATCGTGATTGCAGATCGTCGCCAGCCGATTGAGGTTGACCGGTCCGTCCACCGCAAACATGTCGGCACGGCCGAGATGGAAATGATCCAGCAGGAATTCGCAGAGGTCATCGGGGCATCGGTCACTGATCTCGAGGCGGACGGCAGCGCCATAGCGACTGGCTTCGAGCTGACCCTCGAGGGCAAGCACAAGATCCTCGACCTCCTCGTCATCGACGTACAGGTTGCTGTTGCGCGTCACCCGGAACTGATGGCAACCGTCGACCTTCATGCCCGGGAAAAGCTGCGCGACGTGTGCGTGAATGATCGACGACAGAAAGACGTAGCCTTCCGTTCCGGGTTCGACGAGATGATCGGGCAGGCGGATGATGCGCGGCAACGACCTTGGCGCCTGCACCACCGCCCTGTGACGCTGGCGGCCGAACGCATCCTTGCCTTTGAGGCGCACGATGAAGTTGAGACTCTTGTTCAGGGTCCGCGGAAACGGACGGGAAGGATCGAGGGTGAGAGGCGTAAGCACAGGCACGACTTCACGGTGGTAGAAGTCGGTAAGCCATTCGGCTTGATCGCTGTTCCACTCACTGCGGTGCAGGAAGTGGATGCGCTCATCGGCGAGAGCGGGCAGCAACACGTCGTTCAGTATTTCGTACTGTCGATTGACCAGTTCCACGGCGCGGAGCCGGACTTCGTCAAGCAAGTGCTGAGGTGCCAGCGTGTCCGGCCCGCCCGATCCCGCGCCGATCTCGACACGCTGCTTGAGTCCAGCCACGCGCACCTCGAAAAACTCGTCCAGGTTGGTGCACGAGATACACAGGAAGCGCAGTCTCTCGAGGAGCGGCACGCTCTCGTCCATCGCCTGCGCAAGCACCCGTTGATTGAATTCAAGCAGGCTGAGTTCGCGATTGATATAGCGATCGGCTGGCGGTTTGACGGGCGCATCCATCATCTTGGATCCGGCGATAATCGGATCGATCAGTATATCAATTACGATGATACGGGATCGTTAACTCAGTCCCGGATATACGGCGCCCAGCACTTGGGCCGAATTTGCGCCGGTAACCTCGGGGATATTGCCGGTCTTGCCCTCCAGACGTCGCTTGGCGAGCCAGGCGAATGCCGTGGCTTCGATCCAGTCCGGGTGCAGGCCATACGCCTCGGTGGAGGTCACCTCGATGCCCGTCAGGTAGCTTCGAAGCCGTTGCATGAGGTCCGCGTTGTGAATGCCGCCGCCACAAACGAGAACTTCGCCAATGTCCGGCGCAAATCGGAGGATCGACGTGGCAATCGTCCGCGCGCTGAGTTCTGCAAGGGTGGCCTGCACATCCGCCGTGGATATCCGCGCATCGCCGAGCGCGGCGAGCCGCGCGCGGACCCAGCCGCCGTTAAAGTACTCGAACCCCGTGCTTTTCGGCGGTGCTTGCTCGAAGTAGGGGTCCGCGAGCATCAGTCCGAGCAGGGTTTCGTCGACGCTGCCTTCGCGGGCCCAGGCGCCGTTGTCGTCGTAGGGCAGGTCCAGGTGCGTTCGAATCCAGCCGTCCAGCAACGAATTGCCGGGCCCGGTATCGAAGCCGATCACAGGGTCTTTCTCCGCCATCAGCATCGTTACATTGGCGATGCCGCCGATGTTGAGCACGGCCCGGTGCCCGCTGCCGAAGGCAAATAACCAGCGATGAAACGCCGGAGCGAGCGGCGCGCCCTCGCCGCCATCCGCAACGTCGCGACGCCGGAAGTCGGCGACGGTCGTGATACCCGTGCCGAGCGCGATGACATTCGGGTCGCCGATCTGCAAGGTAAATGGTCGACCCGCCCGCGGCTGGTGCCTGAGGGTCTGGCCGTGACTGCCGATTGCCGCGATCGACGCCGCTCCGTGTCCGGACCGCGCGATCAGCGCGACCGCCGCGTCACGAAAGCACTCGCCGACCCAGCGGTCGAGTTGCCCGAGCCGATCGACGGTGCACTCTGCCGGCCGTCGCGATGCATTGATGAGTTGGTCCCTCAAGGCATCCGGATAGTCGACCTTGATCGTCGTCAGTACCTCACACTCGTGATCGCCGAAGCTGACGAGGGCAGCATCGATGCCGTCCATGCTGGTACCGGACATCAGTCCAATGAACAGCGAGCCCGGTTCCGACGCTACGGGCACGGATCAGTCCAGGGAAAGCGAGGCGACCCGGGTCTGTTTATATTGCAGCAATTCGTCCAGGATGGGTTCGACCGACGCGAGGAATTCGTCGCGGTATTCCGGCGGAATAGGGTCGGCCTGCGGCAGCTTGACCGTGCGGGAATTACGATGCACACCGTTGAGCCGATATTCGTAATGCAGGTGAACGCCGGTGACCAGTCCCGTCTTGCCGACATAGCCGATCGTCTGCCCCTGTCGCACGCGGCTGCCGTTGCGCACTTTCGGTTCGAATCTCGACATGTGCGCATAAAGCGTCGTGATGTTGCCGCCGTGCTGCAGAATGACGACATTGCCATATCCGGACTTCACGCCGCGAAAGATCACTTTGCCGTCGCCGGTTGCCTTGATCGGCGTGCCGTGCGGGGCCGCATAGTCGGTGCCACGATGCGGACGCACGGTTTTCAGTACCGGGTGGCGGCGGTTTGGATTGAATGAAGAGCTCACCCGGAAATCGACCGGCGCGCGAAGGAACGCCTTGCGCACGCTCTCGCCGTCGGGCGTGAAATAGTCGGCGCGACCATCCTTGTTTACGTAGCGGATCGCCTGGATGGTGCGACCATTGTTGTTGAACTCCGCGGCAATGATCTCACCATCGCCGAGATATTCGCCGTCCTGGTAGAGCTGTTCGTAGAGTACGTAGTAATCATCACCTGAGCGGATGTCGAGCACGAAATCGACGTCCCAGGCGAAGATGCCTGCCAGGTTCATGACGGTCTTGTCCGGCAGACCTGCCTGCACGGCACTCTCGAAGAGCGTGCTTTCGATCCGACCATGCGTCGTTCTGCGCTTGACCTCCAGCGGCCGTTCGATCAATTCGGTAATGAAGGCGTCGCCGTCCCGGCTGATTTTCATCGAATTCGTGAGGTCGAGCTCGCGGTAGAGACTCATCAAGCGGCCGTCATCGTGTTCGATCAGCAGCTCATCGCCCGGAATCAACTTCTTCAGGTGCGGACTGGCTTCGTCGAGCGCGATGATCGATGCCAGGTCGCCGAGGCTCAGATCATTCCTGCGGAACAAACGGTCGAGCGTGTCGCCCCGACGAATCGTTAGCTCGAGCACCTGGTACTCCGGGGGCAGTGCGAGGGGCGGATGGAAATCGGCAGACGCCGACTCGACGAAATCCTCTGCAGCGAGTTCGATATTGTCCATCTCGAACAGGCCGCGGTCGCCGTCGAATCCGTCCACCACGCTGCTCTCCGCTGCCGGCTCGCCGGCAGCGACTGCCTCTGCGGCCGGCATGGATTCAGTGTCGATCGCGGCGTCGGCCGGCGTTTTCGCCAGCGCCAGGTAAAACGCGACGCCGACCAGCGGCAGTCCGACGCCGGCAGCAAACCATGGCAGTGCGCGCTGTTTGTTGCCCCGGTTCTCGGTGGCCGGTTTGTAATCGTGACGGATGGGACTCAAAGGACGATTCAAGTCTCATGTCTCCACTATCGCTCAACGCCGCTACTCTACAGCGAGTTTTTCAATACGTCAAAGAAATCTGTTATAACTCATAGCCTTAACTTCAAATCGTAAATTCTTTCTCGATCACGGCCGTCGTCGACAAAATGGGTCTACAGCAGGCGGATTGAGTGATACAGTTCGCCGCCTGAAACGAACCCAGCAGCAGATGACAAGTATCAAGGAACAACTGGCCGAACTCTCCCGCGGTGCGGACGAGATTCTTCCCGACGGCGGGCTCCTGGCGAAGCTGGAGCAGAACCGGCCTCTCAATATCAAAGTAGGCTTCGACCCCACGGCGCCGGACCTGCACGTCGGACATACCGTCGTGATCAACAAGATGCGGCAGTTCCAGGAA
>JABAHR010013731.1_pt1 | contig 13696 bp, 14 predicted proteins | sample 7062101 | NCBI WGS metagenome assembly JABAHR01 (sample SAMN14534553, study PRJNA622989) | marine sediment metagenome | biome: marine biome [ENVO:00000428]; feature: marine pelagic biome [ENVO:01000023]; material: deep marine sediment [ENVO:00002113] | place: India: Gulf of Kutch | collected... | reverse complement strand
AAGCATCTTGGAAAGGGCTTTTGAAGCCCTGATCAATAAGGAGGATGTAGAGTTCCTTGATGCTCAGGAAATTGGATTTCTTCACCCCGGAAAATCGGCAAAGCTAATGATTAAAGACACCGAGATAGGATACATTGGAGAACTTCATCCCGATTTAAGCGAAAAGCTTGATATTTCAAAGAAGCTGTATGTAGTAGAGATTGATCTTGATGAAGTTGCATCTATCTCTGAAGAGAAAAACAAGAAGTTTAGTCCACTCCCCAAGTTCCCTTCAGTAAGAAGAGACATCGCATTAGTTGTAGATGAGTCTGTTCCTGCTGCTGGGATATTAGAGGAAATAGACAAGATCGGCTCTAAATTAATAGAAGATGCAGCCATATTCGATGTCTACACAGGAGAGCATGTGGAGCAAGGGAAAAAAAGTGTTGCCATATCTCTTCAACTTAGGGCCTCCGATAAAACTCTAACAGAGGAAGAAGTAAATAAAGTTCAGGAAAAAGCACTTAAAAAACTAGGCTTGGCTCTTGGAGCCGAATTACGTACAATATAGAATACTAAAGCGAGGTATAATGATGACGAAAAAAGAACTTGCAGATGTAATTCACACGAAGATAGGTCTGTCAAAAAGGGAGTCAGCTGAAATAGTAGAATTCTTTTTTGATATCACCAAAGACAGACTCAGCAAAGGTGAGGGAATAAAACTTCCTCGGTTTGGAAGCTTTAGAGTTCAAAACCGAAAAGCCAGAAAAGGAAGGAATCCTGCAACCGGAGAAACAATTGAAATCGCAGAGAGAAAAGCTGTTGTATTCAAACCAAGCAGGTTTCTCCGTGATTCTATTGATAAACATACAGACTAATGTATGAAATATTTGTCTAGTTTTTTCAGAAACAACTTTCTTGCCGGCGTATTGGTAGCCATACCGTTCGCCCTCACTATACTTGTACTATACTGGTTGGGGAGAAAGATAATTGGTCTTATTACCGCCTTCCCTAACAAGTTCATTGGAGAACTTTTAAATCAACATAACCCACTAGTATCTGAGGCCATTTTATTTCTTATTGGCCTAGTAGGTGCCATACTCATAGTCCTTGTAGCTGGCGCAGTCGCAAGAAATATCTTAGGACGCAAGCTTGTTGGGTTTACTGAATACATTATTACTAAGATCCCATTTGCCAGAACAATTTATATAGCCAGCAAACAAATAGTCGAAACACTGATGGGAAGAGGTGGCATGAAAAACCTCAAGCGTGTGGCTATGATTGAATATCCAAGAAGAGGTATTTATTCAATAGGATTCATAACAGGCTCTATAGAGGCTGGAAAACATCACAACCAAACAGATAATAATTTGGTTAGTCTCTTTGTGCCTACTACTCCAAACCCAACTAGTGGCTTTTATATAATGCTCCCTGAAGAGGATATAATTGAACTTTCAATTTCCGTAGAGGACGCATTCAGAATAATAATGTCTGCGGGTCTCGCCACAAATAATTCAGAAAATGCTGTCCAAGGTAACAAAGACTCTTAAAAAATACAGTATGTTAAGACAAGGTGAGAAAGTAGTACTCGGAGTCTCAGGGGGTGCTGACTCAATAGCAATGCTGTATGCACTAAATGAGTTAATTGAATATGGACTCGATTTGATTGTAGCACACTTAAACCATGGCATTAGAGGAGAAGAGGCAAAAAGAGATGCAGATTTTGTTAAAGAAACTGCTAAGAAATTAGGTATTACTTTCGTCTATGGAGAAGTTGATACTATTAAGTACAAAGAAGAGCACGGACTCTCACTAGAAGATGCAGCAAGAACACTCAGATATAAATTCTTTGATCAGGTAATCAGTAAACATTATGCAACTAAGCTTGCAACCGCTCACACTATGGATGACCAGGCAGAAACTGTGCTGATGAGATTAATCAGAGGGAGCGGCTCCAGAGGACTCTCAGGTATACCACCTTTCTCAAACAATATTATTAGACCTCTTATTGAAACTAGCAGGTCTGATATTGAAGAATATCTCCGCTCAAAAGGTATCAAATGGGTAGAGGATTCAACTAATGAGTCCGATGAGCATCTACGAAACAAAATTCGGCAAGAGCTCATAGTAGAGCTTGAAAAGTATAATCCTCAGATAAAAGATACTCTCTCCCGCACGGCTGAAATATTGAGAGCTGAAGATGAATTCATTACCAGCCAAGCGCTTATGCATTTTGAGGGCACATTCAAACAAAATGGCTCAGAACTAATCGGTGATCTAGAAATTTATAAGAATATTGATAAGCCCATTAGGTTCTCTTTGCTTAGGGTTGCAATTGAAAAGTCCAGCAGCAGCTTAAAGAATATCTCCTCAACTCATATTGTTTCAGTAGATGATTTTTTATTGTCTGAAACAACATCTGGCGAGGTTGAACTTCCTGGTGAGAATCTTGTAATAAAGGGTTATGACAGTTTTCTATTTACAAAAAAATCAGAGTATGAGCGAGAGTTCTCATACCTTATTCAATCTGAAGGTAAATGGGGATTTCCTGAGCTTGAGGTTGAAGTATCAATTGCCCAATCTGATACTTTGGAAGAGGATGATGAAAGTGTTGCATTTTTTGACCCTCAATCGGTAGAGTTCCCCATTGAAGTTAGAAATTTCAAGCCAGGTGATCGTTTTTGCCCGCTAGGAATGAGGGACTCTAAAAAATTGCAGGACTATTTCACAGATATTAAACTTCCAAAATTTCTAAGGTCTAGAGTTCCAGTATTTTGCACTAAAGGTGAAATAATGTGGCTTGGCGGAATTAGAATTGATAATAGATTTAAAGTCACTGATCAAGAGGATGAAGTAGTTAGAATGAAACTTATAAGGCCTAACTTTTCTTAAGATTACTTTTGACTCCGGATTTGAAATGCTAAATATGATGCTCCCAAAATCCCAGCATCATCTTTAAGAGAACCTCTTTCGATCGAGGCTCTTTCAATCGGCGCATGAAAAGCTCTTTTTTTAGCTTCGGAATAAGTAGTATCTATAAATAAATCCCATGCGTTTGATACCCCTCCTCCTATTACAACCATTTCTACATTCAGCAAATTAATCAGGCTTGCTATACCTATTCCAAGAGCTACTCCAACCTGATGCCATACTGAAAGAGAGAATTCATCGCCAGCGCTTGCAGCTTCCATCACGATTAAAGGGATATCCTCCATATGAGCATCTTTAACGCTTTCTCTTAAGGAAGTCACAAAACTTTGATTTTCAAGTCCCTCATGAACCATTCTTCTAATAGCTGTAGCTGATGCGTAGCTCTCAAGACAACCGTAGTTGCCACAATTGCACTTGGCGCCATCAGGATAAATTGTCATGTGTCCAATCTCACCTGCCATACCGCTTACTCCAGTCCAGAGCTTATCATCTAAAACAATTCCACCCCCAATCCCTGTTCCCATAGTTATCATGAGCATAGAATTTACATTTTTAGAGACCCCTATCCACCATTCTCCAAGCGCTGCACTATTGGCATCATTCTCAATTACAACATTTATATCGCCGCCCAACTTTTCATCTAGCACAGATCTTATCGGGTAATCACTCACATTTAGGATATTTGGAGCCTCTGTAATAATTCCGTCCTTGGAATCTATGATTCCTGGAATCCCTATCCCTATATCATAAACTTTTTCTCCCTGACTAATATCTTTGATGAAACCCACCAGGTTGTCGATTAGTTTGTCTATTCCCTTATCAGCCTCCGACAATATTTTCATTCTTTTAATTATATTGCCCTGACTATCAACTAAACCTCCTCTCAGGTTTGTCCCGCCAATATCTATTCCAATTACCTTCTCAGCCATTGTTATCCCTTTTCATGTTATAATTTCGTGCTCGATAAATATTACTAAGTGTTTTTATGACTAAATAATATAGCTAAAATGCCTATTACAAATAAGATACTTTGTTATGAAAGCTCGCTCAATGCAGATGAGGAGATGTTTGGTACAGCTACTAGGGCGGATGTGTGGGTCTTGGTTGAGTACAGAGGGAACTGGTCTGGAAGTGCTTATAAATACAGCAAAATCCCAAAGAAGGTTAAATCCTATATAAATAAAGAGCTGAAGGGTCTAAAGAATTCACGCTTGCAGCTTATTAAAAAGCATAATAACCCTGATGACGATCTCAGACTCTATATTGCTGTTTCCGATGAAATAAACCCCAGACTGTATGAGTTTAAATTCAGAGAATATGAAGATTTAACATCACTGAAATTCAAAAAAATATTAAACTCAGATGAGCGTCTCTCTGATGAGAAGATATTTATTCTTTGTACAAACGGAGAGTACGACACTTGCTGCGGGAAGTTTGGTATGCCTGTCTACTTAGACGTAGCCAAAGGTAAATATGGGTCTCAGATGTGGGAAGCAAACCATATTGGCGGACACAGATTCGCATCAACATTTGTGTGTTTACCACATGGGATTGCATATGGTCGTGTCAGAGAAGGAAAAGTTGCAGAAAACCTAATCAACGAATATGAAATGGGCAGGATCAATTTAACAAGCTTCCGTGGACGCTCGTGCTATCCTCCCCAGGTACAAGCAGCCGAATACTACTTGAGAAAAGAAACTGGGAATATCGAAATATCAGAATTGACCTTCAAGAGCATGAAGACAAGTGATAAAAAATCTAATGTTAAATTTCTATCTAAATCAGATGATACAGTTCACAAAATCAAAATCCGACAAGACAAAAATGCTATGAAAGTTATAAAAAGCTGCGGTGATAAAAACTCATACATACCTCAATTTAGACTAATCGGTTATACTAAATCCTAGAACCATAGGAATTCAAGTGAAACACTTGATTAGGATCTTTTCTGAATTTATCAGAGCTTACTAGCCTTTCATCAAAATAGCCAAAAGGGAGAACGGTCATTATATTTAGATGCCTAGGGATATTCAAATATTCCATAAGGCCCTTCTTTTCAAGCTTTCCAATCCAGCATGATCCAAGCTTTTGGCTCCACGCAGTAAGTACCATATTCTGTACAGCACGTGTGCTATCTATCTCATGCCATTTCGATGAGGGATCTGTAACAACCACTACAGCAAAATCAACTTGAGATATAAAACTTCCACTTATGCAATATTTTTTCATATCACTCAGCATAGATTTATCTCTAATAAGAATAAATTCCCAAGGCTGATCATTATGCGCACTAGGGGCCAGTCTGCCAGCCTCAAGTACTTGCATAATAACTTCTTCGGGGACTTCTTTTTGTTGATAGCTTCTAATTGAGCTCAAAGTAGAAACACATTCAAATACTTCCATTTTCATCTCCTTAATTTTTTTCGACTATAGCATTGAGTATTGGCAAAAAGTCTCTATACTTACGTCTCTAATTATGACTTCCAAAACTCAAAATATACAACATCTACAAATAAAAGATTGCGAAATACTGAATATCGCAACTGGTGTTCGGGCTCAGAACCTGCAAGAACTAAGGGACGCCCTAGTTTCTATCCATCCAGATTCAATCTCGCATCATTTTTGGGCCAGGAAGCTTAGAGCAAGCTTTGAAGACCCTGAATATAACAACGATTTCGCCACTTGGGCTTATTCAAAACTTCATGACAACAAAGTTGCTGAAAGACTTAGCCTCCTTAATCCAGGTGTATTTCCAGATATAGAAGAACTCAGGAGAAAACTGATTGAAGTAGTAGATTTAAGCATTGAAGAAACTGGATTGATACAAAACAGCAAAGATAACGAGAAGTTCCAGTTCACTCGATCAGAAATTGTTTTATTTAACATGGAAATAACAGCTAATAGAACAGAGGAACTTGCAGATATCATCGATCAACTCCCCTTAGGCAGCATATACTACCATTTTGTAAATTCTAGAGAATCTGTGACTTCTTGGCTCTCTCAATTCGGAGATGAATGGAAGAGCCTTACTCAACAAATCTCGAGTATTGACGCTTACTTTTTCTCATTAGAAGATTTACGCAACAGAGTTTCTAATATATTCAAAGGATCAACAAATTGAGCGAACTACTTAATGCTTATGCGAGAGTTGCTGGCAAAGATGCGATACAAAAACTAGAGCAGCTCGCAGCTCCAATGAAAGATAAAAAGTTTGTGCATGTTAATTCCACCCGCGTAGGAGGCGGTGTTGCTGAGATACTTATGAAGATGGTGCCTCTTATGAACGAGCTTGGAATAGATACAACCTGGGAAGTAATAACAGGAGAGGATAAATTCTATCAATGCACAAAGAGCATGCATAATGCATTACAAGGAGATCCTGTCGATATATCTGATGAACTGTTTGAAGCTTATGAAGAAACTAATGCAAAAAATGCTGAATTACTACGACCAACTCTGGAAGAAGCAGACTACGTGATTATTCATGATCCTCAGCCTGCACCACTACTTAGTCTTTGTCCAAATAGAAAAGGCAAATGGGTATGGCGCTGCCACATTGATGCAAGCAAACCTTACCCACAAGTATGGAATTATCTAAGCAACTATGTTAAAGAATATGACGCAAGTTTTTTCTCACTTGCAGACTTTGCACAACAGCTACCTCATACACAGTATTTAATTCCTCCAAGTATTGACCCGCTTAGTGAAAAAAATATGGATCTTGATCAAAAGGAAATAGAAATAGTATATAAAGAGTTTAATCTTGATCCCAACCGACCCATAATGCTACAGGTCTCAAGGTATGACCGGTTTAAAGACCCACTAGGTGTAATCAATGCATACAAGCTAGTTAAAGATTCTATACCTGATATACAGTTAGTTTTAGCTGGAGGTGGTGCAGATGATGATCCCGAAGGTGAAGAGGTTCTAAGGGAAGTAAAAGAAGCTGCTGGCGATGATAGCGACATACATATACTTCTTCTACCTCCGGACTCTCACACAACTATAAATGCTTTGCAAAGAGCATCTGATATTATTCTTCAGAAATCTCTTAAGGAAGGATTTGGGCTGACAGTTACTGAAGCCATGTGGAAAGGAAAACCTATTATCGGTGGTAACACAGGTGGAATCAGGCTTCAAATAGTAAATCACCACACTGGTTTTCTTGTCGATACTCCTGAAGGCGCAGCTCATAGAATTATAGAGCTTCTCCAAAACCCAGAAAAAATGAGTGAAATTGGTATTAAAGCAAAAGAATATGTACGTGTGAACTTTCTCAACACTCGCCACCTAAGAGAGATTCTTAGCCTATTTACTCTTTTAGATAATCAGTCGAATTCATAATCAAACAAAGTTTTTTTGCCAATTATTATGTATTCCCCTTAAATATAGTCCTTTAACATGATAAAGTTTCTAGAACAGAGTGTTCTAACTTATCTAAAATGTTGGTAATATATTCGTTTTAAATAGGAGCTATAAATTGAAAAAGAAACCATGGGCCGGACGATTTAAAAAAGGCACTCATAAAGTTGCTGAGAAGTTTTCGGCCTCAATAGATTTTGATAAGAGGTTATACAAAGAGGATATCCAAGGCAGTATTGCGCATGCTACGATGCTAGCCAGCCAAAAAATTATACTAAAAAAAGATGCCAACAAAATTATAAAGGGCCTTAAGCAAATAGAAAAAGATATTGAAACTGGAAAGTTTCCTTTCAGGGAAGAACTCGAGGATATTCATCTCAATATCGAGAAGAGTTTAATAGAAAAGATTGGGGATGTTGGCGGAAAAATCCACACAGCCAGGAGCAGAAACGATCAGATAGCGCTCGACATGCGTCTATATTTGAGGCGTGAAATAGATGAAATTATAGACATGATTGAAGCTATATGCATACGCTTGGTTGAGTTGGCGGACGAAAACATAGATGCAATTATTCCTCTATACACCCACGTGCAACGAGGTCAACCCATTCTTCTATCACACCAACTTCTGGCACTGTTTGAGATGCTAAAGCGCGACAGGGAACGATACATAGACTGCTTAAAGAGGATAAATGCATCCCCTCTTGGTGCCGGTGCAGGAGCTGGCACAAGTTTTCCCATAAACAGAAAGCAGGTAGCAAAGCTTCTCGGTTTTCCAGAAGTTACAAATAACAGCTTAGATACTGTGAGCGACAGGGATTTTATCGTTGAGTTTATCTCGACATCAAGCACATTGATGATGCATCTAAGCAGAATATCTGAGGAGTTTGTTCTTTGGTCTACTAAGGAGTTCGATTTCGTAGATCTTGGAGATGAATTTACAACAGGCTCAAGTATTATGCCTCAGAAAAGAAACCCGGATATGGCCGAGCTGATACGCGGTAAAACAGGAAGAGTCTATGGTGATCTAACATCAATTCTTACTTTAATGAAGGGACTCCCGTTCTCATATAACCGAGATATGCAAGAAGACAAAGAGCCCATGTTTGATACGGTGGACACAGTAAAGTCATGTCTTGAAGTTATGTATGAAATGTTAAACGTTACCTGCTTCAAACATGAGAATATGAAAAAGGCCCTAGATGAAGGCTTTATCACGGCAACAGATGTGGCAGATTATTTGAGTCGAAAGGGTCTACCTTTTAGGAATTCACATGAGGTTGCTGGAAAGATTGTCAGTTATGCTGAAAAGAAAGGAAGGGAACTCATAGACCTAGATATTTCAGAGTTCAGGAAGTTCTCCGAGCTTTTTGAAGAGGATCTCTACAGATACATAACTTTAGATGGGTCGATTAATAGCAGAAAATCTTACGGTGGCACAGCAAAAAGCAACGTAAAGAAAATGATAAAATCTGCCCAAGCTGAAATCAGCGACTGGTAAACTTTATCCATTCATCCATGTACTCTAAGTAATTACAACCCCTTTAATAAGGAGATAGTCATATGCAGAAGATGTCCAAAGATGAATATACGGAGTTTATGCTTGAGGGGACTAAAACGGGCAAACTATCAACAGTAAGAAAAGATGGTCGTCCACACGTAACACCCATATGGTTTGATTTGGATAAAGGTGATCTTATCTTCAACACTCACATAGATAGTGTCAAATATAAGAACATGGTGCGTGACCCAAGGGTCGCTATAGCTATAGACGATCAGAAACCTCCATATTCATATGTTGTAGTTGAAGGAACTGTCTTATTTGATAATGATCCATATGAGGTACGGCAATGGGCTACCCGCATTGGAGGCAGGTATATGGGTGAAGACCAAGCAGAATCCTATGGAAATAGAAATTCCTCTGAGGGAGAGGTAATTGTAAGGATAACCCCAACTAAAATCCTTGCCTATAAGGACATTGCTGGGTGGTAAATAAATTATGGGATTACTAGTAGAAGGGAAATGGCAGGATAAATGGTACGACACTAAATCCACGGGCGGAAGATTCGTCAGGAAAGAAAGCCAGTTTAGAGACTGGGTTACTGCTGATGGTTCCTCGGGATACAAAGCAGATCCTGACCGTTATCACCTCTATGTGTCTCTAGCATGTCCTTGGGCACATCGAACTCTCATACTCAGAAAAATTAAGAAACTGGAGAATATAGTTCCGATTTCCATTGTTGACCCATTTATGGCGGAAAATGGTTGGGAGTTTTCTGAATATCCAGGCTCTATACCAGATTCTGTAAACAAGTCAGATTTTCTATATCAAGTATACACAGTAGCAAAGCCTGATTACACAGGTCGGGTTACAGTTCCAGTTCTATGGGATAAGAAGAATAAACTGATCGTCAACAATGAATCATCAGAAATTATACTGATGTTTAACTCTGAATTTAATGAATTTGGGGATTCGTCAATCGATTTTTACCCAGAAGAATTGAGAGAAGAAATAGATAGAATCAATGCATTGGTTTACGATAACATAAACAACGGCGTATATAAATGTGGTTTTGCCACAACTCAGGAAGCTTACAATGAAGCTTTCGAAAAATTATTTGATACTTTAGATGAAATTGAAAAATCACTAGGTGATAGAAGGTATTTGGCTGGAGAGATAGTTACTCTTGCCGATTGGAGGCTATTTACAACATTATTAAGATTTGATTCAATTTACTACTCTCACTTTAAATGCAACCTACGTAGAATTCAAGAATATCCTAATCTCTCAAATTACTTAAGAGAACTATATCAATACCCTGGAGTAAAAGAGACTATTAACTTCAAACACATTAAGGAGCACTATTTCAGAAGCCATAAGACAATTAACCCTACAGGAATAGTGCCATTGGGACCCGAACTCAATCTTTCATCTCCACATGACCGCTCTAAGTAATGAATTTTTTTCATATCCAAATTCCCTATTGCGATTAAAGAAATTTATAATGATAATTATCTTTAATGGCGAAACTCCATAGACCAATAGACTTAAGTGTTTATTATCGAATTGATATGCTGATAATTTTTGGAGTGCAGAATGAATCCTGATCCTAATAGCACTGCTCATCATCGTGGCATAAACAAAGTAATATCTAAACTTTCAACAGAAGAAAAGGGAAGCTCAATTGTCTTGCTATGGGCACTAATCGTGGGAGCTCTAATAGGATGTATCGGTGCTCTTTTTCAACTCGCATTAGCCCATATAGCAACCTTGAAAGCGATGTTCCTTAAGTTCCTTGAGTTTACTCCTGGATTACCAATAATCGGCTCAATAGTTCTATCAGGTGTTATGGTCTACATCACTTTTTTATTGATTAGAAAACTTGCTCCCGAAACTGGCGGTAGTGGTGTGCAGGAAATTGAGGGCGGTTTGGAAGGTTTAAGACCTATTAGGTGGAAGAGGGTTATACCTATCAAGTTTTTTGGCGGCTTACTATCTCTTGGAAGCGGAATGGTAATGGGACGTGAGGGTCCAACAATTCAAATCGGTGGAAACATTGGAAAGATGGTTGCTGATGTGTTTAAAGTAAGCAAAATCGATACTCATGCTCTAGTTGCTGCAGGAGCCGGGGGTGGACTTTCTGCTGCTTTCAACGCCCCACTTGCGGGAATACTCTTTGTTATTGAAGAAATGAGGCCTGAGTTCAAGTACAACTTTTTAACGGTTCAGGCTGTAATTATTGCCTCTGCTGCTGCCGATATTGTGCTTAGGTTAATGGTTGGTCAGCAACTTGCCATTCCTATGCATATGCTTTCTACCCCGCCACTACCCTCTCTATTCTTATTTCTGATATTTGGATGCGTATTCGGATTATTTGGCTTTGTATTTAATCGCTTGCTTGTAAGAACTCTAAATTTCTTCTCCAACTTAACGGGCTGGCCTTTTACATTAACTGGACTAATAGTGGGTGGTATTATAGGAGCACTTGTGTGGTTCTATCCTGATGCTGTAGGTGGAGGATATGTAGTTATACCAAAAGCCTTAAGCGGCTCCATTCCTGTTATGATGCTGCTTCTTCTATTTTTTATCAGGTTTGGCACAACTATGCTTAGTTATGGTTCGGGTTCTATAGGAGGTATTTTTGCCCCTATGTTAGCCCTCGGAACAATATTTGGCATGTGGTTTGGACATTTTGCTCATTTCGTTTTACCAGACTTAGTTGTTCAGCCAGAAGTATTTGCGGTTGCAGGAATGGCAGCACTTTTTTGTGCAACAGTTAGGGCTCCACTAACAGGAATTGCTCTAACAATTGAAATGACCGGGAACTATCTGATGATTCTTCCATTAATCCTGACTTGTTTTACTGCTACAATCGTAGCTCAAGGACTGGGAGGACAGCCTATTTACACTGTGCTTCTAAAAAGGACTATAGACCTAGCTAAGAAATCAGGAAAGACACTGATTCCTGAGAAACAAGAATAATGTTTACCGGTATAAATTTAGGTTTAAGCTACTTCTTCCTTACAGCCGCCTTCATCTAAGATTTTCTCTATTTCATATCCTGCAGCAATCGTAGCAAGTCGGGATACTAATTCTAAGGCTGGCGAACACAAGATCTCTACATCATCTACATGCGCTTTTTCATCACAAGGGTCAATATGGGCAAATTGCATACCTCTAGAATTTAAATTCTCCATATCGTTACGACTCTTATTGAGTCTTAAAAATCCACCTGCAACTTGAGTGTCTACTAAGTAAAAAACAGGTTCTGCTGAAATACTGCCTTGATATTTGAATGCGGTAGGAATTCCCTCTTGAATAACAACGTCCCTCACAGGGTTGCCCCCTTTACTAACTCTCATACGCTTTCTCTTATCAGAATTTAGCGCTCTGACATCTTCACCGCTTGATACATTTACTACTGCCATGCCATATGTACCAGAGTTGCTTTTGATGAATAAATAAGGATTCTCTCCAACACCCCTTGCCTCATACTCCATCTTTAACCTGCTGATCATTGAGTCAACTGCCTGGGCCACTTTCTCTCTGTCGTCTTTGTTATCAAAATCAACCCCATCATCATCGATCGTATCAATTGAAATAACCCAGGGGTCTATGCCCAAAATCTCTGCTACTTCTTTTGCAAGCTTATTGTAAAATTCAAAGTGTATGCTCTTTTTCCTTGTATGCCATCCAATCTCAACAGGTGGTTCAACAGGCTGCGTGATGTCTCTTAGGGTTTTTGGGCAATGCTCTGAAAAATCATTATTAATCAATAAAAGATCAGGGTTATAATCGGGAATAGTAACTCTATTATCTTTTTTTAAAGCCCGATAAGCTTTTACCTTATTCCCTGAGGCAGTGTCAAATTCCATCTCCTGTGGAATGTCATCCTCACTAATAATGCCGATATGAACGAGATAACCGACATTCTCTAAAATTGTTTTTAGAGTTAAAATATTTTCCCAGTAAAATGAGTTTCTTGTATGAAGCTCAGGGATTATTAGGATATTCTGAGTATTTGGATATTCTCTTTGGAAATAATTTCTAAATAAATTCGAAGCACGATCCCTAAATACCTCCGATAGATTATTAAATCCTGCTGGAAAAACATTAGTATCGACAGGTGCTAACTTATAATCTGAAATTCTCAGATCAACAGAAGTATAAAGAGGAATAAATGCTCTATCGATTTGTCCCTGAAGCCACAAATCAAGCCTATCTTTATTATCTGCTATTTTTTTATTAAGATCTCTTATATGATTCATCAATTCTATGGTCCCCAAATAGTGTGCTAACTATATTAGTCTTTCACTACATATGTGCCTGCTATTTTATCATGCCAAGATTGAGAGTTTTTATCAAAAATCGACCAAAGAAAACCTATAAAGATAAAAATGCCAGAAATATAATATCCAATCCACCTTACAAAAGATTGCCAAAACCCAATATCCCTACCTTCGTTTGATACTATCCTTATGCCCACCAACATCTTGCCTATAGTCGCTCCAGTGTAACCGTTTAGAACTACAAAGTATGAAGAGGCAAGAAAAAATAAGATTAAATATATTGTTAAAAAAGCATCACCTAAATCAGAGCCCGCACCATGCAGAAAATATAGACCTACCCCATATGTAATAAAGGCCAAGAGTGATACCATAGCCATATCTATAAAAAAAGCTAAAGCCCTTATATTTAATTCTGCCAGAGTAAATGAGGCTGATTCTTGCTCTTTGTTTTCTACTTCCATAGCAGATCGATATACCTTTATATCAGATGCACATATTTGTACTAAAGATGCTTCTATATGGGAAATTATAATCTATTCTAATACAACATTTAAGCAAAAAAGAGGATGTTATGCAATTACAAAAAAAAACTGCACCTGAACTTGTTAATACACAAGCCCAAGGTGCAGTTATA
>JABAHR010012177.1_pt2 | contig 13700 bp, 10 predicted proteins | sample 7062101 | NCBI WGS metagenome assembly JABAHR01 (sample SAMN14534553, study PRJNA622989) | marine sediment metagenome | biome: marine biome [ENVO:00000428]; feature: marine pelagic biome [ENVO:01000023]; material: deep marine sediment [ENVO:00002113] | place: India: Gulf of Kutch | collected... | reverse complement strand
ACCTAAATATATGGCAAGACCAATTAGAATGATCACCATTCCTAGGTAAATGGGGTTTCTAGTGTATTTATATAAACCTGTTGTAATTAAATAAGTTGATTGTTTAAATGGTTTTATGGGAGTATTAAATCTTTTAAATAATCTTGCTGTAATAAGAATTATGGAAATTCCTAAAAGGACAATTAAAATTCCAAATAAATTAAATGATTCATTAAAAATATACTTTATAGGAAACAAGTAACTAACAAAAATCATCGTAATTATGGAAAATAACAAATATATAGGCGGTAACAATTTGTTTTTCATCTGTGTGATGTTACACAATAATCTTTTAAATTTAAAAATCTCAATATGGATTAAAATGCAAAATTTATTTATATTGTTCTAAACTAAACTAAATTTAAGGATGGAGCTTTTTAATGGCGGAAATAATTGACGGGAAAAAAGTATCTCAAGACACAAGAGAAGTAATTGCTAAGGAAACCCACAAATTAACTGAAGAAACCGGCGTTGTCCCCGGCTTGGCGGCGGTTTTAGTTGGTGAAGATCCGGCTTCTGAAATTTATGTTAGAAATAAAAGAAAAGCTTGTGAAAAATGTGGAATGTATTCAGAAGAACATAAGCTTCCCACTGAAACAACCGAAGAAGAGCTTCTGACACTGGTTAATAAATTAAATAACGATCCTAAAATTCACGGAATATTAGTTCAACTACCGCTTCCCGATCATATAAACGAAACAAATATACTCAGAGCTGTCACACCACTTAAGGATGTGGATGGTTTTCATCCTGAAAACGTCGGCATGCTCGTAGAGGGAAATCCAAGATTCGTATCCTGCACACCTAATGGAATTATTAAAATGCTGGAATACTACAATATTGATATTAAAGGCAAGGAAGCTGTAATTATAGGCAGAAGTAATATAGTCGGAAAACCGGTTGCAATCCTTCTTCTCCACCGTCACGCAACTATAACTGTCTGTCATTCAAGAACCCAACATTTAAAGGATGTTGCAAGAAGAGCTGATATTTTGGTAGCAGCNNGCAAATTTTGTTACGGCGGATATGGTAAAAGAAGGAGCGGTTGTAATAGACGTTGGTATCAACAGAAACGAAGAAGGAAAACTCACAGGTGATGTTGACTTCGAAAATGTAAAAGACGTTGCTTCTTATATAACACCGGTTCCAGGTGGTGTGGGTCCCATGACAATCACAATGCTGCTTTGGAACACACTTGAGTCAGCAAAGATGAGTGTATAATAATTAACATTATTTATACTAATAATTAATTGAGATATCAAAGTTTATATCTTCTCCATTCCATATTCTCTTTGAAGTCCAACTTTGATCTAAATCTGACCAAAAGGGATCTGAAGCGGGTAGCCCTAGTGGCAACATACCACATAAACAAAGATATAAACTACCAGTTGAAATATAAGATTCCGCAATAGAAGGTTGATATCCTGAAAAACCTGGTCTTAACCAACCGTTATCATCAAATGTATCATTGGAGCTAATCATCTTCTTTATTACAGCAGTTAATGCACAACGAACTGCCCCTGGCTCTAGCCCTTTAGGAAGAAGACCTTTTAATACGGCAAGTGATAAAGCATGAAAAACCCCAAATCTATATGTTAAAGAACGCCCAATAGGTGGAAAACTACCATCAGGTCCAATGAATCTTTCGAGAATTTCTGAATAACGTTGCAATCTTAAAATAAATACATCTTTGATTCTTTTCCACTCGCCTTTTTGATCCCCAACTTCATTTAAAATATCAAATAAAAAAGGATAAATTACAAAACTATTATAATAGTTCCAGCGAAAGAATTCTCCGTCCCCATATGCTGAATCCCCCTTGTACCAACTATTAAATTTCCTGATTGATAATGCTATTCGTTCTTCTTCACAATTTCCGGTAGCTTTAAAAATAAAAGCTTCGATAATCCCAGCAAATAACAACCAATTATTATTGTATACTTGAATATTCCGTGTTAACTTCATGCAATTAAGAATATTTTGTTGCAGTTCTCTATCCAAACTTAACCAAACAGATTCCCAGCAACGTAATAAACCTTGTGCTAAAAATGCAGTATCCACAATTGGTTGTTTACCTTCAGAAAAATTTAAATAATCTTTGGAATTGGAATCTGTAGCAATCTTTAAAGAATTTAAAATACGATCCTTCAATTTATTCTTTTTATCTAATTCATTTCCAATACATTCTTTAAGATTAATCCAGGGACCAACGCCCGAAAGAGAACGACCAAAAGCTTCTAAATGTGTGAATTTATATCTGTCAGAATTCTCAGATTGTTCATAGGGCATGGTTTCACGCAACTTGTCTTTTGACAGTGATTCAAATACAGGATTTGCAATTCTAACAAGTATATCAATCCAAAATTCTCTAGTGTTCATTTTATATATTGAATTTTATTATATTTATTTAGAAACCTCTACATTTAAATCAAATTTGATAAAAAATTACGTTTGACAGAACTTCTCATCTACGACAATGACTTCCGTTAAAAAATATTTCAAATTAACATAATTAATCAACAAAAAATCCCGTAATTGGCATAAAATTTGTAGTATGAGGCAAATTTTTGTCAAAATATATAAAAAGTGGATAAAATCAGGAATTTAGGAACAAAATTTAGTAAAATATTTAAATTATTGTATCTTAACCTGTTGAAATCATTTGATAATTTGGAACTGCATTAATTTGTAAAATTTTAGAGAAAATGATTCCCATCTGTGGAATAATTGTGGATTAACTGCTTTATTTATGTAAAAATTCACCTATTTTTACTAAATTATTTGAATAATTTAGATCACTTACTAATTCATCCACAGTTAAATTAATTGTGGGATGTTCAAACCCGGATTCTATCTCAACAAGTGGTTTCAAAACAAATATTCTTTCATGCAATCTTGGGTGAGGTATAACCAGTTCATCGTTAAGTATTAAATCATCATAGAATAAAATATCCAAATCAATAACTCTGGGCCCCCATCTAACTGTTTTTTTTCTCCCTATTTTTTTTTCAATTAATTTCAAGGAATCAAGCAAATTAAACGGAGATAACATCGTATTAATTTTAATTACAGCATTAATAAACTTTGGTTGATTTTCAACTCCTACAGGCTCTGATTCGTATAGAGAAGATAATTTAACAATATTAGATATTTTGGAAATTTGCTCTACAGCATTATTACAATTTTTAACCCGTTTTCCCAAGTTAGATCCAATTCCAATAAAAGCGCAATGCATAAACACATCCTTAAATAGTTAGAATATATTGTATATAATTCAAACAAATATCTGTTTTTTCAAGGAGTTTATATGCAATTACTTACAGACGATCAAATATCAAAGGAATTAACACAATTAACCGGTTGGGAAAGAATTAATAATCAAATAGAAAAAGTATTTAATACCAAAAATTTTATATACACAATAGGGTTTGTAAACCAAGTGGCACTACTGGCAGAAAGGGCAGATCATCATCCCGACATATTAGTCCAATATAGTAAAGTAACTATAACATTATATACACACAGCATGGGGGGAATAACGGAAAAAGATATAAATCTCGCTAAAGAAATTGAACAACTTTAATTTAAATAATCTATTTTTTATTTTTCTTCGAAATCAAATACCACAATGATCCAATAATTATAACGAATATACCCTTAACAATTACATCAGCCTCTATATATATCGCTATAAATAAGCAAAAAATCAATCCAACCAATGATATCCATTTTGGGAAAAAACTTTCCCTTTTGGATAATCTCAATGTGGATAGATTGGTAATTCCATAATAAATTAACACGGAAAACGCACTAAATGACCATGTTGTTTTAATGTCACCTGACAGAACAATTATACAAATCACCAATCCCGATAAAATAATTGAAAAAAATGGTGTATTTCCGTTAGAGACACTTGATAAAAAATACGGGAGATCTTTATTCCTCCCCATTGCAAAAACAACTCTCGATATCCCAAGAATGAGATTTAATAAGACCCCTACCATCGCCATCAATGCCCCTGCTGTTATTATCCAGCTTATATCTCCAACAATAAATTTTTCGGATATAAATCTTAACGGTGCAAAATCTTCCTGAGAATATTTATAAAATAAATTTGTGCCAANNGTGCCAATTAATTTTATGGATATTAATGCAATCAGAAAATAGATTACAAACGAGATGGCCAATGTAAAAATAATCACTCTTGGAATATTTTTTCTTGGATTCTTAACCTCTTCTCCCAAAGTGGCGATTCTTCCATACCCTGTGTATGCAACAAACATTATCGCGGTTGCATACAGAACGGAGTTAAAAATATCTTTATTGTTTAGAATTAGATCAAATGTAACATTTTCATAAAAATATTCCCCACTTCTCAAAGTGGCAAAACCAAAAACAATAAAAACGAAAAGCGTCAATAAAACGATTGATGTCAAAAAATTGTTGAATTTTATAGTTTTGGTAATACCAAATAACAAAAGTGATGTAATTACCATAACTAGGATAAGGGCTATAAATACAGGTAGTCCGGGAATATTTAATCCTAATTGTGAAGTTATATATCCTCCGAATCCCAGGGCAGCAGTAGCTGCTGATGCACACTTTGCAAAAATAAACATCCAACCTGCAATGAAACCAAAAAACGGGTTTAAATACTTTCTTCCGTATTCATATGTACCACCGCTAACAGGATGATTCGCTGCTAGTTGGGCTGATGAAATACCATTACAAAGCGCTAGAAGAAAGGCCAAAAAAATTGAAATTAATAGATAGGTTCCAGCAATTCCAGCTGCCAGGCCAATGCTCACAAACGCACCTGCCCCTATAATAGAACCCAGCCCAATCATAATTGCGCTAAATGTACCTATCTCTCTAAGTAGCTTTGGTTTATTCATAAATAAAGAACAAAAAGAAAGGTATTATCTAATCTTCAATATCAATTATTTCATAATCATTACTATTTAAAGTAATTGTTTCATCAGCTCGAGACTTATTTATAGTGGGGGGTTTGTTGGATTTACCAAAAATTTTTTTTATAAATGCAAAACCTATTCCTAAAGCTCCTAGAAACAGAAATGCAATTGCTCCGAAAAAAATAAAAAATGTTAAGGTTAATATTGCAAATATAAATATTAAAGGGGGAAAAAATGATGGTAATCTTCCTTTGTGAATATATATTTTCTTACTCATAATTTACTCCTAAACAGGTACTTCCACTGTTTTTAAAACATCTTCAAGTACTGACTTTTCAGTATCCTCTCCTTTAAAGTCCGATTTTAAAATGACTCTGTGTATAAATGCCGGAATTACCATTTGCTTAATATCTTGTGGTGTACAGTAATCTCTTCCATTTATAAAAGCCCTTGCCTGTGACAATTTCTTAAGTGAAATAGCACCTCTCGGACTAACTCCCAATTCAAAATATTCGGATTCTCTTGTCTTATTTGATAATGCAATTATATAATCCAGCAAGGTTTTATCAACATGAATCTTTTCCACGCGGTTCTGTATTTCTATAACCTCTAATGAAGTTATAACAGGACTTATCATATTCCACTTGTTTTCATGATTATCTATTGTTAGAATCTCTCTTTCGCTTTCGATATCAGGATATCCCATATTAATCCTAACTGAAAATCTATCCACCTGACTCTCAGGAAGAGGGAAAGTTCCGTGAAATTCGTAAGGATTTTGGGTCGCTATAACCAAAAAAGGGTTGGAAAGTTCATAGTTTTTTCCATCAATAGTAATAGTCGATTCATTCATAGCTTCAAGCAATGCACTTTGTGTTTTTGGTGTGGCTCTGTTTATCTCGTCAGCCAGGAGAATATTTGTAAATATTGGCCCGGGTTTAAATAAAAATTCGTTCTTACTTTGATCAAAAACTGATATGCCTAATATATCAGAGGGCATCAAATCACTTGTGAACTGGACTTTGTTGAAATTAAGTCCCATGGATCTTGAAAGTGAATAAGCTAAAGTAGTTTTCCCCACACCAGGGATATCTTCAATTAATATATGCCCTTTTGAAAAAAAAGCACACAAACAATTTATTATAGCTTGGTCTTTCCCTTTAATAACCTTTTTAATGTTATTTTGAAGTAAGTTGATTTTACTGCTAAGAGAACCAATATCGGAAACTTGCTGTTCCATATTTAAAACTATTTACCACAACACTTTTTATATTTCTTACCACTGCCACACGGGCATGGATCATTTCTTCCCACTTTCTTTTGTACTCTTCTTATAGGTTTTTTAACCTGCTCAATATTATCATCACCGCCGCCATAAACCATTTTTTGTTCTTCAAGTTTTCTCCTTCTTTCTAATTCTTCCACATCAACTTCTTTTACCGGTTGAACTTTAAAAAGATTTTCACATACTTCCTGGTCAAATTTTGACATCATATCTGAAAACATATCAAAACCTTCCCTTTGATACTCCCGAAGAGGGTCTTTTTGGGCATAACCCCTAAGTCCCACTCCTTCCCTTAGATGATCCATATTCAACAAATGATCTTTCCATTGATAATCAAGGGTCTGAAGCATCACATATCTTTCAACTTGCCTTAATATGTCAGCACCAATCTCATTCTCTTTATTGTTATAGAATTCTTCAACTTTTTCATAAATATTCTCAATTAACGTTTCTTTATTTCCATTCGTAATTTCTTTCAAATCGATATCAATGTTAAAAAATCTTTTAATTGAATCCTGAATTTCTTCATAATTTTCTTCTGACAAATCGCTTTTATCAGGAATATGACTTTCAACAAGTGCATAAGAAATCTCATGTGAATTTGAAAGAAGCATATCTTTTAAATTATCCCCGCCTTCAAGGACTTCCCTTCTTTTTTTATAAACCACGTCTCTTTGTGTGTTTAAAACATCATCATATTGCAATAGATGTTTTCTGATATCGAAGTTTCTTCCTTCAACTTTTTTTTGTGCGTTCTCAATTGATTTATCTATCATTCCATGTTCTATGGGTTCACCTTCTTTCCACCCGAGTTTGTCCATAACACCCGTAATCTTTTCAGAAGCAAAAATCCTCATTAAGTCATCTTCAAGAGAAACATAAAATCTTGAGGATCCTTCATCACCCTGCCTTCCGGCTCTTCCCCTTAACTGATTATCAATTCTTCTTGCTTCGTGTCTTTCAACAGCAAGAATGTGCAACCCGCCCATTTCTTTGACTTTTTTCTTTTCGTCATCACAAATCGACTTTGCTTCTAATAAAGCCTCTTCATACTGTTGTTGATTAGCATCGTTGGGATCAATTTTAAATTTCTTATTAATTATATCTCTTGCTAAAAATTCGGGGTTTCCACCCAGAAGAATATCCGTTCCCCTACCTGCCATATTTGTTGCAATTGTAATAGCACCAAGTCTTCCAGCCTGTGCAACAATTTCAGCTTCTTTCTCATGGTGTTTAGCATTTAAGACCTGATAGGGAAACTTTAATTTATCAAGATATTTGCTTACTTTCTCTGACTGTTCTATTGATGCAGTACCAACCAGGATTGGTACACCTTTTGTATGTAGTTCCTTTATTTCGTCACAAGCAGCATTGTACTTTTCATGTTGTGTCTTATAAATAACATCATTTTGATCATTTCTTATAAGCGGTTTATGAGTTGGAATAACAGTTACGTCGAGCTTGTATATATTTTTAAATTCAAATGCTTCGGTGTCAGCAGTACCCGTCATACCCGCAAGTTTTCTGTACATCCTGAAGTAGTTTTGAATAGTAATTGTCGCCAGCGTCTGGTTTTCACTTTCTATCTCCACCCCTTCTTTAGCTTCCACCGCCTGATGAAGACCATCGCTCCATCTTCGTCCCGGCATTAACCTTCCTGTAAACTCATCGACAATTATTACCTTTCCATCCTGCATCATATAGTCCACATCTTTATTAAACAGTGTGTGAGCTTTTAATGCCTGGTTTACATGGTGCAAATGTTTAAGATTTGTCGGGTCATAAAGATTAGGAATATCAAGAGCTTTTTCCACTTTCGAACTTCCCTCATCAGTCAGATCAACCTGCCTTGTTTTTTCATCGATTGTAAAATCAGTCTCTTTATTTAACCTTTTTACGACAGCATCAACCTTATAGTAAAGATCAGTTGTAATCTTCAGATGGTCCTGAAATAATTAATGGGGTCCTNNGGTCCTTGCCTCATCAATTAAAATACTGTCAACCTCATCAACAATCGCAAAATTGTGGCCACTCTGGACATAATCTTCCAGAGAAAATTTCATGTTATCTCTCAAATAATCAAAGCCAAATTCATTATTCGTACCATATGTAATTTCAGCCCTGTATGCCTGCTGCCGTGATGAAGGAACAAGGGTAGTTTTAAAAGATGAGATAATATCTATATTCTTTTCAGGTGGTATCTCTTCATCGATATATTCGTTAGGCCATGCCGACAGATTATTATCAATAGAGTTCTGAGCTAGCTCTGGATTTTCCCACTCTACAAGATATGAGATATCATGATTTATAACACCTACATTAAGCCCGAGCAACTTATATATTGGGCCCATCCATGTTGCATCCCTTCCTGCAAGATAATCATTAACAGTTACTAAATGTGCGCCATAACCGGTNNCCAGTGCAGCTACTAATGTTTTACCTTCACCGGTTTTCATCTCTGCAATGCTACCTTTATGAAGTGCGGCCCCACCAATCATTTGTACATCAAAATGTCTCATTGCAAGAGTTCTTCTGGCAGCTTCCCTGACTACTGCAAACGCTTCGGGAAGTATATCCTGCAACACTTCTTCCAAAACATTGTAATACTGTTCATCCTTGTCTTGACCATTCAAGCCTGCTTCGGATTCGATTTTATCTTTAAATTGTTGGGTCTTAGCTTGTAGCTCTTTAGTTGAGATCTGAGTCAAATCGTTTTCAAATTGATTTATCTGTTCAACAATACCACCTAGCTTTTTAATTTCTCTTTGGTTTTGTGAACCAACAATTTTTTTTATTACATAGGAAATCATTTAAATAAAACATCCCCCTGGATTTTTTATAAATCTTTAATATTATATCTGTTTCTTAACAATTTAATTATGATTATGAAATTAACAAGGATTTTATTATCTTAAAATAAAAAGAGCTATGCAAACATTACGCTTCATAGCTCCGTATAAAACTTAAATTAACGTTATAAATTCAAAAAATATATATCAGTGAAGCTCGACACTGACAACTTTAGAAGTAACTGATCTGTCAGAAGTAATTCCAATTAGTGAATCAACTTCCTGCATTGTTCTTTTATTGTGAGTTATAAGAACAACCTGGGATTCATCTGAAATCTCATTAAGCAATTTTGCAAATCTAACGGTATTAATCTCATCCAGCGGAGCATCAATCTCATCAAACAATAAGAACGGTAATGGTTTAACAAAACAGGCCGATATAATTAAAGCAATCGCAGATAGTGCTTTTTCTCCACCTGAAAGCAAGTTTATTGATTGAAATCTTTTACCCTTCGGCTTAATCATAACATCAATTCCGGTTTGCAAGATATCATCTGGGTTAGTAATAATAAGTTTTCCTTCACCACCATCAAATAACCTGCTGAATATTTGGCGAAACTTTTTATCTATAACGTCGAAAGCTTCTTTAAATTTAGTTATAGACTCTCTATCCAGCTTCCTTATTGCTTTGCTTAAAGACTCAAGGGCTTGTTCAAGATCATCGGTTTGCTCTTGTAGAAATGTATGTCTTTCATCTAGCTTTTTAAACTCTTCGGGTGCAAGAAGATTAACCAATCCGAAACTATTAATCTTTCTTTTTATTGATCTAAACTGTTTCTCTGCTTCAAAAACACTAAAATCTTCCGGCATTTTTATATCATCAGAAGATATATCTGCAAAGTTTTCATCTTTTATTTTAATATATTGATCCCGAAGATGTTGAATTTCAACATTAAGTCCACCATGCTCTATCTCATGAGTTTTTAATTTTTCTCTCTGAATCTCTATATCATTATTAAGTTTATTTATATCAGAATTCACACTTTCAATTTGATTCCTGTTCAAATTTCTTTTTTCTTTAAGGCCCTGCAAAATATTTTCCTTTGATAGCAATTGACTTGAAAGGGAGTCCATTTCCTGTGTTGCCTGCTCTTTTGAAACAAAAAGAGCTGTTTTCTCTTCATTTTTAACTTCTATCTCTTTTAATTCAACTGAAATCTTGTTATTTATTACGGATTTTCTCTTATCTATATCATAAACCTCATAATTAAGTGACTTCTCTTTTTCGGAAATCGAAGCATTTTCAATTTTCAGCTTTGTAATATCCTGTTCCAGTACTTTTTCTTTATTCTGAAAATCTAAAACCTGCTGTTCAAATTCTTTGAATTTTTGATCGTATATAACCTTTTTCTCTTCCAAATCTCTAAGTAGTTCTTCGATTTCAGCAATTCTTTGGTTTTTCCCACTTAATTTATCTTTAATTAATTGCTCTTCTGATACCAAATTATCGATTTGCCTGACAACATTGTCATTTCTGCTTTTTAGATTTGATTGATCTTTAATGTTTTCCACAGACTTAATCTCAAGCTGTCTAAGCTCTTCGTCCATTTCTTTAGAATTTGCTTCTAGTTCCCGAATTTTTAATTCGTGATGATTTTTTTGTTGCTGGAAGTTCAATATTGTTAAATCTANNATCTAATTCTTTTAGTTCCGCATCCAGCTCTTCGATTTCTCTTTTCCTCTCGAAAACCCCGCCGGATGTGTATCCACCAGTTATAGCACCTGTGGAATCAATATAGTCGCCCTGTAATGTTGCAAAACAGGCACCATTACCCAAATCCGACTTTTTAGTTAATGCATCCTTCAGATCTGAAGCTATGAAAACTCCATGCAATATTGAATCTACAAACTCTTTATCAATTCCGTTAACGTTAACAAAATTACTTATTTCCTGAACCTGATGTCCGTTCTTTTCATAATGACCATTATGAATCCTGTCTTTAACAGGAATAAAAGTTCCGCGGCCAACGGAAGACTCTCTTAATGATTCAATAGCATAAACAGCTTCCTGATTTTCCTGCACTACAATCCAATTTAATTTTTCCCCAAATGCTGCTTCTACAGCTTTTTCATAATTTTGTGGTGCAATAACAAAATCAGATATTACACCCAGAACACCGTTCCCTTTTTTGCTTAAAACAAACTCTCTTGTTGACTCGGGTAACCATTCATAATTAGACTGAACCTGATTTAATACATCTATTCTAGCTTTACAATCATTCTTTCTACTTTCAAATTTCCCTAATTCACCGGATTTTTTCTCTAATACAATTCTTAAATCATACAAGGAACTATCCAGGGATTGTTTTCTGTCATTTTTAATTTCGAATTCTTCTTTAATCTTTAATTCTTCTGATTGTAACACCGAAAGCTCGCCTTGAAGATCCTTGCTACTTTCCTGTAAAGTAATCAATTCTCTGCCTATAAGTTCTTTTCTTGATACCAGATCCTCTATTTCTTTAGTAAAAGCTGAAGCAGTACTTTTTAGGGAGCTTTGCTGATTGAGAGTGCCATAGATATTTTTGCTTGTTTGTTCAAGTTCAGATTTTCTAGTTTCCGATTCACTTCTTTCAGAATTAAGTCTTTCTTCTTTATCAATAATCTCATCATGTATTGAAGATTTTTTAATTTTTAATTTCTCTATTTCTTCTGTCTTGCCAATTTTGCTTTGTTCAAGTTGTGTAACTTCAAGTTTTAAAGTCTTTATATCAGTATTTAATTTTTCAATATACTGATCGATTCCCAAAACTTCTTTTGAAACATATGCCTGGTGAGAATTTTTTTCCTGAAGGATCGATTTAATATCATAAATCTCTTTTTCGAGAGATTCGTATTCAGAGTTTAACTTGTTATTGTTTAATTCATTTTCACTTAAAAAATCAACTTTTTGATTTTTATCAGCTTCAAGTTTTGTAATAATTTCATTAATTGATTGCAATTGTTTGTTAATTTGTGATTTTTTCTCATTAAATCTGTCTAATTTGCTTTTTAGTATATTGATCTCTAATAGATTTGATTCTTCAGTTAATTTTTTATATTCCTCGGCTTGTTCAGCTTGTTTGCTAAGAGTTTCCATTTGAGTGAAAACTTCGTTTTTCATATCCAGAATGCGGGTTAAATTTTCCTTAGTAGACTCAATTCTGCTTTGTGTTTCTTTTCTTCTGACTTTGTATTTTACAATTCCGGCAACTTCCTCAATAAGTTTTCTTTTCTCTTCGGGTTTCGCTGTTATGAAAGACTCAACGCTCCCCTGGCTGACAATAGAATATCCTCGAGCTCCAACGCCTGTATCCAGAAACATCTCCGTTATATCTTTTAACCTGCATTTAACGCCGTTTATTGAATATTCGCTTTCTCCCGACCTGTAAAGCCTTCTTTTGATAACTACATCTTTATAGCCTACATTGGGTATGTCCTCGATTGTTAGGGCAACTTCGGCCATACCTAACGGTTTGAGCTTGTCACTTCCGTTTGAAATAACATCTTCCATTCCGTCGGCTCTTAACTGCCTTGAATTTTGCTCACCCAAAACCCATTTTATAGCATCTAAAATATTGGATTTTCCGCAACCATTCGGACCCACAACGGCGCTAATTCCATCATGGAAATATATTTTAGTCCTGTCATAAAAGGATTTAAATCCAACTAAATCTAATGATTTTATCTTCATATGAGTCTTTGTATGTATAAAAGACTGTCCCGATTATATGTATAAAGCAGAATTACTTTTTAAAAAGACTTGACCAAAACCTTTTTTCAATTCTTTCGTTGTTTATAGCTTTGGCTTTTTGATTTTTCCTTTCCAGCTTTCGATTCTCTAATAATCTTAATTCACGTTTTGCATCTACGTAATAAGGGTCAAGCTCAACAGCTTTTTCAAAATTTTGTTTAGCCTTTAATGAATTATCACTGAATTTATAAACAGATCCAAGATAAAAATAATTTTGGGCTAAATCAGGATCCATCGAAATTGCGTTTTCCAGTTTGATCCTTACTTCGTTAAATATTACATCTTTATTGTCAGAACTGCAATATCTGGCCCAAGAATAAGAACCTAAATAAGCAGATTCATCTGGGTTTAATTCAACAGCTTTCGATAATTTAAGTTCTGCATCTTTGTAATTCCTTTGTTTTAATAGCGCTTCGGCTTCCCTGTATATAACTTCAGCCTCGTAGATATCACCTGACCTTTCTTTAAGTTGATCAAGCTCTGATCTCGAATCATAAATATATTTTTTGTTTTCATCAGAAAGTGTTTCATAAGCTATCGTCAATTTTGAAAAAACTTCTTCCGCCTTGTCTCTAATTTCAGAAGAATATTTAACTGCAGCATCCGGGTGAAATTTCTTAACAAGCTGCAAATAAGTCAATCTGATCTCTTCAGCCCCGGCATCTTCACTTACTCTTAACAGCTTATAATAATCATCTTCCTCTGATATTAGGTTATAAAATTCAATTACCTCATTATAATCTTCTCTGTCAATTGAAACTTCTGTTTCAGCAATACCAGAATTGTCCTCTTCAACTTGTTTCAAATCAACATCTGCATCATTATTTATTATTTCCAAATACTCTTGTTCAGAATCTTCTTTTAAATCTATTAAATTTGGGTCT
>JABAHR010003389.1_pt1 | contig 13707 bp, 21 predicted proteins | sample 7062101 | NCBI WGS metagenome assembly JABAHR01 (sample SAMN14534553, study PRJNA622989) | marine sediment metagenome | biome: marine biome [ENVO:00000428]; feature: marine pelagic biome [ENVO:01000023]; material: deep marine sediment [ENVO:00002113] | place: India: Gulf of Kutch | collected... | reverse complement strand
CTAGCGCGCTCTGCGCATCCGTGGCCAGGTCGGTGGCTAGCGCAAGGTCGAAGTTACCCGCCTGAGCGAACGCAGCCACCTGGGGAAGCGCTGCAATCGATTGCTCTGCATCCAGGCCAGCCGAAGCGAGGAAAAAGAACCCTTCTGCAACCTGATCGGTACTGAATCGGGTCTGTCGGGCTACCTCCTTAGCGGCTGCCCGCATCCGGTTCATCTGGTCAATCGTTACTTCCATGATCGCAGTAGAGCGATTCATAGCCCGATTGAACTGCTCAGCCTCCCGGGCTGCGGCTACAAATCCGGCCGTAGCAGCAACGGCACCAATCCTCCCGAGAGTTTCCGTAGCCCTGCTCGCCGCACGGGCCATCCCGTTCAGCTGCTTCCGTACACCCGCAATCTGCTTAGTAAACCGCCGGGTATTCGCCCGAACGTTGATTGCGATTGTGCCGATCAGAGCCATTTAGGGCTTTTTCTCCACCGCTCCGGTTACGGCGATCAGGTACCGGAACTGCTCATCTAGGTCCCGGATCAGCGCCTTTTCCTTCTCCCAGGGCATGAAGTCTATTGGCTTGGCTCGCTTGCCCTTCTTGCCCTTCGCAGCGTTAGCCACAATAGCAGCAATCTGGGCTAGCAAGAGATGTTCCCCCGCTGGCCCTATCGGTTCTAGGCGATCGTACGCAATCCATTCGGAGAACTCCCGGGAGGTTACGCGACGTTGGCACTCTCTGACGGAGCATCCGAGGTGTCCGGCGAGACGAAACCAGAATCGGCGTTCGTCCCGCCGCTTGAGTTTCCCACCATCTCGTCAACCTCGGACGAGCTGTAGCCGTTGAACCGCATTCCCTCAGCGCGGATCCGCTCAAGAACCATGCCGTTCTTTGCGGCAAGGATGGAGATTTCGTCATCCCCGAAAAGGCGCTCCCCGTTCGAGTCTCCGAGACAGAGCGAAGCCCATTTGGCCCGGAGCCCTACCAAGTCCCTGGAATTTCCGTTTCCTCTTCCGACTCCTCGACCCGCAAGCCAGTTTTCGTAGTCGTCTCGCTCATCGCCACCCAGAGTACGGAGGTAAAACGTACCCCCCCACTCCGGGATCTCCATAGGCTCAACCGGCGAATCTTGCGCCTCTTCGATAAGCGCTCGGAGCTCGTCTCGTGTCGTGGACATCTTCTCTCATCTCTCCTAGACGTTTGTGAGCTGGTACGGATTGACAGTAACCGAGGCAACCGCGCTGTACGTGATTTGTACACGGTCGTTGCCATCGTTGTACGTACCGGTTGGAAACGGCCCGAAGTATTCCCGCTGGCCCGCATCGACGCTGATTGACTTGTCGGCCACCGCTTCCCCGTCGATCGTCTTCTGAGTCACGGCGGTTACAGTAACGGGCACACCGCTAGCATTGTCGATCACGAGGAATTCCCGGCCCGTGTTGGCGAATTCATCACCGCCAACATCGGCCGCAGCAAGAGACACCTGGATCCCGGTCCGGTCAATCGCTGTGACTGTCAGGGTTGCCATTCTGTGTCCCTCCTAGGCCGACGGCGTAAACGTGGTAACGCCCGACATCTTGAACGTAACGCTTGCCGTCATCAGATCATCAAGGGGCGAGGAAGGATTGTATTCCGTGCAGAACGCGGACGCCTGCCAGTTTGCCGGGGTAGTCTGCCCAGCCGGGAGGGGCCAGGTAAGCGTAAGCGTATTCTGACCCAGCGAGCGGGGATCCGTCTCATCGGGATCAAACTGGAGCTCAAAAGTCACCTCCCCAGCATCCCGGAAGCCGGGGATAAAAGTACGGTCCTCGGTCGCCAAGCCCATATGGCTGGTCTCGATCGAGTCCTGCACCATGGTGAAGCCCTCGACGGTCCCCTGGATCACGGCTGTGAACGTGGAAAACGTGAGGGTGATTCCGTGTCCGATATCCGCCATGCGAATTGTCTCCTAACTCGTGTCGATCCACACGAGGACATCAATCAGCGCCTCGTAGACCGCTTCCTCGTCACCACCAACCGGCCTTTCAACCGTGTCGGTTTCGTCATCTATTTCCGTCCGCCGTATCTTACTGGATCCGACGGTTGTTCCTTGCCACGTTTCGCCCACTGCAACGATTCTTGCAACGATCTGGCGAGCAATGTCCCTGGAGTTAGCCTCAACCGTATACACGATCCGCGGTTGTGCCAGATTGCGGGATCCATCATTGGCATACGGCCGACGGGCGGATACCCGCTGATAGACCACGTAAGGGCGAGATGCCTCCTGTGGCGCAATGTCGGGATAGACCCTGGACCCAACGAGGGTAGAAAAGTCTCCGTCTGCGATCAGAGCGGCCCGGAGATCGGTTTCTAGGGTCATCCTCTCGCAGCCGTCTCTAGGCCCTGGAGAATCTCCCGGAGTACCAGATCCCGCGCTCTAGGTCCCGCCGTATCGAAAGCTGCCCGCATGAACGGATTCGGCTTTAGTGGGGATCGACCCCGGCCGTACGTCATGTGGCCAGGGGCGCCAAACTCAATGAATCCGGCGTAGAACGTCTCACCCTTGAAGAAGCCCTTACCGATTATCGCATTGATCGAGATAGCCCGGCGGCTGCGCTTCCCAGCCCGGACCTTGATCGACTTGCTAAGGGCTCCTGTCCTGCGAGGGGCCCTACGCTTTGCCTCCTGCGCCACGAGCTTTGCGCCCCTACGCAGAGCCCGCCGAACGACCTTACGCCCTACCTTACCCTCTACGCGCCTTAGACGGCGATCTATGGCCGGAACTCCGGTAACCACAACCGTAATCTTGGCCATTAGACCCCCTCGCCCTCTACGTCCCAGACAAGGCCCCGTCTCCGGTCGTCGGGATCGTAGACCGCTTTAACGTCAAACGTTCTATCCCGGTCGTCCAGGATCCGCATTTTGGAGGTTACACCAGCTACATACCGGGTAACGATCCTATGCGTAACGTGAGCTTCGATCTGCTCTGCACGAAACCGTTCATCTCCCCGGAGGGGGACGAGGGCCCCGTGAACAATTCGAAATGTACGCCACTCCACCCGAGGCTGCCCGTATGCGTCTTGCACCTCGAGGCGTTCCTGGATAGTGAAGCGCCTGCGGAGCTGCCCGGCCTGAATCGGGAGGGTAGTTACCCGGCTCAAAGCGGATAGTCTCCCCACCTGTACTGCTGGATCAGATGCTTGAGACCCATCGGCACTTCACGAATCAGCGCGGGAGCGGTGGCCCCTCGGTTCTCGAAAAGATGCTCGACAACGAGCAATAGCCCTTGGCGGATCCCGGCCGGAACATCGTCTGCGTCAGTCCCGTACCCAGCCGTAAACCGAACGGTTACCGCGTTTAGTCTGTCATCCTGTGCGATCGGCCATACCTTGTCCGGGACAGGACGAACCCGCCCGGGCTCTGTTGCCGTGTCTACCTCGTAATCCGCAGCTGCAAACGTTTGTGTAGCCCCGTCGGCATCAATGTACGTGATCGAGTCTACAGAGATAAGAGGTGGCTTCGGCAGCTCGATGGCTTGGGCACTCGCCGGGAACTGATCAAGGAACAGATCCCATTGCTGGGAGATCAGCGCCCGGCGGGTACCCGTTTCGAGCCATTCCCGCCCTACCTGAATCAATCGCGTAAGGGTCCCGGCCTCCTCGTTGGAAACCAAGCGGAGATGGCTTTCCGCCTCAGTCCTCGAGATCGGCTCCACAGATGGACCGGATACCAAGCTAAGGCGAAGTGGAACCTCTACGAGATTGCTCATGGTTAGGACGAAACCAGCCCACCACCGCGAACAGCGGCGATAAGGTCATTCACCTTGGCGGTGAGATCTGCAATGTTGTTGCGAAGCTCGGGAATCAGGTTAGCAACCAGATCATCCCTCAGCGCATCGGCAGACGCTGGAGCATCAGCCGGATCCGTGAGGGCTTGAATCGTGTCGTCAGCCGTTCCCGCGCTGTTGTCGGTGAGGTCAGGCACCGCAGAGGCTTGCGTACCGTTGTTACGGATCTCGCCACCCGTAAGAATGTCGATGATCCCGCTAGGCCCCACCTCCAGGGTATCGCCCCCCTGGAGTCTGCGGATCTGCGTGTTTTCACCTGCCATGGGTCACCCCCTACTGCTTGGCCGGGCGAACCGCCGAAGCGCTGGCCCCGACCGTGGCACCCTGGACGGATGGAAGCGAGCTGCCCCGGTACTGAATCGCGATCACGGCATCAACCTCGGAGTTGGCCGTACCCCGCTCGATGATCCAGTCCACGTAGCGCTCATCCGGGTCCCGGAGATCGAGAATCATCAGGGTATCGTCGTCCGCATCCGTAAGCGCTGCGGTAAGGCTGAGCTTTGCCCCTGCAACGTCGGTTGAGGCACTCCGGGCGGTAAAGTCGACCGTGCCGGTGGCAACAATCGTTCCGATCTTCGCGATGAGTAGAACACCGTCCCAGCCCTGCATATCAATGCGAGCGGAGGGGGTAACGTCGCTAGTCCCGGCCGCCGCATCATCGGCGCTCGAAACGAACCGGCATTCCTCGAGGAGTTGCTGAATGCTCACTACTTCTTCACCTCCCGGGCGGTACCGCGCTTGATCATCGCGTCCGCCTCGTCAGCGAGGAGCTCAACCACGTCCCCCGGACGCCCCGAAGGACGACCGGCAAGGCTCGTTTCCAGCTCCACACGCTTTGTCTTGTTCTTGTTCTTCTTCTCGTAGGCCACCCTACGGGCTTCCTTTTCGGCCTGGCGCTGCTGGTATTTCGTCGTGGTCATCCGTTCACCCTCTCCTAGTGGACGATGTGCTTGATGGGATCGCCGCCGCTGTTGAGGACCTTGCCGTCAGCCTCGAGGAACGAGACGAACGCCACCTGGTTGAACTCGCCATATCGCTCCTCGAGCCTCAGCGTGATCTCGTCCTGCATCCGAATCTTGTACTTGCTCAGGTCGCCGAAGAACACCGACTGGGCACCGGAGGCAAACGCGGAATCAAGGTCCTGATCCACGAACACCGGGAAGCCGAAGATCCGCGAGACGGGACCGTCGCCCGGGGCACGGAACAGGTATTGGCCGTTTCCGTCCTTGAGCTTGCCGATTTCGCTGCGGATCGAATCGTGCATCAGGAACCCGACCGAAGGACCGACCCGGTAGGCCGGATCGACCGATGCAATCAGATCCTCGAGCTCATCGGCCGCGAGGGCCGTAGCGCTGGCCGCAGTGACACCGAGAACCGAACCGCTTTCGATCCCCTCGGCCTGACCGCTCCCGGTCCCGGTGGCGAAGTGCTGGGCAAGGATGCGCCCGAGGCGCTCCCCAAGCATCTCCATCAGGATCCCCTCGAGGTTGACTCCAGAATCCCGGATGAGCTTCCGAGAGACGCGAATCAGATTCGAGGTGTACTGATGGGAGTGCCAGATCTGTTGCGTAAAGGCAACATCCTGCGCACTGGCACCGGAGGCAGACGCCTCAGCAAGCAGGGCACCGGTATTCCCGGTATCGTCCGCACCTGGCCATAGGAGATCGTTCCCGTCGCTCGTTCGCATCACGTCGCCCTGATTCATCAGCCCGCCAAAGGCCTGGAGGGCCTTATCGAACTGACCGACCATCTCAGCGGAAGTGAGGAAGCCACCACCGGAAGGAATGTCCGTGGTCTGAACCCGCTCCTCCTTGCGTAGACTGAGCCGGATCTCGGGGTTGGCATAGTTCAGCCCGAAACGCTCGCAAGCGTTGCGCTGCGTATCGGAAACCTCGCGGTCGGCCTGATACGACAGCCATCCCCGCATGGCAACCCCGCGCATGCGATCGAGTGCGGCCCGGTCCACGGGCTCCGCAGCCGGGCGGGAGGTACGATTCTCCTGGCCCGGGTCCCCCTCGCCATCGGTCGAGGTATCGAGGGCCTTCCTCTTGGCGAGCTCTTCCGCCCGCTTGGCCCGCTCGATCCGCTCATCAAGAGCCTTGATCTCGCCCTCGGCCTCGTCCCATCGGGTCTTCTCATCGTCGGAAAGGGAGCGGTCCTCCTTCTCCGCGCTCTCGTGGATCGCGGTCAGCTCATCGGCGAGCGCTTGCCGCTTCTCCATCAGTTCCTTAAGCGTCATTCGTTTTGTCTCCGTCTGGTCAGCCGTCCAGGCCGGAAACAGAGCGATGCGGTCAGCCTAGACGGACGTATCTATCTCGTCCGTATCCAGGCACCGACTCGGCGATGCGCTCACCCGTGGCTAACGACTCGGCGTCAATCCACGGCGGGAACTTGGTTTACTGCTCGTGTATACACCGCTAGAAACTTGCAGTCAATGCGATTTCGGACAAATCGGGTCAGCTAGTCCAGTTATTTGTTTCGGAATTCCGAAGCACTCGAACCCCAAAACTTCCGAAACTTTCGACTCTGGATAAATTGGGTCCATTAGTCCAGTTATTTGTTTCGCGGTTTTCGGTCGGTCGAACTGCGAAACTCCCGGAAACTTTGCGCCACTGTCGGATTTCTCTACAACTTGGCGCTTGCAGCGTCAGAAGTTTCCGAGGTTTTCGGATCGCCCAAACCGTAAACGCTGAAAGTTTTGGCAGCTGTAGGATAATCCTACAGCTGAGCGCTCGATCGGCCGAAAGTTTCGGGCGTTTCCAGTGGGCCGAAACATGAAACCTTCGAAACTTTCGACTCTGTAGGATTTCCCTACAACTCGCTCGTCGCAGCGCCAGAAGTTTCCAGGGTTTTCGATCGGACGAGATGAGAAACCTTCGAAACTTTGGCCACTGTAGGATTTCCCTACAGTTTGGCGCTTTCATGTCCAAAAGTTTCGGACGTTTTCGACCAGCCGAACCGCGAAACTCTGGAAACTTTGCTAGCTGTAGGATTCCACCACACTTTGCCGTTGTTCTGGGCAGAAGTTTCCAAGGTTTTCTATCGGACCAACCGCGAAACCTTCGAAACTTTCGCAGCTGTAGGATTTCCCTACAACTCGTCTCTATCTTCGGTCAGAAGTTTCCAGGGTTTTCGATCCGACGAATCTAGAAACGCCGAAAACTTTGGGATCTGTAGGATTACCCTACAACTGACGTTTCTCAGGACAAGAAGTTTCCAGTGTTTTTGCGGAGTCGAATCTCGGAATTTTGAAACTTCCAGAGATCCAGGAGGCGCAACCGGCGCTTGTATCGCTCTCGATCCTCGGAGCTGCCCTGGACCGTCTCCCGGAACTGAGCCCGGGCCTTGATCCGCTCCCGGTCCTCTCTACTAGACAGGCCACGTCAAGGTCAAATCGTGGGTGAGGAGCCACAGCTTGCGCCGGTAGAACTCGCGCTCCTCGCTCGCGTCCGGGGCTATCGCCCTTTTGTACGTATCCAAGTGCTTGGCCCGCAGCCCTACCTGCGTGGCCGAGTAGGCCGGAAACGTCACTGGCCCCACGTCGAACAGGTCGACATCGAGCAGCCTGCGGACCACTACCCCATCATCCTCCTCCCGGAACTCCTCGCGCTTCGCAATGAACGCAAAGGAAGCCCCGGTGAGATCCCCGCGCCTCACATGAGCTTCAACATCCCGACCGGTGGAGGTATCCCCTAGGTCCACCTCGAACCGCAGGCCCTTCTGGTCAGTCGACAGGCGCAACGTATCCGCCGTGGTCCGGCCAAGAATGCGCGATGCGTCATGATTGAACAGCCCGACCACGTCTTGCCGCTCCTCCAGGGCCCGTTCAAAGGCTCCCGGATCCACCTCTTCAACCATACCGGGGAAAATCTCGAACCGCGTACCCGGATCACTAGGGTCGACAAAAACGGAGGCATGTCCCACGAGGACCCGGGATCCGTCTTCCCGCTCCTCAATCCCGATATGTCCCGGAATCATCCGGCGCTCAAGGTCACTCATCGGATCCCCCTAGGATCTCTTCAACTAGCGTATCGGTCAGAATCGGTTCCCATTCCCTCGCCCATGCCTTGACCCGCTCGGCTATCTCGTTGGGCTTGGCCTCAGCGCAGGATAGCAGCTCCGCCCGGACCGTATCGAGGAAGACCCGGGCAACCGCATCGGCCTTGACACTCCGGTCAGTAGCCACGAGGGCCACAGCCACCGAGGGCCCTAGAATCTGCTCCGCAACCTCGAGGTGATCCGCTTCGAGTGCGTCCACCCTCTCCAGGAACCGCCCCGGATCCTTGGCTGCCCGCGTAGCCGATCGCATCACCCGACGGCAGAGCCTAGCAGCCGCCTCCCTTACCGTGCATTCTACGGCCCTAGCTAGACGGTCATCAGCTGGGGGCTTCGCTGGGGGCTCCTCGTCGGCCGGAATGTTCTGGACGTTGAGGGGGACTAGGAGGGTATCTCCACCGTCCACAGGATCGAGATTTTCCCGGGATCGCACCTCGTTGGTAGTCATGATCCCCTGAGAGCGCATCACCTGGTAGAACCCGCTACGGGCTGTCACGTCTGCCCGCAAGAGGGCTTGCCGGGTGAACTCGATAGCGTGGGTTTCGTCCTCGTTCTCCCGGGTCGTAAGCAGCTTCGCCTCTAGCTCGTCCTCGATCATCACGAGCCAAGGGTCGATGGAATCGCTCAGAAATGCCTGATTCTCTTGCTCGAGGCTGGCGAAGCTGGTACGGGTCTCATCCCCCACCTTGTGCGGTGGGAGCCCTAGCCAGGTCGCTACCTCTCGCACCTGGAAGGCCCGGGTTTGCAGTAGCTGGGCATCCTCGGCAGACATGCTCAGCGGCTTGGCTTTCATGTCCTCTTCGAGTAGGGCCACCTTGTGCGCGTTCTCTAGCCCGGAGTGCCAGGCCTGGAACGACTCGGCCAGCCGTCGGGCTGCCTCCGGGGAGAGGTGCCCTGGATGCTCGAGGACAAAGCGGGGGGTAGCCGCGTTCTTGAAGAACACGCTACCGAACTTGAGGGCTCCAGCGGAGAGGCCTAGCGACTCGGCCGCGAACCCCACCACCGACTGACCGGAGAGCCCATCGAAGCCCATCCCAAAGAAGTGGAGTACGTCCCGGTCTGGAAGGATCTGCTGATTCGGTCGCCCGTGGTTCGTGACAATGAACTTCATCCCATCTCGACGGACGGGAAAGGTAACCGTCTGGCGTGGGTCCAGGGGTAGCACGGCAACCGGCTCCCCTCGCCCATCCCTCTCAATGAAAGAATAGGCGTTCCCGTGCAAGAGGGTATGCGTCTGCATCAGCTTGAACCACTGATACGCCGTGCTCTCTTGGTTGGGTGTTCGACGTAGCAGAGTCCACGCGGGATGCTCCGGGGCGGGAGTCTTCCCCCCGTCGGCATCCCGCCGGAACACCTTGACCGGAAGCTTTCCGACGGTCGAGGAAATGAGATCCACTCCGCGATAGAACGCAGCCACGGTCAAGGCCCGCTTGGCATCCACCCGGATCCCTGCCGAGCTCACATCCCCGCCCCCTAGTACCTCCTTGGTATTGAAGGCAGAGGACAGTGGAACGGCTGGATCCTCTAAAGATGCCCGGCTAAACACCCGGGTTAGAATGCTCACTGGATAGCCTCCGCACGGGCAATGCCCAAACCTAGGGCTAGAAGCGCTGCGCCAATGACCAAGCAAGCAAGCCTTGGATCATATCCCCACAGACCATACCCGACGAGGGCTAGACCAGCTGTAGAAAGCGCTTCCGGCAAGCGCAGCCATTTACGCACCATGTGCAGTATTGCCATTAGAAGAGAAGGATACCACGTTCCTCGTAGACGGACGGCCCGTTTTCGTCCCTCTCGAGGTATCTGACTAGCGCAATGATCAGGGCCACCGCTAGGTCAATCTTCTCCGGGCTGCGCTCCCGGTCGGGCTTGAGGTTGCCCGCTGGATCGGTCCGAACGGTCAGATTTGACATGCACCACCGGAGGGCCGGGTGTCCGTCGTGGGCTATGTCCCCCTCCAGGATCAGTTCCTCTAGCCGCTTCATTGGAGCGGAGAGCGTATGGAAGCCCTGCCGAACAAGGCAGCAAGGGATACCCTCGTTTTCGTCCAGGTCGTTGGCTAGGTACTGACCCAGCCCCCAGGGGTCTAGCCCTAGCTGTGAGAGCCTACCCGCCTCGAAGTCTGCTATCACGGCAGCCTTGATCACGTCCCCCGATACAGCGCTAGCCCCAGCCGTCTCTAGATAGCCCTCCTCGAGCCAGTCCCCATACCGCTGCTTGTTCTCTGTCTCCCGCTCATCGGCTGCGCGGTCGGTCGTCCATCCCCTGGCCCGCACTCCTATACGACCGTCCGGGAGATCGAATACCCTAACATAGCCTACAAGGTCGGTAGTCGAGGCGAGATCGAGACCCCCTACGGCTGCCTGCGCTTTCGGTTCGTATACGTCCAGATAGGCTGCATCCTCGCAAGCATCCCACGCGGCTAGATCAACCCACCGTGTAGCGGAGTCCCCCCATATGTTCAGATGCCTGCGCTTGAAGTTGACCCTTGCGCCTCGGCTCCTCCGTGCCTTCTTGGCTAGGCCCTCCAGGTCCTCCAGCAAGATAGAGATCCCTAGCCCGGGGTTGGCCTTCTTCCATGTCTCAACGTCGTCCCAATCGTCCCCCGGATCGGCTCCGTAGATGATCCCTAGATGCGTATGGTCATCGTTCAGGTCATCCAGGATCGACCGGGAGTAATCGTGTTGCTGGCGACATACCGTGCTTTTCTCATCCCCTGCCGTCGTGATCGCCACAAGCATAGGCTGCCGTCTGGCCATCCCACCGCCCTCGATCGCATCCCACAGACGACGGGTCTTCTGTACGTGGAGCTCATCGAATACAAGCCCGTGGATGTTCGCCCCTTCCTGTAGCCCTGCCTCCCCGGAGACAGCCTCGAGGAATCCAAAGTTTCCCTCATCAACGATCCGATACACAGCCTTGTACGGCCGTAGCCGGGTAGACAGGCTATCCGATCGCCTTACCGTGCGCTCCACCTCTTGATACGCCAGCCGGGCTTGCTGGATACCAGAGGCGCAGCAATACACCTCGGGCCCGGGCTCCCCATCCGCCACGAGCAAGAAGAGGGCGATAGCAGCGGCTAGGAGCGTTTTACCGTTCTTCTTTGGGATCTCGAGGTAGCAGACCCGGAACCGGCGGTAACCGGTGTCCCGATGAACCCACCCGAACAGGGGAAGGATGACGGTAGCCCATTGCCACTCCGCTAACTCGAGGGGTTGCCCGCACCACTGACCTTTACTGTGCTTGACGAACTCCCGGCAAAACGAAGCGAACTCCAGCGCCCGGGCTAGGTCAACATGGTGCCCCAGCTCAACCGCCCTCCGATCGGCTAGAGTCTTCGTAAGATGGGCGGTCAGATCCTCGGCGAGATCATCGGCTAGCGCTCTCTGCTCCTGTGGCTCGAGATCCAGTAGAGCCTCTAGACCCTCCCGGGTCAGGAGTACGTCTAGTTCATCGGTAGGGATCCCGGTAGTCACGTTCGGTCCTGTAGATCAGGAGTCCGAACAGCGCAGCAAGCAGAATCAAGACGGTCCAGGTCACGCATTCAGTATGGCCTCTACCCGTTCAATCGCTCGCCTAGCTTCGCACGTAGCGCAGCCTATCTGGATGCACCCTCGCCCATCGGAATCGTAGTGGCACCGATAGCGGGCAATCACGACGAGGCTATACCAGCCGCGTAGCGCAACCTCCTGATACGCCTCCGGGGCTACCTCCCGATCCTTCTGGGCAGACGCTATCAGTCGATCTACCTCTGTCCGACCGATAGCGCGAATGCTAGCCACGCTTCCGCGCCTCTTGCCACGCTTCCAACTTGTCCGGGCCCTTCTTGGTCACCTGGCCCAGCCCGCGCCGATCCCCAGGGGTCAACCCGAACCGCCGGGAATAGCGCTCTACCGCTCTCCGCTCCCGGTCGAGAATAGCCAGGTACGGATTCTCCCGGGCTCTCCCATACTCGACCCATACCAGCCCGGTTGCCTCGATAGCCGCCTTAGCCTGCCGACACCGGACCCACGCCTCGCAGAGTAGCGCCAGCGATTGAAAGTCCTGCTCCGCTACTAGTCCGGCTTGCTCGAGGAGGGGGACTAGCCTCTCCCATACCAGGATCTCCGCATCCGTCAGATCCTCGGGAGGCGGGGGGGCGATCGTCGGAACGTACGCGGTTTCTGCCGCCGCTTGCCTTGCTCGCCTCTCGCCTTTCAGCTGCAGGATTGATGCGGGTAGCGCTGGTCTTCCTCGTTCACCCATCGATCATCCCCTAGAAGAAATAGGTTGCAAGCACTCTGTATTCGCCATCGGAATCAGCGTATCCGCCCGATTTGAGATCCTGTTTCCTCTTCACCATATCCCAGAATTGCTCCAGGGATACGCTCTCCCCGTACTCGTTTCGGATCCGAACGTCCGAACTATCTAGGAGCGCTCGCCAGTCCTCGACGGATCGAGGCGCGTCTGTACCATCCTCATGATCTGTGTAGATCCGAAACAGGAAGCGCCAGCCACCCGAAGATTTGCCGATGTGCAGCTCCTCGCCTGGCTTGCCGCACGTCTTGCAGCAATCAATCTGTGCGTAGTAGTTAGTCCCCATGCGCTGCACTCTCCCCAGCCGCTACAGCCTCATCAGACCCCGCACGACTGCGATACTTCGCATCCGTCAAGCGTACGGCGAGGTTGCCTAGTTGCATAGCCTGCTCTGGCTCCAGTTCTACCCGCCCCTCCCGGACATCCTCCGATAGCTGCTCTAGTGCCGATTGTGCGGCAACGGTGGTCAGCCTAGCAAGGCCCTCCAGGGGGTGGGGCTCCTCGGAGGCCTCGAGAATGATCCGCCTGGCGTCTGCCTGCGCTGCTCTCGCATCTATCGGATCCGGTGGTGGCCAGCCCAGCCCGGGATAGTTGCAAGTCACCGAGGCATCGACCCCCATCGCCCGGCAGAGCTCGGGCCCGGTCTCCTCGTCCACCGGCCCGGATGGGGGCAGGAGCACCGGGGCAACTCGGGGCAATCCAGCCCGCTCGAGGTGGTCGGCGTATTCGAATGGTCCTAGCTTCCGCCTCCGGTGGGTCTCTGGATGCTCGGCGGTTACGTACTCCTCCAGGTCGAGCTTACCCACCCGCTGGCCTGCCTGCTTCCCCACGGCTAGGACTATCTCCGCAGTGTGTGCCAGCTCCTGCACCTCGTTCGCTGCCCAACAGACCCGGGATACCATCTCATCGAAACCGAGGAGCCGCAAGGCTGCCCATAGGTGGTAGGTGCCCCGGTCCACCTTGGGCATTCGATTGCAGACAATCAGCAAGAACGGATTGGGAGAGCCGATCCCATGGGGCCCGCCTTTTGTCCCGTCCAGGCCTTGCGTTCTCCGTGCTACGCCGACCCGAGGGCGACCCCGGCCGCGATTGGTGAGGGTTACCCCCTCGTTGACGGCGAGGAGGCGAGCGTAGATCGCGGAGAGCCACCAGCGGGAGGCTGGCTGTGGTTCGAATAGGAGGGTTTCGGGTCTCATGTTCGAAGCCTAGAAAGGCTTGGGTAGATCGCGGATAAGCGTATCCCGGCCACATTCCGAACACTCTCCCGGGAACTCTGAGCGCTTGCCAAAGAGATACTTACCGCATGTGCAAAGCATGGCTACGGTCTCCTCATCGCTTCCGAGGTGGGTTACGTCCATCGTCTTGGGGAATCTGTGGACACCTAGCCAGTCTTCAATAGCCCACCTGGCCACACGCTCTGCGGTCAGCTTGTGCGGCAAGCAGAGAATCGTACGGACCCCGGATACCTCCAGAAGGGACCCGATCGCAAAAAAACCGCTCGCACATCATGCCTTGCGCTTGCTCGCTCTCGTTCATCCTGCC
>JABAHR010015539.1_pt1 | contig 13710 bp, 10 predicted proteins | sample 7062101 | NCBI WGS metagenome assembly JABAHR01 (sample SAMN14534553, study PRJNA622989) | marine sediment metagenome | biome: marine biome [ENVO:00000428]; feature: marine pelagic biome [ENVO:01000023]; material: deep marine sediment [ENVO:00002113] | place: India: Gulf of Kutch | collected... | reverse complement strand
ATGGCGAGGGGGACGCGCAATGCACGGCGATCATTGCCGCGCTGGGAGCGTGGATCGTCCACGTAAGGGGCGACAATCCTTTCGTCGACGATCCGTTGGCCGGGCAGCTGGCGGCGCTGTGGGCGAGCGAAGGCGAAACCGGGATCGTCGCCGCGCTGCTTGGCACCGGCGGCCTGTTTGCGGACAGCTGGCAGCCATCGCCGGCGGCACGCAAACTTCTCGAACAACAAATCATCCGCAGCAGCGAAAACGCATAGCGGAACAAGAAACCAGAGGGACGGGATTGATGGAAGAAACAGCACGCAAGAAGGGCATCGGCCTTCGTTGGTGGATCATCGGGCTGGTGACGCTGGGGACGATCCTCAACTACCTCGCCCGCTCGTCGCTGTCGGTCGCCGCACCGACCTTGATGGAGGTGTTCGAGATGGACACCCAGCAATACAGCTACGTCGTGTTCTCCTTCCAGGCCACCTACACGGTGATGCAGACCTTCTCGGGGGCGATCCTCGACTTCCTGGGCACGCGCATCGGCTTCGGCATCTTCATTATCGGCTGGGGTCTTGCCAACATGGGCCATGCCGCGGCGACCGGCTGGTTCAGCCTCGCCTTCTGGCGCGGCCTGCTGGGCAGCTTCGAGGCCGCCGCCATTCCCGGCGGCCTGAAGGTCGTCTCCGAATGGTTTCCCCCGAAGGAAAAGACCGTCGCCACCGGCATCTTCAACATGGGTTCCTCGATCGGCAACATGATCGCACCCGCACTGGTGGCATTCTGCATCCTCTATTTCGGCTGGCAGTCCGCTTTCCTCGTGACCGGCGGCCTAAGCCTCCTCTTCGCGGCGATCTGGTTCCTTGCCTATCGCAGCCCGGAGAACAGCAAGCGCCTCAGCCAGAGGGAACTGGCGCATATCCAGGCGACAGACGGTGACGCTGCCGAAGAGGTGAAACCCGCCCGCTGGCAGGAGGTCGTGCGCACCAAGGGGTTCTGGTCGATCGCCATCCCCCGCTTCCTCGCCGAACCGGCCTGGCAGACCTTCAACTTCTTCATCCCGCTCTACCTCGTCATGGTGTGGGATTTCGAACTGACGGACCTCGCCCTGTGGGCCTGGCTGCCGTTCCTCGCCGCCGATGCCGGATCGCTGGTCGGCGGCCTGACCGCCCCTGCGCTGATGCGCTGGTTCGGCGTCAGCCTGCTGGGATCGCGCAAGCTTACGGTGACGCTCGGCGCGCTGCTGATGGNNTGGTAGGGCCTGCCTGCATCGGGCTGGCGACCTCGCCGGGCGTGGCCATTGCCCTGTTCTGCGTTGGCGGCTTTGCCCACCAGATGCTGTCCGGCGCATTGCTGACGCTTTCTGCCGACCTGTTCGACCGCAAGGCCGTGGGCACGGCGACCGGCATGGCCGGCTCGATCNNGGGGCAGCCGTGCTGTGGACCCTGTTGCGCTCAAGGCCTGCCGCAAAGGAGGCCGCCTGACCATGGACGACACCGGCAAAAGCAAGGACCGCCTCTACCAGGAACTGGCGCGCAAGCTGCTGGAGGATTTCTCCGATGGCACCTACAGGCCCGGCGATCGCCTGCCGGCCGAGCGGGAGCTTTCGCAGACATACAAGGTCAGCCGCCCGACCGTGCGCGAGGCCATCATCGCGCTGGAGGTGCAAGGCATCGTCGAGGTGCGCGTGGGATCGGGCGCCTATCTCAGGAAACTGCCGAACGCGGATATCGAATCCGATTTCGGCGTCAGCGCCTTCGAACTGACCGAGGCCCGCCTGTTGCTGGAGGCCGAGACCGCTGCCCTCGCCGCTTCGCAGATCACCGACGAGGAAATCGCGCGGCTTGAGCAATTGTTGGGCGAAATCGCGCGCGAGAACGAAGTCAACGAAGGCGCCGAGAATGCGGACCGCGAGTTCCACCTGACCATTGCCAGGGCCACGCGCAATGCCGCGCTTGTGCAGATGGTCGAGAGCCTGTGGGCATTGCGCGCGCAATCGCCGGAAAGCGCCCTGCTGCATGCCAAGGCGCGCACGGCAAACGTCAAGCCCGTGGTCGACGAGCATACGGCCATTCTCGATGCCCTGCGCGCCCGCAAACCCTCCGCTGCGCGCAAGGCCATGCGCGCGCATCTCAGTGCCGTGATGGACAGCCTGCTGTTCGCGACCGAGGAACGTGCCATCGCGCAGGCACGGGAGGCATCGCAATCGAAGCGCAATCGCTACGCCAACGCGCTCGACTAGCCAGCGCGGGTCAGATCTCTTCGCTGTCTTCTTCGATCGCTTCGCCAGCAGGCCGAAAATAGGAAGCGAGGAACGACAACAGGCCGAAGGCGGCGGCCGCAGCCACCGTCGGCTTCATCAACCAGTCTTCGCTGGCCGTGACCAGTTCGGGGATATGCAAAATGGCGCCGGCCAGTTGCGCCAGCGTCAATGCCGCTCCCAGCGTCATGCAGATGCACAGGGAGAGGATGAACAGCGCGCGCAGCCTGCGGAATATTGCCGTTCTCATGTCATCCCCTCCACAGTGGCAGGACGCCGATGCCGATCAGGCAGGCAATGGCGGAAATGGGCAGCACGTAATAGCCAAGCAGCGGTATGAAGGTGGCCTCGGGCCTGGCACCCGTGAGACCGGCGGCGATGAAGATCGAACCGGATGCGGGAGGCGACGCGCCTTCCGTCGAGGCGAAGACGAGTATTGCGGTCAGGGCCGCGAGCGGATCGAGACCCACCCCGACAAGGGCGAGGAGCGATATCTGGCCGACCGCCGTAAGCGTTGCAGTGGATGAGAGCGGACCCGCGACGATGACGATCAGCAGGCCGACGGCAACGACCATGCCGAGTTGCGAGAACGGGATCGCTTCGGTGACCATCTGTACATCCCGCGCGAGGCCGAGATCGCCGAGTATCTCGCTTGCCGCGATCGCAAAATAGAGCAGCGCCCCGATTGTGGCGAAGCGGGGCATGGAGCGTCCGAGCAGGTCGATCCAGCCACCGGCATTGCGGGGGAGGTTTGCGCGGCCGGCAAAGAGAGCCAGCAGGGTGATCATGACCGGGATCCACACCAGGATCGAGATTGAGCCGAGGGCGCGTTGCATTGGCTCCGCGCGGCCGAGATAGCCGGCCAGGGGACCGATCGTGACCACGATGGGAATGATCGCCCCGAGGAAAATGGACAATGCACCAAGGCCTGCGCGAACCGTCTGCCACAGCGGCGGAAATACTCTCTCGCCCGAGACTTGCGGGATGCGGTCGGTCGAGATGAACAAGCGCACCATGACGATGCGATGGAGCACCTGATATGCCCCGGCTGTCAGCAGGGCGAGATAGACCTGGCCGGTGGTGACGAGATCTGAGGCAAAGCCGATCATGATCAGCATCGAAGCGCTCGGCGGCAGGGCAGCACCAAGCCCGCCATTGCCGGCAAGGATCGTGGCCGCGCGGGCCGGTGTCCAGCCGGTTCGGACCATCCACGGGCCGGTAAATGCACCTCCTGTCGCGGTGTTCGCCGAGTTGGAACCTGAGAGCGCCCCGAAGATGGCCGAGGCTGCTGTCGCCACATAGGCCGGGCCACCCCGGATGCGGCCGAACGCCGAATTGAGAATGTCGATGATCTTCGCGATGAGGCCGGTCTCGTCGATCAGGAAGGCCATGAAGACAAAGGCCAGCGCTGCAAACAGCACCTCGTGCTCCAGCGCGCCGACAAGGCCGGCCAGAAGATAGTCGGGCGCTTCGCTGCCGGCAAAGGCCGCGGTGAGCAGCATGCCCAGCCCCATCGCCTCGCCCATGTTGCGCTTGAACACCACGTTCCAGGCGACGATCACGAGGATGAACGTCGCCAACGCAGCCAGGGCAACAGGGATAGGCAAACCAGGCTCCACTTCAATCGTTCGGGGCAGCTTGAGCCGACCCCGGGCTATCGCGCTAGCCTTAATCTATCCATAGGCTATGCAAGGAGGAGAACAACTCCGCGCGCGCAGCGCGGACAAGCAAGCCAATGGGGTGGACATGAGATTTCCGTCACTTGCAGGCGCTTTCTGGATGGCCGTTGCAGCAATGGTCACCATGTCCGCCGCCAATGCCCAGGAGCGCTCGACGCGCGAAATTCCTCCCTCGCGGCAGGGCCAGATCGACGAGACGAGAGCCGATTCCCCCAATGGCGGCCGGCCCGAGATCCATACGCGCGAGGATATGGCCGAAATGGCTCCCTTCACCGCGCCGGGCGCGCGCGCCTATGCCGAGCTTGCCGTCGAGGCCAGCGCCGGGCAATGGCCGGTAACGCTCTATTACCGCTGCAAGTATCCGCGCGGCGGAACCTCCATCAATGCGCCCATCCCGCAACCGCTGGAGGTGTTCGACGACGTCTATTCGATCGGCAACGACGCCAACAACATCTGGGCCATCGATACCGACGAGGGAATCATCCTGATCGACGCACTCACTACCGAAGAGGACGCCAGGGCGATCATCGTCACGCACATGCAGGAGCTGGGGCTGGACCCGGCGCGCATCCGCCTGATCATCGTCACCCACGAGCATCTCGACCACTATGGCGGCGCGCCCTACCTGCAATCAATTTCCGGTGCCCGGATCGCCGCGACCGAGATAGCCTGGACCGCGGATACGCCATGGGGGCGCATGCCCGAGCGCGGGGCAGACGATCTCGCCCTGTCTGACGGGCAGCAGGTGAGCCTGGGTGGCCGGACCGTCACGGTGATCCATACGCCGGGCCACACGGCCGGAACCATCTCACTGGTGTTCCCCGTCAGCGACAACGGCGAACCCCATGTCGCGGCGCTGTTCGGCGGACAGGGAAAGCCGCGGACCATCGAGGAACTGATGGAGTTCCGCCAGGGACTCGAACATTTCGCCGATGCCACGGACCGCATGCAGGCAGACGTGATCATGTCCAATCACACGGTCGGGGATGACGGGCTGACGAAGATCGCGCAACTGGCCAGGCGCCAGCCGGGGGAGCCCAATCCCTATGTCGTCGGGCGCGAGGGCGTTATCCGCTATGATGCGGTGTTCCGCGCCTGCCTGAGCGCGGACATCGCCCAGATGAGCTGGGATGCGGCCCATTCGGGACAGTGAGGCGGGTCGGATATCTGATCGGCAGAACAAGGCGCGGGGAAGACCTTGCCGCCTGTCCACGCCAGCGAGAGGAAGGCAAGTGATGCGTCGAATTCTTGGTACCGCCATGGCCTTGGGCCTGCTGGCCCATGCACCTGCCCTTGCCGAAGACGAGGCGATCGATCCGCACCTGGTGACGCAGGAGACCATGGATCGGTGGAAGGAGGATCTTTCCAACTGGGGACGGTGGGGCCCCGAGGACGAGAGGGGAACGATCAATCTGATCACCCCGGAAGTCCGCCGCAACGCCGCCGGCCTTGTCACCGAGGGCGTTTCGGTCTCCCTCGAGCGGACAATCGATCCGGTGCACATCGCGCCCGATGCCGAGGGACCGCTGCCGCGTGCAGCCGTCATCCAGCGCATGCTGTCAGGCTGGCCAACCCGCACGACCGGATCGACGGACCAGCTGATGATCGTCGCCCACGGCTACACCGAGACCCATCTCGACGCCTTCGGCCACCATTTCCACGGCGGCTTGATGTACAACGGCTTTGCCGCCGAGGACCATGTCTCCATGGAGCAGGGCCTCTCGCGCGGCAGCATTGCCGCGTTCGGCGATGGCATCTTCACCCGGGGCGTGCTGGTCGACATCCCGGCCATGCGCGGCGTACCTTATCTCGAGCCCGGCACTCCGATCTTTGTCGAGGACCTGGAAGCGTGGGAGGAGTATGCCGGTATCGAGATCGGCCCGGGCGACGCGGTGTTCATCCGCACCGGCCGCTGGCAGGCCGAGCAGGCGCTGGGGCGATGGAACATCGCCGATCTCGCCGCTGGGCTCGATGCTTCGGTCATTCCCTGGGTCCACCAGCGCGGGATCGCCCTGCTGGGCAGCGAATCCGCGCTGAGCGTCAAGCCATTGCCCGAGACCTCGCCGATCACCGACCCCGACGATTACCTGCCGCTGCACAATTTCGCGCTGGTGACGCTGGGCATGCCGCTGATCGACAACGCCGATCTCGATGCGCTCGCGCAAACGGCACAGGCGCTCGATCGCTACACCTTCCTGCTCACCGTGGCGCCGATCCGGGTGACGACGGGAACCGGCGCGACGGTCAATCCGATCGCCACCTTCTAGCTTCCGGTCGCCGCGCGCCTGGCAATAGGCTTCTGCATTGCCCTCGGCAGGTCCGCCATCAAGTCCTTGCCCCTTGGCCGTACTGCCTCGCCGATCAGCATCACCGCCGGCCCCGCGTCGAGGGCGGTCTTCGCCGCCAGCGGCAGCAGGTCGAGCCGGGTCAGGAAATGGCTGCAATTCTCGAGGCTGGCATTTTCCACCAGCGCGACCGGGGTCGAGCCGGGCAGTCCTGCCTGCATCAGCCCTTGGGCGATCTCCGGCGCGGCGGCCTTGCCCATGTAGATGGCGAGCGTCGCTTCGGGATCGGCCAGCGCCTGCCAGTCGAGCGCGAGGACCTTGCCCTTCTTCGTGTGCGCGGTGACGAAGACGAGCTTTCGCGCGGTTCCGCGCAGGGTCAGCGACATGCCAAGGCCTGCAGAAGCGGCGCTGGCGGCGGTGACGCCGGGGCAGATATGGACCGGCACGCCGGCTTCGCCGCAAGCCGTCAGCTCCTCCATCGCACGGCCGAAGATGGAGGGATCGCCCCCTTTCAGCCGCACCACGCGCTCGCCGGACAGCGCGGCTTCCACCAACAGCGTGTCGATGGTCTTCTGGTCCTTCGAATGGCGCCCGGCGCGCTTGCCGACACTGACCAGCCGCACATGCGATGGCACTAGGTCGAGGATGCCGGGGCCGACCAGCGCATCGTGGAAGATCACGCTGGCAGCACGGATCAGTTTCTCCGCCTTGCGCGTCAGCAGGTCGGGATCGCCAGGTCCGGCGCCTACCAGCCAGACGGTGCCGGGATCGATCATGGTCATTGTGCAGCCTCCTTCGCGGCATGGCGTGCTTCCTCGAGAAGCTGGGCGATGAGCGGGCGGCAGGAGCCGCAATTGGTACCGGCACAGGTCGCCTTGCCGACTTCCGCAACGCTCGCAGCGCCTGCATCGGCAGCAGCGAGGACCTGCTGTTCGCCGATGTCGTGGCAGACGCAGACGATCGGTCCGCGATCCGGCATGGGCGTGGAGGGGCGACCGGCGAGCAAGTCCTCGCCCGCATCGCCATCGGCGGTGAACTGCTTCTCCACCCAGTCGCGGGCGGGCAATCGCCCGGTGCGCGTCACGAACAGCGCTGCCTGGAGCGCGCCCTCCTCATCGCTGACCATGACGCGCAGCATGCCGCGCTTGATATCGGCGACTTCGCGCCGCGCGCCATCGGGCAGCAATGCCTCGGCATCGACCGAACCCGTGCCCGCCAGTTCGGTCAGCCAGCCGCCGCGTACGCGGGCCTGCGCCCAATAGCGGCATTGCGGCACGACCCTCTCGCGCGTCAGCAGGAAGGCGCGCCAGTCGGGAGCGAAGGCCTCGACCCTGACGGGGACATTCTTGAATGCCGGCTGGCCTGAAACGGGATCGGTCCGCATTGCCACCAGCCTGCCGGTCCGCCCGCCGCCTGAATTGGCGTCGGTGAAATGCATCGGCGCGAAGACCTGCCCTGCCGCCTGCCCCTCGCTCACCGCCACGCGGTAGATGGTATCGCCTCGGGGGCTGGCAACGCGGGCAAAGCCGCCGTCGGCCAGACCCAGCGCAGTCGCATCCGCCGGCGCCACTTCCAGCTGCGGCTCGCGGCGATGAAGCGAGAGCGTGGGGCTGAGGCCGGTGCGCGTCATCGTGTGCCACTGGTCGCGATAGCGCCCGGTGTTGAGCACCAGCGTGCCGGGTTCCTGCGGGGATGCGATCGGAGCCTCGACGGGCACGATCCGCGCCTTGCCGCTTGCCGTGGGGAAACGATCGGCCAGCGGATGAGCGCTGCCCCACTGGAACGGCTCCATGCGCTCATAGTCCTGGTCGCTGCAATCGGCCCATGGCGTCAGGTCAAGCGCCTTGCCACGCTCCGCCGCAAGCCGTGTCATCGCCGCATATTCGCGGAAAATCGCGGCATTGGAAGCAAAGTCGAAATGCTCGCCATGGCCGAGCCGCGTGGCAACGTCGCAGATGATCCGCCAGTCGGCTCGCGCCTCCCCCGGCGCTTTCAACAAGGCGCGCTGGCGGGAAATGCGGCGCTCCGAATTGGTGACGGTGCCATCCTTCTCGCCCCAGCCGAGCGCCGGCAGGCGCACATGGGCGAATTTCGCCGTGTCGGTATCGGCAATCACGTCCGAGACGATGACGTTGGGACATCTCGCCAGCGCTTCGCGTACGAAGCCGGCATCGGGCATGGAGACAGCCGGGTTGGTGGCCATGATCCACAGGAACTTGACCTTTCCCTCATGCATGGCGCGGAACAGGTCGACCGCCTTGAGCCCCGGCCCGCTGCAAAGCCGCGGCGAACCCCAGAACTCGGCAACCGCCGCCCGTTCCTCGTCCGAAAAGCCGAGATGGCAGGCGAGCGTGCTGGCGAGGCCGCCGACCTCGCGCCCGCCCATGGCATTGGGCTGGCCGGTGATGCTGAACGGCCCCGCACCAAGCCGGTTCATGCGGCCCGTGGCGAGGTGGAGGTTGATGATGGCATTGCCCTTGTCTGTCCCGCAGGCCGACTGGTTGGCTCCCTGGCTGAACAATGTGATCATGCGCGGACGCTCGGCGACAAGCCGTACGAAAGCATCGAAGTCGCGCTGCGAGAGGCCGTGCATTTCGGGCGACAGCACCTCGATAAAGCCATCGGGCAGTTGGCAATGCGCTTCCAGGAATTCCCTGTCGAGCAGGCCCTGGTCACGGCAGGCGGCAAGCAGGGCGTTGAACAGGGCGATGTCGCCATCGGGTTCGACCTGCAGGTGCAGGTCTGCCAGCGCGGCGGTCTCGGTCCTGCGCGGATCGATGACCACCAGCTTCGTCCCGCGCCGCTCGCGCACCTTCTCGATCCGCTGCCACACCACCGGATGACACCAGGCGGTGTTGGAGCCAACCAGTACGATCAGGTCAGCGCAGTCGATATCCTCATAGGAACAGGGGACCACGTCCTCGCCAAAGGCGCGATTGTGCGCGGCCACCGCGCTGGCCATGCAAAGCCTTGAATTGGTGTCGATATTGCCCGTGCCGACGAAGCCCTTGATGAGCTTGTTGGCGACGTAATAGTCCTCGGTCAGCAATTGCCCCGAGACATAGAAGCCGACCGCGTCTGGCCCGTGCTCGGCGATCACCGCGCGCATGCGAGCGGCGACATCATCGAGCGCCTCATCCCAGCTGGCCCGCTCATCGCCGATCAACGGATGCAGCAGGCGACCTTCCAGCCCGACGGTTTCGCCCAGATGCGTACCCTTGGAACAGAGCGCGCCATGGTTGGCCGGATGCTCCGCATCGCCCTTGATCGCCAGCTGGCGACCGGTGGAAACGCGCGCCTCGATCCCGCACCCCACGCCGCAATAGGCGCAAGTGGTCCGGATGGGGCGCCCCGGAGTCACTTCAGGCCGCCTTCGCCCGCGTCGCCGGCCCGCTTGCCGCCGCTTCGCCCGTGCTGCCCGGAATCACCGCTTCGCGCAGCAGGTAGAGCCGACCGTTGTCGAGCTTGAGCGGAATGGTCGGCGTGCACCCCTTATCGTCGCCGAGAGCCTCGCCGCTCTTCAGCGAAATACGCCAGTTGTGCAGCGGGCAGGAAACGCTGTCGCCATGGATGATGCCCTGGCTGAGCGGCCCGGCCTTGTGCGGACACTTGTTGACCAGCGCGTAGAACTCGCCGCGCATGGTGTGGAAGACGGCAATCTCATCCGCGCCCTCGACCGGCAGCGTGCGGGCCGTCCCCGCCTCGATCTGCGTCGCCGGTCCGATATCGAGCCATTTGCCGATCATCATGCATTCTCCAGTGTCAGCGGGCGTATTTCGGCGAGGTGGCTGTGCAGCTCCCTGTGGGCACCGCCGGCGCGGCCCGCCCAGGGATCGACCTGCCAGTGCTTCTGCGACAGGCGGAAGCGCGCGGCGAGCCTGCGGATCTCCTCGGGATCGTCGAACAATTTCGCCTTGATCCAGTCGAGCCCCTTGCGTTCGAGCCACGGCGCCGTGCGTTCAAGGTAATGCGCATCCTCGCGGTAGAGCTGGATGAAGGCGATGCAGGTTTCCATCGCCTCTTCCTCGGTCTCGACCTTGCACAGCAGGTCGGTGGCGCGGACCTTGATCCCGCCATTGCCGCCAACGTGCAGCTCGTAGCCCGAGTCCACGCAGACGACGCCGAAGTCCTTGATCGTCGCTTCGGCGCAATTGCGCGGGCAGCCGGAGACCGCCATCTTGAACTTGTGCGGCATGTAGCTGCCCCAGGTCAGCTGCTCGAGCTTGACCCCGAGGCCGGTCGAATCCTGCGTGCCGAAGCGGCACCATTCGCTGCCGACGCAGGTCTTCACCGTGCGCAGCGCCTTGCCATAGGCATGGCCGGAAACCATGCCGGCGGCGTTGAGATCAGCCCAGACGGCGGGCAGGTCTTCCTTCCTGATGCCGAAGATGTCGAGCCGCTGGCCGCCGGTCACCTTGACCATCGGCGCATCGTATTTCTCCACCACATCGGCAATCGCGCGCAATTCCCCGGGGCTGGTGAGGCCGCCCCACATGCGCGGCACCACCGAATAGGTGCCGTCCTTCTGGATATTGGCGTGCAGCCGCTCGTTGACGAAGCGGCTCTTCTCGTCGTCCTCATATTCGCCTGGCCAGGCGCACAGCAGGTAATAGTTGAGTGCCGGACGGCAGGAGGAGCAGCCATCGGGCGTGGTCCAGTGCAGTTCCTGCATCACCTGCGGGATCAGCTTGAGTTCCTTTTCCAGGATCAGCCGGCGCACGTCGTCATGGGTGAAGCTGGTGCACGAGCACATGGTCTTCGGCCCGCTTTCGACTTCGCCGCCAAGCGTGAGGGAGAGCAGGCTTTCGACGAGGTTGGTGCAACTACCGCAACTGGCCGATGCCTTGCACTGCGAACGCACCGCATCGAGGCTGTGCGCGCCTCCATCGATACACTGGACGACCTTGCCCTTGGATACGCCGTTGCAACCGCAGATTTCTGCATCGTCCGAAAGGGCGGCAACGGCGGCATTAGGGTCCGCGAGGGCCCCTCCGCTGGCAAAGGCCTGACCGAAGATCAGCGCTTCGCGAATGTCGGAGACATCCTCCTCCTTCTTGAGCAGGTCGAAATACCAGTTGCCGTCGGCGGTATCGCCATAGAGCACCGCGCCGACAATGCGGTCGTCCTTTACCACCACGCGCTTGTAAATGCCGCGTGCGGCATCGCGCATGACGATGTCCTCGCAATCCTCGTCGCTGGAAAAATCCCCGGCCGAAAACAGGTCGATACCGGAAACCTTGAGCTTGGTTGAGGTTACCGATCCCTGATACCCGGAAGGTGCATCGGTAAGGTAATCGGCGAGCGAACGGCACATCTCCCACAGCGGCGCGACGAGCCCATAGCAAAGCCCGCGATGCTGCACGCATTCACCAACCGCGAGGATATCGGGGTCGGAAGTGACCATGTGGTCATCGACCACGATCCCGCGTTCGCATTCAAGGCCGGCGGATTTCGCGAGGCCGGTCGAAGGCTTGATGCCGGCCGCCATCACCACGATGTCTGCCTTCACCCTGGTGCCGTCTTCCAGCTCGATCCCGACCACCTTGCCTTCGACGCCGTGAATCACCTTGGTGTTGGCGCTGGTGAGGATGGTCTGGCCGCGACTTTCCAGTTCCTGCCGCAACAGGTAGCCGGCGGCCTCGTCCAGCTGGCGTTCCATCAACGTCGGCATCAGGTGAACGACGGTAACCTTCATGCCCCGGAGCGAGAGGCCATGCGCTGCCTCCAGCCCGAGCAGGCCACCGCCGATCACCACGGCCCTACCCTCTTCACCATTTGGGCCGCCGCCCTCGGCAGCGGCCAGCATACGGTCGACATCGTCGAGATCGCGGAAGGTGACCACGCCGACAAGGTCATTGCCGGGAATGGGTATGATGAAGGGATCGGAGCCGGTGGCGATCAGCAGCCTGTCATAGGGTTCGACCCTGCCCGAACGGCTGACCACCGATTTTGCCTGGCGGTCGATGTGCTCGACAGGATCGCCGGCAACCAGGGTGATGCCGTTGCCGGCATACCATTCTTCCGTGTTGAGGATGATCTCCTCGAAGCTCTTTTCGCCCGACAGCACTGGCGAGAGCATGATGCGGTTGTAGTTGACCCGCGGCTCTGCGCCGAAAATGGTGATGTCGTAGCGGTCCGGATCGCGCTCGAGCACTTCCTCCACCGCGCGGCAACCGGCCATGCCATTGCCGATCACCACCAGCTTCTCGCGCGGCGGCCTTTCAATCTTCGTCTGGGCGTTCATCGTCCAATTCCCTTGCCGACAACGCACGCAAAAAAGCCGCCAGGTCCGAAAGGGACTGGCGGCGCCATTGCCACGTTGTTTTCAAATTCTCAGCGAGAGGGCCTGATCGTCCGCCAATGGACGGGCACACTTTTCGCTGCCCGATGGTCTACCGATTCTCGATGGCGGCAGCAAGCACTTTTTTGCAGTGCACAATAGACCGCCGAATGGCCCGCTAGGGAGAGAAGAAACCCTTTTATACAACAGGTTGGAAGGCGGGCCCGTCCGTCCCGGACCCGCCTTCCGCATCGCAGCGGAGGACATGCGATGCATCCAACAGCACTTCTCGTCCCGTGGATCAGAAGCTGTATTGAGCCTGCAACCAGAGCTTCTCGGTGTCGGCGGCAAAGCCATCCGAATCGTAGTTGGCGTATTTCGCCAGCAAGGCCACCGGGCCAAGGTGAAAGCCCAATGAGGCATCCCATTCGGAGCCGTAGGAAGCGCCGCCAAAATCGGCTTCGAACTCGTGATAGGTCACGGCCGCGTTGAAGGTCGCGACACCGGGCACGGCAATCCTGCGCCCGATGGTGGCGGAATAGTCGCGCACACCGGTGGCAGGGGTGGCGAGGAAGATGTCGGCCCAGCCCTGGAAGGCATGGAGCGTCGCCATCGGCGTCTGGAACCCGGCCGCGCCGCCATCGCTGCCCAGCTCCTCATAGCCGGCGGTGAGGTTGAAACCGGCAAGCGAGCCGCCCGCGCTGAAGGCGATGTAATCGGCGCGATAATCGACCGGGTTGCCGCCGGCATCGGCCTGGGTGGCATAGGTGGCGGAAAGGTTCAGGCTGCTGCCACCGGGCGGCACGGCCAGCTTGGCCGAGAGCCCGTAGGTCTGGCTGGAGAAGGCGAGCCGCGTGTCGTAATCGACGATGTAGACGAATGCCGTGGCATCGACGGGGCCGAAATCGCCATTGAGGTTCAGGAAGCCGAAATCGCCGTCGAAGTGCGAATTGGGGCTGTCGCTGCCGAAGATCGTGCGCTGCGAGATCGCCCACACGGCATCGGCGGTGATCGGGCCATTGCCCGCCTGCAGGCGAATGGCGTCGAAGGTCTGCTCGTTCTGGCGCCAGCCGACATTGCCGACGAAGCGGGCGTTGCCCATGATCACCCGCTGGCGACCGAGCGTGGCGGTAAAGCCATCATCGACATAGGCGATCTGCGCGCGGTTGAGCTCGGCGCTTTCGGCGTCGGCGACCACCGGAAAAGGCTCCACCCCGTTGC